>Ga0334722_10001712_pt1 | contig 26497 bp, 11 predicted proteins | sample C3_bottom_MG_FD_207210 | JGI IMG/M metagenome (GOLD analysis project Ga0334722, IMG submission 207210) | Sediment microbial communities from Yellowstone Lake, YNP, Wyoming, USA - C3_bottom | ecosystem: Environmental > Aquatic > Freshwater > Lake > Sediment | place: USA: Wyoming | collected... | reverse complement strand
CATCTGCAGGACGACTGCCAGATTCCCCAGAACCTCGCCGCGTTGACGCGGATTGCCGGTTTCTTCGGCGAGTTGCAAAGCGTGTTCCGCGTACGGCAGCGCTTCGCGCGGCTTGCCCATCAAGGAGTAAACCGCGGCTAGATTATCCAGCGCGACAAGTTCGACGTGCTTCAATCGCGCCGTGCGCGCAATGCTCAGCGCGTTCTCATATCGCTCGATGGCGCGCGGGTAATCGTCAAGCATACGGTACGCCATACCCATCATACCGATCGCATGGGCGAGCAATCCTTGATCACCAATTTCTCTTGCCAACTGTTCGGCTTCCTCCATTAACGGAAGCACTTGCCGCGGCGAGCCACGATCGAGGTTGATTTCAGCGACCGAGATGTTGGCGTAGACGTGCAACCTGGGGTTTCCCAAACGACGAGCGGGAATTTGATTCAGCGTGGCAAGCATTTGGGCATTGGCTAGATTTCCCCTCCGTCGAAGTATTACAATCTGTCCATCCACTGCGCTGACATGAGAAATCGTGATGTTCGCGAGCGTGCCAGGGCTTTCCAATTCCGCCATCGCATCGGCGAGCGATAATTCATTCGCAATGACGCGCTGAGCCAAGCGCGCAACAATATTCTGGTCCGGTGACGCCAACTCATTTCGCATTTGACGCAAACGGTCGGCGGCGTCGCGCAGGGCTTGGGCGGGGCGATGATCGCCATACGCCGACGCCTCTGCTGCCATTCTACGCGCTTCATATTCCGCCTCTTCGGTCAACAGAGCAGGCTCATCGGCAATGGCTTCGGCACGTTCGTCTTCGCTTTGCGCGCGCATAAATTTAGCCAGTGCAAGCGCCTGGGAATCGAGCGGTTGCTCGACAAATTCGCGGACCGACTCGGGGAATGTCTGCAATGCTCGAATCATCACTTGTAGCGCGCGATGTGCCGCAACCGTTTCGATAACCTGGCTTTGTTCTTGTCCTGCGGCAAACGCATCGAGTGCTTGCCTTAACGCCGTCGGCAAAGTGGTCAATACCTGACGCTGGGGTTCTGGCATATCGGCAGACCACAGGAGAACTGTATCGAGTCCACGTGACAGCCAGCGCGGTGCTGAACGCGCCGCATCCACCACCATTTCGATTACTGCACGAGGAGAAGAGTGCGGAATTTGTTCTTTGAGCGCATCAAGTCGAGAGAGTGTCAAAAGCCCGGCAATCGCTTCCGTACGCGCCTTTGCCGCTTCAGCCAATTCTCCGATGCCGCGCTGTTCGAACTCTTGCGCCATCTTGTCGAATTGCGCGAAGAATTCATCATCCAGTCGCGGTTCGAAATGCTCGACGTTCGCTTTGAGTGCGTCGTGATCTTCGCTTGCCATCAGTACAGTGCACATCCCGCCGCGCTCGACCCGATTCACATCCATTCGCAACAGTTCTGCGCGCGCTTCGTCTATTGCCAAACTCGCAAAAACATGCGCGCGCTCCTCTTCGCCTGGCTGTTGCGCGATCGCATCGCGAATTTGCATCAGCGCAGGCAAAAAGCGATAATCCAGAGCGACCTCGATTTGTCGGCGGACGCGGCGACGCGCTTCGGCTTCGCCACCTGCACTGCCGATGTCGAACAGCAAATCGAAAACGCGCTTGTTGTAATATTGATCTGAGAGGGTTGCCATTTTCCCTCGCATCTCCTGCATTTTGCCTGCGACTCGTTTGAACTGCTCGCTCGCTTGCAAGTCCCCTTGTCGCATCGCATTCGCACTCGATCTTTCCAACCGCGCTAGACTTGCGTCGTCCACCGCGTTGGCAAATTCCAAAGCCAATTCTTGCATCGCGCGCTGTGGGTTACGCAGAGCGCGCCAGAGAAGACCACCGACGCCGATAATCGCTCTGGGAATCAGGAGTGGATGACGCAGCAGAACGCGACAACCTGTGCCGAGATTGGGCTTGGCAAGTAATTCGTCCATTGATGCCCTAAGGTCACGCGTTCGCTTGGACGGTGGGGGCAACGGGTCTGACGAATCGGCGGGCATCATCGCTCAACTTGCCAAGTCAGAATCTCACGGAGCGCGGCATATCCAAACGGTTTCCCGCGACGCAAGCTAACGTATTCTGGTGCCAGCGATGCCATCTCATCCCACAGACTGGTCAGACGATTACTGATCGAGTGCCATCTTGCAACACCTTCGGGCAAGAGTTGCGATGCGGTTGCCAAGGCGCGCAATTCGGCAACTTGTTCCCGTTCGCGCGCGACGAGTTCTGCGGGGAGATGTTGCGGTGTGTGAATGTCGGTTGTTGCCAATTGCTCGTTCATCACGCGCGTCTTGGCGCGTTCGATAGTTTCGAGCGCGCGCGGTAGATCTATTTTCTCACGAACTAGGAAAAGAATCAGGCGCGCATACACGCTGGTTTTGTCTTCGCCAAAAAACGACAGCCGCTGACTTTCCAAGCCCAGCCATCCGCGCAATCGTTCGATTATCTCAATCACGTCTTGCCAATCTTGCTCTGCCGCGTCCAAGTTGCCCGAGAGTCGGTGCGTCTCCGCGCGACCTAAGCGAATGCGCCACATCGAATCGGCAAAGCCGAAGTGATCTGCCAACGCGATGGCTTGATTTTGTATTTCAAGCGCGCCCGGCAATAGTCCGCGCTCACGCAAGACCACACCTAGATTTCCTAGATCAGTGATTTCGCCATCGCGATGTCCAACTTGGCGATTGAGTTCAAGCGAACGGCGGTGATAGGATTCCGCTTGCGCGAGATCGCCGCGCGCTTTGGCAAGGATGCCCAAGTTGCTGTACGACGCGGCTTGTCCGATGAGGTCTTGCAGATCGCGTTTGAGTTCGAGTGAGTGTTCGTGCGCGCGCTGCGCATCGTCTAGCGCGTTTGTGTCTTGATAAAGCAAACCCAGGTTGCCCCACAAGTACGCTTCTTGTCGTCGAAAACCATTCTTCTGCGCGACGGTCAGGGCTTGGTCAAGATGCTTGAGCGCGGCAGGGTAATCGCGCAAGACGCGTTGCACCAATGCCATTCCTTCCCAAACCACAATTGCGCGTTCGGCGTGCTTGGTTTCTCGGCAGAGTTCGAGCGCGCGCTCCATATTCGCCAGTGCGCGAGAAAGGTCACCCCGATCGTACGCCAGCATACCCAGGTTCAACCAATCGCCTGCTTGCTCTGCTGGATCGCCAAGCGCTTGATCAAGCGCTAGTGCTTGTTCGAATTCTTTCTGGGCTTGATCGAATTCTCCGAGCAATTGATAGACGACGCCAAGGTTATTGCGTTCGTGCGCTTCGCCGCGCCGGTCCCCGAGTTCGCGACAGATCGCAAGCGATTGCTCGTGATAGGTAAGCGCCTGTTTCACGTCGCCCATTGGCAGAACGATAAGCCCCAGGTTGCCGAGCGTTGCGGCTTCGCCAGCACGATCATCGAGTTCGCGATTGATGACAAGCACCGCTTGAAACGTGGCGTGCGCTTGGGCAATCTCGCCGCGCTCTTTGTAGAGCAAGCCCAAGTTGGTCAAAGCCGCCGCTTCGCCCGCACGATAACCGATGGAACGGTATGCGGCAAGTGCGTTTTCAAGGTGTGCCTGGGCCCGCGGAATGTCGCCGAGCGATTTGTACACCGCGCCAAGATTGGTTTCGCAATTGGCGACGCCTTCGGTGTGCTGGAGCGTAGAAAATTTCGAACGCGCGTCCTCCCACGCTTTTGCCGCTAGGCGCAATTCGCCGCGCCGAAAATGAAGAATGCCGCGGTGGATCGTACATTCCGCGAGATAGCGCGCGTCGTTCTGAGATTGTGCAGCGCGTTCGGCGATTTGCAAGGCGCGCCACGCGCGAGTCCAAGCGCCCTGCGCGCTCAAATCGTCTGCTATCGCGAGTAAGTGATCCAATGACTGTGCACTGAGTACAGCTGTGCTTGCGCGACGAGAAAGTTCGTCGAGCACTTGCTCAAGTGCTTCTGGCGAATAATCATTGTCCATCAGATGGAATCCAGGACTTGATGCGCCACTTTAGAAAACGCGACAGGATTCCCTTTTCGCAGGGCGCCCCATTCCGGTACGCGATTCTCTAAACGTTTCAGCAATTGATTCTATGCAACATCTAGACTCGATGATTCTTTCGAATGATCTTGAACTGGCATATTCGAGCCACGTTAGCTCTGTGATCCTTCTCTTTGGATCTTCACATCCGCCTCTTCCAGCGGTTCGATCACGGCGTTCCGCAGCCAAACGGGATCGAATCCTTGCAACGCTTGCGCATCCACAATCAATTCAATCGTCCCGGCTTTGTCAGCGAGGTTTGCAAACGCATTGAAACTCGCATAGACCTGCTGGCGATTCAGTGTCACTTTGAAGCGCACGCGGGTTTGCGTTTGCCCCGCATCCACTCCCCCACGCGGAATGACGTAGGTTACGCCTGCGCTTGGTTCGGGCAGCGCGGGCGTCAAGGGTGGTGGCTCTGTTCCTCTGGGCGGTTCTGATGGCTCGGCTTCGATCCCGGCGGGCAAGACGATGAACCCTGCGCTCAGATCAATTTCGTCTTCGCGCAATTCTTTGTCAATGAGCACTTGACCACGCCCGACAAAATAGCCCGACCCTTCGCGCACACGATCGCGCTCAATCCGATCGGCTCGCCCCACAAATCCAAACGTGCCCTCCTTGACCCCTGCGACGATCGCGCGCCTCAATACACCTTCATCTTCGAGACGCGGGAATCCAATGATGCTGTAGAACGCGTCGCGCAGATCGTTAGTTGTCACGCCCAGCGGCGCGCCGCCTTCGCCCGGCTCACCCAGGCGAAACAACTCGATGATCTTGGTGGGCTTGACGGATGAAAAGACGCGGGGGTAAACGGTGGTGATGAGTTCCGTCAGCCGCTCGTGAATCCCCGACGCGCCCAAAGGGCGTCCGCCCATTTCGAGTTGCTCCACTGTGAGTGTGCCGTTGGTCATTTGCGGCAGACAGACCACCGTGTACAAACCGCGCAGCGCCGATTCGAACGCGGCTTTTTCGGTTGCCTCGCGTTCTTTCAGTTGCTCGAGTTGCTCGCGCGTGAGATTCAGTTGGGCGCGCTTGTTGCGCAAGAGTTCGACGGCTTTTAGGTAACGCGCCGCGCGGCGGAGCGGCTCGATCTGTTGGCTGTCGGGGATTGCCAGACCCAAGCCGTTTCGATATTTCCGCAAATCGTTGCCATAGCGTTCAAAGTATTCGCTGATTCTTTCCTGCTGCGCCCTGTCACCCAGGGCAGCAAATTCGAGCGGCAGATACGCCAGCAGAAAACGCGGCTCTTTGTCGGGAATGTGCGCAGACGTTTCGGGCCAGACGATGGCGCCGAGACGGCCCGACAGGCGATGGGTCAACTCGTCTTTGATGGCGGCGCGAATTTCCTCGGCGCGCACATTGCTTTCCGCTTCGTCCTCCAGCAGTTTGTTGATGTTCGGCGTCGTTTTGAAAACGTACCGCGCGCCGTCGTAGTGAAGATACAAACATTGCTCGCGCAATTCCTTGAGCGTTGCCTGTGCGGTGATGCTATCAAGATGGGGACCTACCACCGCGCTCAAGAGTTCTGTTTCCGTGACGCCTACCCCCAGCACTTCGCCGTTCGATTCACCCGCGCGTGTGGCGCCGCCGAATGTGTACATCAAAATAGCCGTTGCCAGACGCATCGCCGGATGAACGCCGCTCAGGTGGGGATGCTCGCGCGCCAATCGTTCGTCAATCCGGCGCGCGCGGGCGTTCGGTCCGATGAAATCGTGCGTGAGGACCGCCGCAAAGGGTTCGCGCTGCCCTACCTCCGTGAAAAACGCGTTGCGCACATCGGCATCGAAGAGCGGAATGTCGCCAGGCCCAATCAAAGCGCTGGCTTGATCATCGCGTTTGAGCACATACAGGCACGTGGCAAGAAAGCGTAACGCACCGCGCGTCCGTTGAAAATCGGGCAGCGATGCCCAGCGCTGGCTCATAATGTCAATCAGCATTGGGTGAAACGGATAGCCAGTCCGAAAACGTTTTTGCAGAACGCTCCCTTCATCTTCGATGGCGCGCCGCGCCGCCGCATCGGTGGCATGTGACATTCGCATCGTCGTGATGACGCGCGCGTACGCCTCGGCGACTTGATCCGCCGCGCGCGGGTCGGTGAGTTCTGCCAGGAGGCGCCGCTGGAGCACCGGCAAAATTTCGTCGCCGACGATCGGTTCGCGCTTGGCATCCACGCGCGCGGTGAGGTGGTCGAGCATTTCGAGGAGCGCGACGTTGCCAAACGATTCGCGCGCGCTCGCTTGCAGCGAATAGATCATCACCGCGCGTGCACTGTGCGCGACTTCGGTGCCGAGCGATTGAATGAAATCGAGCGTTTGCCGACCGAGCGTGGATTGTCCGACCACATCGCTATCGGCTTGGGCGCGCTCGAAATATTTGAGCACTTCGTCGAGCAAGATGAGCGTGGGCGCATCGCCGTCGCGAATCAGTTTGACGATGACATCGCCGCCGGGCGCGATCTTGCGTTCGTCGTGATAGGCGACGTGTTGATAGAGCGTGGCGCCGCCGAGTTGCCACGCGAGCCAGCCCCACATCGTTTTAATGCGGATGCCTTGAGCCACCTCGCGCCCTTGCACATCGAATTTTTCGCCGTCGAACACCGCGACGCGCACGCGCCCTGGGTCGGGCAATTGAGATGCCTGGGGCCAGTTCGCGAGGAGTGCCTGGCGATCGTTGACCGCGTGATAGAGCGCGAGCAAGAGATGCGATTTGCCGCCGCCGAACGGTGAGCGCAATTGGAGCACGCGATCGCCGCTTTTGCCGGCGAGACGCGCCAGCACCTCTTCCATCAAGCGGCGCATACTGTTCGTGGGATAGGTCACGCGAAAGAACGCATCGGCCTCCCGATAGATTTTGTGAATCTCTCTGTCGCCTGCGACCACCCCGCCCAGATCGATCGCGTATGCGGCAATCGCAGTGTTGCCCGATTCGACATCGTGATTCAGTCGCACACAGCGCGTCCACGGCGTCAGTGTCGTCGTCTCTGCGCTCGACAGCTTTGGTTTCTCGGCAAGCAACCCTGCCTCGCGGACAAAGACGCGGATTTGCGAGGCGATCCAGCGCGCATCATCTTCGCTCACGATGCCGCCGTGCGTGGCTTGATTGCGAAGGTCGGTGATCGTGGTGAGATCGGCGCGGCGGAGGCGCGGAAGATCGAGTTTCAGATGCTTTTCGCATTTCTCGACGAGTTTCGTTTCGCGAAAGACGCCGACGAGTTGTCCCAGCGTGAGTTTGTCCACCGTCCTGGCGCCGCCTGCCTTTTCGATCTTGTCCGCGAGTTCTTTTTGATCGGCGGGTGCGAGTTTGGGCAGCACTTGTTGGTAAAGATGTCGTAGCAGTTCTTCCAGCACTTGACCGCTGGCAGTGACGGCTTGCGTGGTGTGCCCACCGTTCAAGAGCTGATCAATTTCGTGGAGTTTGTTGGAGTAGTCCATGAGTATCTCCGTGAGCCAGAATTGAGCATTTCAGCCTCGTGGCGTTTCTGAGTACCAACCAGTGGATATTGTTATTCCTTGCACTAGCACGGATGCTCTTCTTTGAGGACGCCAATGCTTTCACAACGTGAAACTGGTGTATATTAGCTTTTCCCCGAGATCATCTTCTCTCCTACGTTGAACCAAATACCGATTGGCCGTATCTTCCATTTCCTTGGCTTCTTCGGCGGAGTAGCGTGAAATCTCTGCGCGTTGAGTCATACCAAGCGAATTAAATGAGGTGCCGATTCGCAATCCCCCACCCTTCGTCAACCATCTACGGTCATGGATCGGGGATTTCCCAGTTGATTTCGTGCCGACTATGACGATCTCTGAATCTGGCGGATCCTGATCTGCGGAAATATGCAATCGCCAGTAGTTTCTATATGTCTCTTCCCATGGAACAGCAACTTCTTGGTGATGCTTGCGACTGCTGAGAACCTCAACTCGGCACCTCGGATTTACACTCCTTAGTAGGAGTAGAGCCTCCAAGTCTGATGGACCGAAGTACTCATCAATGATCTTGAGGTAATCTTTCACTTCATGCTCGAACCAATCGCGTAGTATTGCAATAGCACGTTCACGCTCCCCGGCCTTGATCTCGATGCAGGAGGACTCGGTATCTGGTAGTGTTATGGAATAACGCTGTGATCGGTGCCTGCGACGAGTGGAAGATACCACTATCCGCTCTACCAATTGTGCACTCCTCACCGAGGCCTCAAATAAGGGCCGCATAAAGTTTGCAGCATCGGGTGTAGTCGCGTATCGCTTGGCCGCGTTTTCTATGAGCCAGGAGTAAATCGGATACGAGCGCGCCAGTGGTAAACTCGATGCGACTTGGCTAAATCCCTGAGTCTCATTGATGTGCACTGTCCCAATTCGACCTGCATTTAAGGATCCCAAGACCATCCATGCAGCCTGTGCATAATCATCTGCATCACGCCCAGTGTCTATGGCGGCCCTGGTTTCATTTGCGATCTTCCGTTTCAACTTCAAGAGTTCAAGATGACGATGGAGCCGGGTCCGTGCCATTCCCCTTGCCGGATCATCGTCAGCCATTGCGGCGAGTGTGTTCGCAAGCTCACCCTCCTGGTCCAATAGATAGGCAAAATCAATGATGCGCTGTTGCATGGGGTAGAGTTCCGGCCGTTTACTCTTAACAGTGACCTCCATTCCTATTTGGAGACATTCCCTGGCAACAAGTGGATCGATCTCTACAAGCATCTCAGCGAGAGCGCCATAGCGCCATGCCTGATCTAACGACGATGGAATTTGTCTAATCACCTCTTTAGCTTTATGGAGCGTCTCTTTACGTCGATTGTCCTGCTTGGCTGGCATTGTAGCCGCGATAATACCAAGCACCAGGGCACGGTCTGCCAGATTATTGATTTGCTCAGCTCTTTGAATCAAATCTATCCATTCTTGCGATTGAGTTTGGCGGAGTGAGGCAACCTGTGCCAGTGCAGCAATCTTGTATCCGTCATGTTTGATAAACCGCGGATTGGGCAGTTTGGCGTTCACTAAGGCTTCCAAGCGGTGTGCTATGTCGATCTTCTGTTGCTGAGTAAAGACGAGCCGATTACGGTTAGATTTCACGCTCTTTACGATTGTCTCGACCATGGAATATATGAAGTCATCAAGCTCTATCTGCTCGAGTGTCTTTATCAATTCAAGAACCAAGTCATAGGTGGTGTCGTACTCATCCCCTGTTGCATCATAGGGATCAAACGGCAGAGCCTTGGTTAGGATAAATCGGCTGATGCCTCGATAAGCCCGGTCACGGGCGTCAATCGGCAGCTGCCGAATTATTTCAGGCGCAATAACCGGATTTGCACAATACAACGCCGGCGCAACTCCTGCAAGAAGGCGATTCTTGTAAGCTCGGTCGGTGTCAGGAACATCCTGCCACAATGGCTTGACATGCTCATTCACAATCTTTTTGCAGGATTCAGTCTGGCCATGAACATGAAAAGACAGCGCTATGTCAGCCCACAGAACCGCTCTTTCACCACTTGATGGCACGAGGTCAATGAGTCGTCCAAGTATTTCAAGATCTTGCTCTGTTACAAGGTTGCGTGGAAGTAGCCCTCGAAAGGCACGAATTGCAAGCCTCACCGCGCCCCCATAAGCATCTGCAGCAAGACCAGCATCAAGAACGATTTCCTCACGATAGCGCTCGTTCCTGTTTAGGAAGTCTCTCGCTAGTTCCTTTGAAGCCTCCGCAAGCGATTGGACTATATGAAACCCGACATCGACCTTGACCCATCCGACATCCAATCCCTCCCATGTGCTCGTTAGGCCGTTGAACAAATGGTTTGATAGTTCAGTATATTTGCCTGACTCGTCCTTCCTGAGTATCAAGTAGGCGAGGCAGTATGCTTTGCAGCGTTGGCTACCATCTTCGATGCCATCGATTCTGCTAATCAGCGGTAAAGCTTTCTGAATTGCATCGCCATTATCTACTATCTGCAATCTCTCCAATATTTCCAAAAGCGACTCATCTCTTATCTCTCTGCTGACAATCGAATCCAGAATCCTCTCGACGCGGGGAATATCTAATTTCACTGGGTTGATCTGAATATAGGACTTGAGCAAATCCGAGAGCGCACGATCCCGCCGAGCCTCAATATTGAGTGCTTCAGCGAATTTCTGCGCTAACTCCGGTTTAGTTTTCGCCAGTGCTCTGATAATACCCCTCATGGCATAATAGTGCTCAGCTGATGCTACAAGAAGTTCGTTCACAGCACGATTCAAATCCTCTTCTGCTTCGGGGATCAGTTGCGAGTCCATCTCTGCCAGAGCAGAGACCAAGCGGGCAAGGCATTCAGCCCTGATTACAAGATCTTCTACCTTGCTGATGTCATAAAGATAGACTTCGAGAATCCTATTGCGTGCTGATTCAAAAGCGTATCGCGCTTCCGTTTCTGCGAGCAATAGTTGCAGGCGAACATAGTCAATGCTTGAACTGAGACGCTGGATAGCCCCCTTTTGGCTGTCAAATGCTCCGACCAATTGTTTGGCTTTCTCAAGAGCCGGGATAAACGGCAATGGCGTTGCCAATTCACGAAAATCCCTTGCCGTAATTGTCTGTTCTGTTGCTCTTATGGCTAATCGAAATGCAAATTCTACAACTTCGGCTGCATCCGCTCGTTCACGATTCTTGAGGGTCCATTGCCTTAAAAGGAAAAGTTGGTCAGCCGAGTCCTCAAGCTTACTAACTTCATCAATTACGCGGGCTGCGGAATAATCACCTATCAGAACAGACGCCGCCACTGAGAACCGTCGAGCCTTTGGGTCTTTGATTCTCTCCAAGACCTGTTCAATGTTACCTGTCGTGCTCTCCTGCTCAGCATCCACTGCAGCGAGAGTTAGGCGGGCAAACGCCCAATCGGATCGGTCAGCAGTACTGCAATCTTGGGTCGCTTTTTCTACAAGTTCTATCGCGAGGTCCCGGTACGAATAAATGAGTTCAGATGCAATTTCGATGGCACGGTCGCCCAATCCAGCGCAGTCGATTCTGTCATATAATTGCCGTATTTGCTCAAGCAGTTCTGGCTCTGGCGGCGCGCCGTTTTCACGCTGAATCCGGGCGATTATTGCCATCAAGTGGAGGCGGTCCTCCGTCAAGACGGCGCTCTGCGCCAAAGCCATCGCAGAAGCAAAGTTACCCAATTTCATTTGTGCTTCAACTTCGGAGCGTAGTACTTCTGCGGCATTCAGTTCCTCAGCCACTGATCGGTGCAGGCTAAATCGAACCAAAGCACCGACGCGCCCGAGTTCTCGCGCAGCGTTCACGCCCAGCGCGGCTTGACTTTTTATTGGAATCAATGATTGACTTTGCTCAACCATCCGCTCAAGGGTCTCGGGTGAGAGATAATTCAGTAGATCCTCATAGCGCCCAGCTTGAGTTAAGTATCCTGGCAGAAATGTCATGGCGCGATCGCTTTGGGGTGATCTTAAAAGATCACTGATCATCAGATCCGTAACCCGCGTTTTGTAGTGGCGGAGACGCTGGGCCACAAAAGTTCTGAAAGATTCGGACACGAAATCAACTTCGCCTGTTTCGGGATTGATATCAATGAGTCTGAGTGGCTGTAACAAGGTTTTGACTGCGTCTGGCTCTATACTCAGCAATTGAGCTACCTCAGTTAGATGATGACTCTTCCGATCATGTGCCATTATCGCCAGCACAAGTTGTTGAGAGTCGTCATTTGGACGCACTCCACGCCATTCAAGTTCAAATATGTCTGAAAACTGCTTAGGCAACTCAGTAATGCTTGCCTGAACATCTGCTGATTCAAGAATCTTTCGCCGAACAATTGCGAGATGACCTGGAATCCCCCTGCAGACCTTGTGGATTTCTTCAACCGTGTCTGATTCCAATGCCAATCCGAGTTGTTGTATATACGTTGCCGTATCATGAAGAGCAAAAGGAGATATTGGAAATGATTTGCAACTGTATTTCTCGCGCAGTGACTGGGGCAGCTTGCCAAGATCACCACTGATTAGGAAATGACAGTTGCTTGACCCTATAGGAAACCAGTCAAGAATTTGATTCTGGAGGCCCTGGTCTATTTGCTCTCCTTCGAACAACCCATCAATGATAAAGTAGAAGCGCTCTCGGCGCGCGCGCTTTCCAAGCTCAAAAATTCTGCTGCGGAGAAAGCCATCGTCAACATTTTCTGATCCACCTAGCTCTATCTGTCGTAATGCCCACTCAAGTTGATTACAGAAGTCCATTTTGAGTAGTGTTGGATCAGATGACCACCGAGTACCCGGCTTGATATAGAGTGAAAAGGTATTTAAGGGATGACGAAGGGCAAATTTTCCCATTAGTGTTGTCCTGCCAATACCCTCTTCTCCCTCAAGGACAACAATCTGTACTCCATCCTGAAAAATCTTCTCGATTGTCTCCAAGTAGTTGTCGCGGTTGATTTCTGGTGACGGCATCGGGGGAAAACTCTGGCAGATCTTTGTCAGATCCATCATCTCGGCATTTTTCATCATCCTTTTCCTCCAGAATGAGCTGCGGAATAGGGATTTGGCTAGCAACCCTGATAGAGAACTCGGATACAAACAAGAACAAGGTGCAGAATGCTGCTTGAATACAGGTTACACGGCGTGAAATACCAAGCTGTGCGCCATGCAGGCGAATGCGAGCAATGTTCCTCTGAACACGAGACGCACATCACTCGCCCTCGATCACACCAACGGCTTGACATTCGCCTCGATTACCATTCGCCAGTTCGTCGTCAGTTTCTTGAGCGCCTCTGCCTCTGCGCCGCGCGCGGCGACGAGCGAACGTCCGCCGGCTTTGCCATTGCCTGCGAGTTTCGCACCCGCCAGTGTCTCGGCAACGACGCGCAGGTGATCCAGATTCGGTCGCGCCTTGCCAAGAAAATCAGCGAGACGCGCGGGCTGGTTTTCCATCAGCCACAAGACGCGATGCAGAATGTCAATGAGAGGTACTTGCGTGGTGCGTGTTGCGTCTGCCTTGCTTTCGATGGTGTCAGGTAGCCCCAGGCGTTCGTCATTACCCCGTTCGGTGAAATCGCGCAGGCGATAGGTGGTCTTGGATTTGGCGACGAGCGCGCGTGCGCCGTGACTCAAGCCGCGCGGTCCGTCCAGTTCCACCCCTTGCGGCAGCGCAAAGACGATTGCTTCGCCCGCGTCAATTGCCGCGTTGCGGTACGCATAGCGCCACAGGACGTAAAAGCGCGTGGGGGCATCCACCGCCGAAACGCCCGAACGCGGCAAGCCAAACAATTTCTCCAACAACGTTTCCAGCACCGCGCCTTCCACTTCCGCGAGGAATTTGTCCGCTGGCACCTCTTCACCGTTGGCGTATTCGACGCGCGCAAAGCAGGTGAACGCGCGCAGTCCCGCGCCCACACAAGCGATGACGAGATCCGCGCCTGTAACGCCTTTGCTCCACAGTGTTTCGACGCGCTCTTTGACAATGGCTTGCAGTTCGGGTTGCACATCCTTTTCGTACGAGCCAGTTTCATTTCCTTCGCGGCGCCGCGCGACGAGAAAGATGGAGGAGGCGAGGGCGGAGGAGTCCATTGCACGCAAGCGTGTGCCTGTTTCTGTAGACAATGGCCAAGCTTCCGTTACAACAAATCCAGCCCCCCTCAATGCATCAACCAGAGTTGCCCACCCTGCGGTTGTCTTGTTCGCGTATACAACGACAAGGGGTGCAGATGGCTTTAGGACAGAATTGGCTTTGGCAAATGCATTCGCCATCATGTGCTCATAGATGTATTTGGCTTGATGCCGATCAACACCATGTCGTAGTCCATCTGCGACAATCTCGTTTTTCTTTGGCGTGAGGTTCGCCGAAAAATGTTCAGTATACAGGAATCCAATGGATCGTTTCAACCAAACGTAAAAATAATCTGAGAGGATTGCATACCCGACATTATCGTAATAAGGAGGATCTGTAACTATTGCGTCAAACATATTCCCGCTGTACGGCAGATCAGTAGCAGAACCTCGGGTAACCTCCGCTACCCTTGTTCCAAAAGTTTGGATATCGGATATTGCCCTTGTGATGTTGGTCACTGTGGACATCCAATCTCCAACTGATTGTCCAAATGGCGCAGATTCAGCATAGTCCCATACCATTGGCAGTGCTTGCCGAGCAAAGGTGTGTTGGAGTTTCTCCGAAGTAGGATTCCATGTACACAGTGTTGACCAATGATCACTGGACCTACTCAGAGACATTGCAAGAAAAGTTGTCACCGCACGCGCTTTCTCTGCATCATACTTGTATGTGATCATGGTTTGATAGACAGTTGCAATCAAGCTTGAAATCCTGAGAAGTATGAGCAATTGTCGCGGAGTGAAAAAATCGCCTAGCCGCTTGAGTCCATAGAGATCCGTCCATATGCTTCTCTTGCTATCAATCGTTACCTCTTCGTCAGGGATTGTGAGACCTGTTTCCGCACACAATTTCTGGATGCGCTTATTGACCTCACCGTCAGGCAAAAGCGAAGAATGCAAATCATCCGCGCTGATGTAAATCTTGCCGCTGTGTCCCTTGCGCGTGCAGACCACCGCCATCGCTTGTTGCCCAATGTGTCCCGCTTTGCCTTCTGCCTTTACGTACGCCTTATCCGCAACTGTGCCGCAAAATGGACAGGTCGCGTTGCCGCCTCTGGACAAATTAGCAGGTTCAAAGCCCAAACCCTCTTCGGTCGTCGCTTCAACCACGCGGAAACGAACGCGCCTTTCGGATTGCAGATTGCGGATTGCAGATTTTAGATTTGGCTCATTTGGCACATTTGGCACGTTTGGCACATTTGGCTCATTTGACACTTCGATTTTGAGTGCGACATAGCGATTCGGTTTCTTCGCCAGCCACGTTTGGCGCACCAGCGGCACCGTTGCACCGCACGTCGGATTCTTGCAGCGCACCGTGCGCGTCCACAGGTAGGCAACAGGTGTGAGCATATCCGCATTGTCAAGCCCGCCAGGCGTCATATCACCAGACATTGTCGTCTGTCTCGCTTCGCGCTTCACGCCGTCACGCTTCACGGGAATGGGTGGATACAAATCCCCAATCTCTTTCTTGACGCGCTCGAGCACCCACTTGCCCCAGTATTCCACCTCCGCTGCAAGTCCTGCCCAGGTGCCATCTTGGGCAGAACCGTTTGCGGTGGGGTCGGGCTTGCCATACTTTTGCGGATAGACCAGCGTGCAGAGTTCGATGAGATGCGCGACGGGATTCAAATCGAGCGCGTACGCCTCGCACCCCAACCGCAGCGCTTCGAGCGGAATCGAACCGCCGCCCGCGAACATATCGAGCACGCGCGGGCGCGGCGCGCGTCCCGCTTCGATGTCCTCAACCGTCACTTTTTCTCCACGCTCTTGTGTCAATCGTTCTGCGTGCGCTTGGAGGATCAACTGCTGTGCGTCTCGGATTTTGTCGCGGGGGCCAGGATATGTGCATAGATCGGCGACGAATTTCTCGTCGACCGCACCTGCAGGCACAAGCGCGCCAAAGACCGCGGCGCGGCAGGCAGTTAGCGGACGTCGCGCCCACCAGAGGTGAAGCGTCGAAATGCCCCGCGCACTTTTCTCATTGCGCGCTTCGGCGGAGATTTCCTCGATGGGGAGATAATCCTCGATGAGACGTTGGTCGTGGGTCATAGAAATTCGACGTGTCCTCTCATATCCTCTGGGGTCAGGACATCGTGGATTAGCATCAACCCCCGCACGATAGTTCCGACGGGCGTATGTTGCGGTGCATAGACGATGCCACAGTGAGGGGTACCGACAGCATGCAACCGTAAAAAGTCTGCGTCTTGGGTAAAGACGACGCGACCTTCTTTGGCAGCCAGTTCCAGGTGCTCGTCATCGGGGACTGAATGCATACCTGCGTCTTGCGCCCTCAAAACATCCACACCGCGTCGGCGCAAGCCCTCCGTGACTACCATCGCCACATGTTCATCCATATAGAACTTGATGCGGTCAGCCACCAATTCGCTCCTTGAGTTTGGAAGGCGTGCGCTTGCGGAGTTCGGCGATAAAACTCTCGTCCGCGCGGATGGCATTGTCAATCTCGGCGCGGTGGTCGTAGTAGTACGCCAGTGCCGCGTACACGTCCGCCAGTTCTAGCCCGTATGTGGTAGCGATTTCGTCCGCATCCATTCCTATGCGCTCGTGCCAGATGACGATGTTCTGAACCGTGATGCGATGCCCGGCGATGCGTGGCTTGCCCCCCGCAACACCTGGCGTGATTTCGATATGCTGAGTCAGTACATTCTCCATACAGTTTTGCCTCCACTTTCGATTGTACTACACATTTAGCCGCGCGGCATGTTCAATCGCCTCCGCCGGTAATTCGATGTGGCTCACGGCGCGCACCTCGCGCGCAGCGTGTTCCAGCGTGTGGCCGGGATCTTGGACGATCACCGGGACGGCGCCCGGCATTTTTGGATCCCACACCACGTACAGAAAATATGATTGCGCCAACTGCCGCGCCTTCAGCCATTCGTTTGTCGTCAAACGAATCGGTTGTCCGCGTTGACGCCCTTTCACCTCGATGCGGCGCACGGGACGCTGACCGGTGGCAGGATCGGCAGGACCCAGACTGCGAATGTCGAATCCACAGCGATCGTGCAGGTCGCTCACGTCCATCGGCTCCCAGCCGCGCGCGCATTCATACTCCATCACCACGCGCATCGCGGCGAGTTCGATCTCGCGTTTGGTTTGTTCATCCTCGAGCCATTCGCCCACCAGCGATGGCGCATCGCCAGGTGGCAGAACGAGTAGCGTCGCCAGATGTCGCACGGGACCACTGCGCGCGATCGTCAGCCGCTCCAAACCCGCAAGGCGTTCCGCGCGCGTGCGTTTCAAATCCGCCAGGTCTTGTTCCGCTTGTTGCCGTGCCAACGCCACAGCGGTTTCGCCGGCCGCCTCACGTGCCTTCAACGTCATTACACGATTTTCGGATGCGCGAATCCGCGCGTCGAACGATTTTGTCAGATAATCGCGCACCACCTGGGCGTAATGTTGCCGTTCCTGCTGAATCCGCACCCGTTGTTCGAGTTGATACGATGCCTTGACAAAATCGAGCGCGCCTTGCGGATCGATGCGAGGGACGCGCGATGGCGGATGCGGATGCGGTGCGAGATCGTGCAAGATTTCAGGCGGCAATAGCGAAAACTGATTCTCTTGCTCACGCACCGCGAGCAATTCGGCATAGAGCGTGGGGTTGGGACGCGAGGGCGATGGCTCACCTTTGATGTCCATTTCGACAAAGTGAACGCGGTAGGGTGTGCGAGTATTGGGGTCAACCAATACGCCGACGCCACCTTTCACATCCGCTAAACGCGCATTCAACTTTTCATCAACCGCCGCGTAGAGTGGATGTCCCGGACCCAACAACTGCGCATCCTGTCCCTGATCGGTCTCCAACACTTGTTTCTGAAAAGTGATTTTGCGATACGAGGAATCCGGTTTGCCAAGTCGCCGCACCGCATCTAATCGCTCTGAGCGCAAATCCTGCGGCACATGCTCGATGCGATAAAACCCATCCGCGCGCGCATCCACCTTCAACCCGATCAGCTCGGACGCGGCGAGGAATTGCCGCGCGACATATTCAGGCATCAGGCGCCGCTCCTCGATTTCCAAATTGCGGCTCTGGAATTGCTCGAACCATTCGAGGTCAATGTGCTCACGCGCCAACGCGATCCCGGTGGCTTGTTCATAGCGGCGTAAGCGTTCGGGATCAATGCGGTCAATCTGATCCAGGTATTCATCGAGTCGGCGCGGATCGTATGCCGCCTCGCGCAGCATCTCCGCTAAATTCACTTCATTGATCGAAAGCACTTCGCCAATCACATCGAAAATCCGATTGGGACCGAGGGCATCGCGCATCAGGTCCAATTTGTCGAGCAGACGCTTGAGAATCGCGCCCTCGATGATCGCCTGTCCATCTTCGGATTTTTCCGCGACGAAATTGAACGCGTACACATCGCGTTCCTGCCCGATGCGATGGATGCGTCCCAGCCGTTGTTCGAGCCGCGTGGGGTTCCAGGGTAGGTCGTAGTTGATCATCAAATGACAGAATTGCAAATTGATACCTTCGCCTGCCGCTTCGGTCGCCACGCACACCTGCTTGTGGTAGCGGAAATCATCTTGCGCGGCTTTGCGTTCGTGGGGATTCATTCCGCCGTGAATCTCTGCCGTCGAATAGCCCCAGCGCGCCAGGTGTTCTCTCAAATAGTCCAACGTGTCGCGGTGCTCAGTAAAAATCAAGAGTTTGCCGCGTCCATCACGCAATTCCGCAAACTGGGCGCGTTGCAAGCATTCGCGCAGCGCATTCAGTTTGCTATCGGGGGCATGTTCGCGCACGCGTCGCGCCTGTTCCACCAGGTCTTTCAAGGCGGCAACTTCGGCGCGCAATTGATCGAGTTCGACCGCCGCCGTGAATTCATCCGTGAGGCGATCGCGTGCCGCATCGTCCAAATCATCTTCATCTATCTCATCATCGCTCAATCTGCCGCGCAAGCGATCGAGGTAGCGCGCGCGTTGATGGGCGGGAAGCGCTGCGAGGTCTTGCACCAATTTCTTTTGTTTCTCGAGCCGTCGTTTCAACGATTGATGGATCGCGTGGGTCGAACTCGCGAGGCGGCGTTGAAACACCGTCCGTGTCAGAGCAACGTTCTGTTTCTGCCGCCCGCTTGCCTGCGGCAAGAATTGATTGATGTACGCGGTAACCGATTTGTATAGACCAAACTCTTCCAGATTCAAACAGAAGGCAACGGTCTGCACGTGTCGGTCCGGGAAGAGCCGCTGCCCATTCATATCGCGCAGATCCTCCTTCAGTCGGCGCAAAGCCCATGGACATTCTGGACCGAGCCGCAAGATATCGCGGCGAATCGTTTGCGCTTGTTCACCAAGGCGATGCGGTTCGGGAAAAAGATCAGGATCGAGCAAGCGCAAGAAATGGCCAAAGCGATCATCGTCGCCGTGATGCGGCGTGGCGGTCAGGAACAAGACATGCCGATCGGGTTCGGCGGTGAGGCGTTCGGCGAGTTGATAGCGTTTGGTTTTCTCGGCTTCGGGGGAGCGTCCGCTCGCGCTCTTGGTGTACGCCGAGCATTTGTGCGCTTCATCAATGATCACCAAGTCCCAGCGCTGCTGCCAGATGCGCTCGCGCACATCGTCTTGTTTGGCGTAATCGAGCGAGGTGATGACCTGGGACTCACGTTGCCAAAGGTTGATCAGCTGCTGCTGGTCGTTGCCGGCAGAAATAATCTGGAACGTTTCGCCGAAAAAGCGTTGCAGTTCATCTTGCCATTGGATCGTGAGCGGTGCCGGGACGATGATGAGGATGCGCTCGATCGCTTCGCGTAGTTTCATCTCCTTGAGCAACAGTCCTGCCATAATCGTCTTGCCCGCGCCCGGATCATCCGCGAGCAAAAAGCGCAGGCGCGGCTGGGGCAACATTTTCAAATAGACGGCTTCGATTTGGTGCGGTAACGTGCGAATGCCAGAGAGACTCACCGCGAATTGGCGATCGTACGCGTACGCCAGACGAATGCGCACCGACTCGATCAGCAAGCGCAAGTGTTGAGGGTTAGCAGGGGGAACTTGAGAGACAGGCGTGAATTGAATTGCAGAGAGGGCGCGAAATTCTGTTTCGGAGAGAACGGTTTCTTCGAGTTGTCCATCGGCACGACGGACGCGCAGTTCGATTCCAGAGCCGAGCGGGCGCACGGCTTCGAGCCGCACAGGTTCGTCGAAATGCCCGGGCAACGAAATGGTCTGACCGATCAGATGAGAGTAATCGTCGTCGGTTGTCACCATTCACTCCGTTGTTGGAAAGTCACGTTAGCAAGAACCCGCCCATGTCGTTGACCTGAGCGGGTAGTCGCCAATCTCACGGTCATCTGCGGTGCCCGCGATGGCACCTTGAGTTACCTCGTTGGAGCACAGCAAACAAGGAATGCTTTGTCTCTACTTGCATTATAATCCATACATGCGGTTTGAAGCAACCCGCACGCAACCTAGGAAGTTTGCTCCGCACAAACTCATGTGCCCAAAAAGTCACCCAACCATTTCCGCAATTCACCCTCAACCGCGCGATACCTGGGCAAATCCTGTATTTGATACTCGAGCGATGCCGTCCAGGTTCGTTCCAGATCGCCGCGATGGGCAACGCTGAGAAAATCGTCAACTTTCGAGAAGGTAAATCCTTTGTGACGACATTTCTCATCCAGCGTGCGCCGCGCCACTCTCAAGTCCATTTCTTGAGCGTGATGCTTGAACAGATACCACAGATCGTACACATCCCGCGCATAGCGGCGGCGTAAGAGCGCACGCATTTTCTCAGCCAGCATTTCTTCGAGCGGATAGACCGCAATCACTGCTTGACATGCATCCCTGTCAGAGTAGGGATGATGCAATTGCCTTTGCGCCAGCGGCAACATAACCTTCTCGTACAATGTCGCATCTATGGTGATACGTGGTTGAGTGCCCCCGAGCCGCCCCAACGGACCTTCATATTCGATGCGCACGCGATACGCTTCTTCGCCAGGAACCTCCCGTGCCATTACCAAGTCTGCAACTCGAAAAGCGATGCCGCTGTTCTGCTTGCCCGATTGCACTGCCTCGTCCAACACTTGGCGGAGGTCACGCTTGCTCATTGCCGATAGGATGGTGAAATCCAAATCCTGCGAATAACGATAATCAAAAAAGTAGAGTTTGCGGAGCGCCGTACCTCCCTTGAACGCATAGCGCCCAGTGAAACCTCTCGTCTCAACGATACTTTTCAACAGCCACCCAAGAACGTAATCGCGCTCGATATTCTCAGCGCGGATTCCCGATGTGCGCGCCACGGAGAAAATTTCGTTCCTGGAAATCATCGCCGAACTCCACTTGTCGTTATCGCCCAACGTCGCGCAGGGAACAACATCAGTGAATTCTCCAATCGGTCAACTCGATCGGATTACGGTTGATCAGCAGATGCCAGCGCGCATTGTGTGTTCCGCGCCGACTACCCAGAGGGTCAAGGGGATTGTATCCTGCGGAGAGATGCTCAAGCCAGCGCGTCAGGTGTCCATTCACAGGAATCTGATAGAACTCGATCAAATAGCCGATGCGTTTCAGAACCGCGCGATTGCCCAGTCGTTCCGCATAGTGCGCAAGTTTGTCCAAGTCGAGACGACGCTCGTGAAAGCCATTCCACAATCCCTTGGCTGCCTCGATCATCCCACCACAGTACTCGGGATGGGCAAAGCAATCCACAATCGTTTTCTCAGGATCAGAGATCTGAAAGGGTCGCCCACCGATTTGCTGCGTCTCAATTCCAAAGAACTTGCTTTTGGCAAGCGTGATAAAGCGATACGTTACGCCTTGAATCCGCAGCGCCTTTTTCTGTTTCGGCGTCGCCACAAAGACGACGTTAGCGAGTTGCTCCGTCAAGCCGTGATACTGGAGCGCCGTCCAATAGGCAATGTAGCTCGGCTGAACCAATTGCATTGCTACCAGAAACTCGTGCTCACCAACGCTCTCCTCATTGGTGCGTGGATACCGAAGCAGGAACTTGCCTTTCTCCAATCGCTGAATGTGTCCGATGCGCACGAGCGTGTGCAGGAGTTTGTTGGTAGCCGAAGCGTTGCGCCGCACAATGCGACGCGCATCGCGCGAAGTGAACAAGGACTGCTCGCGCTCAACGAGCGTGGAGAGCAAGTGGCTTGTCAGTGGTCCCACATTTGGCACAGGAATCGAATTTAGCCCAATCATAATGCTTTCGTCCTTCTAGTAATGATATTACTAGAAAATATAACTCGTGTCAAGCGCGTGGAAAATCCCACGTTGCCGCTGAAAGTTGTATAGATCAGGTGGGCAAGGCGGCACAGTGGTGTTTTTTCGGTCGGCTTGTGCGCGAACGTAACCCTATCATCCGTCGCCTTGACCACTTTAGGTGCAAGAACCTGTCCACTTTGGGTGAGGTAACCTGTCCACTTTGCGTGCGAGTAAATTCGTCGGAGGGGTCGAATTCACGTTCAAAAACGCGACTTGCCGAGCAAATTGCTGCGACCATCTTATATATTCTCTCTACTTGTATTGCGTCCAAGTGTACACCTTTCGTCTTTCGTCGTCTCATTCGTCGTGAATGTGTCTTGTTCAGATTCCTTCCCAAACCTATTGACTTGTCCCTCATTCCTCCCGTATAATACGCTTGCTTTTGATTCACAGGGTCTCATTCGTCGCCTGGGACGATTGCTCTCGGATCTTGCGCATACGTTTTTGCTCATTCGCTCTGCTCTGATGCGCATGCTTTCATTCGAGATGAGTTCTGTTGCAGGTGTCATGGTCTCTCGACAGAACTGAATGGTGTTGAGATGTTCCAATGGAACTTGGCTCAACATCAGAGTTTCGGCTCACGAAAGCGAACAACGCAATAAAGATTTTTCAGCCACGAAGCATCAACTCCGTGTGGTTTGTTACGCCCAGAAAAGCCCGCTTTTCCGAGTGCATCGGTCAAGGGGCTTTTTGCATTCCTCGGGTCTGCAATTTGGGAACATTGTTCCCACTGCGCCCCACAAACGCTCCAATGATGATGCAGACAAGTCGCGCGATAGCGTGTTGACGGCAATTGGTTCTCTGCTCATTCATCATACGCCTTGCGATTCATCTGACGACGCGTGTTGGTGAACCGCATTGACCACGGGAATCGCCATCCTGCGGCATCGCGTTTTTGACCTTATCAGGATGATGTGTTGCTGTAATTCCCCATCTCGTCGGAACAAGTAACGAGTTCGCTCTACGATAGAGCCATCAATCTCTCCGGACGAAAAACTCTTTCTCCAAGGTTCACTTGTGAATCGCGGGGAAAGAGTTTTTGCATTTCACATCAGCGAGGACATGCACGGGTGCAAGGCCGTGCCAAAACGGAAAGGTGGTGACGTGCAATGAAAGAAACGTTGCTTGTTCTAGGTGCGTTGGCAGCGCTCGCGTACTTGCTGATCCAGGCATTTGCCAGCGCGCTACAACCCTTGTTCGCCGCGCTCTCTGGCAAACTGCCGTAGAGATGCGCCAACACAAATCACACAGGAGAAGATGCGATGAAGCACCAACACAAACCAGGTTGTCACTGCGCGGAGTGCCTCGGCACATTCGAGCAGCGCGTGAACGCGGCGCAACAATTCTACCAACTCCTCAACCTGCGTTGGATTGGGATGCGCGCGGCGACCGCGTACGCCGATTTTGCGCGGAATGGAATCGAGGAAGCGTTCCCGCCCCACGCGCAAGTATCACTCAGTTTGCTACGCAAGCACAACCCCGCATTGCTCGACAACTTGCTCGCGGACATCCTCGACTAGGGGATAGTGGTTAGTGGTCAGTGGTTAGTGGTCAGTGAACGGTGATCGGTAAACAGTTGTCGGCGGTCGTCCGTCGGCGGTCGTATTTTCACAGGAGGAAACCATGAACAACACAACCATGCTCGTGTGCGAGCCAGTGGAAAAGAAAAACGCCCCAGAGTCAGCAGCTCTCGAGGCGTCATTTGTGGCTTGCGCCACATCTCAGTTACGAACTGAATATAGCACAGAACCGCGCGCGTGTCAAATCGCGAACGCACCAACGTTAGAAGAGATCGAGCGCGAAATTGCCGCCGCGGCGCGGCAACGCATCGAAGCGGCGCTACGCGACCTGAACGACACGCGCACCCGCATCGAACGCGAACGCGCGGCGCGGGAAACCGCGTTGCAAGCCGCGCAAGAACGCGCAAGCAAGACTCGCGCCGAATTCGACGGACTCGCGAATGAGCGTGCCGCACTGGAACGCCGCGCGGAAACGTTCCTCATAGGCGACGCGCTACACGCCACGCGCGAAAAGATTCACCTGGCGTTTAACATCCGCCAATTGGAACTGGAAGACGCACTAGCCGTTGCCGAAGCGGATGTGCGCGAGATGCAAACGGAAATTCAAGCCGCGCAGATTTCCGACGCGCTCGAATTGCAACTCGCCGAACAATATCTGGCACAACTCGAAACTGCCGCGCCTGACGTTGCGGAGGCAGTGCGCCTTGCGGCGACCGCGCAGGAAAATCTCCTCGCCGCGCGCCAAGCGGTGAACGATGGTTTGCTCAATGACGCAGAGGTTCTGCTCGAAAAGGCAAAGGCGAGGAACGCGGAGACGACACAGGTTAGCGAAGTCGAGCAGATGCTTGCCGACGCGCGCAAGCATCAAACGGTGCGTGACCTCATCGCGCGCCTCAATGCCATCGGCGATGCCCCAGGTGCGGTGCGGCGCATCAAGCGACTCGTTGCCGAAGCCGAGCGGGCGGGAGTGCCGGATCAGGTTCTGCCGGTTGCGAATCGTGCTCTCGAAACCGCGCACCGTGCCGCGAACGCGCGCTATGCGCAGGCGCGCCCGATTGCGGATCATCTCGTTACAGGAGGATTTGTGCCTGTGCTGGGCGATGGGCGAATCGAAGTGTGGAAGCCCTTCTCGAATCGCGGTGCTAGGGATGCTCGGAATGGTCACGGCTGGACGCTGGATCGCGTGATGATTCTGCGAAACGACGTGTGGGAAACCGAGCGGCCCGAGGTCGCGGTGACGCGCAAGGACCTCGCGCCGCACGCCAAACGTTCGCGTTGGTATCACGCGTGGAAGAATCGTGGGATCGTTGGGTAGTTGGGTTGTTGGATCGTTGCATCGTTGGGTCGTTGGATTGTTGGATTGTTGGCGAATGGTTAGCGCGCCCGCCTCCCTGGTGGCGAACGTAGCCATCGGGGAGGTGGGCAGACACATCCGCGCGCGCGAACGAGAGGCGCACACGCGGAATCCTTGTACGCGCGTGCAAGGACGACCGCCGACGGCCGCGCTTTTGCACGCGCGTGCAAAAGAGGTGAGCCATTGCTCGATATCGAATCTCTGAACGCGCAACAACGTCAAGCGGTCGAGCGAATTGACGGACCGCTCCTGGTGCTTGCTGGCGCAGGGAGCGGCAAGACGCGCACGCTGACCTATCGCATCGCCAACATTCTCGAACAAGGTCGCGCGTCGCCGCACAGCATCCTCGCCATCACCTTCACGCGCAAAGCGGCGTGGGAAATGCGACGACGCTTGAGCGAACTCGTCGGCAAGCCCGCCGAGGACATCACCGCGACGACGTTTCACAGTCTCGGCTTCAAACTCTTGTCGGCAGAGGCAGGCGCACTCGGCTACAAACCCGACAAACTCATCGTGTACGATGCCATCGAAGCGCAACGCCTGCTCCATCGCGCGATGCAAGAAGTGAACGTCAATGGGACACGCTGGACACTCGAACAGGTCGCACCGATCATCGAACGGGCGAAGGACAACCTGTACGGTCCTGACGATTTCGTTCGTGTGAAGGGCGATTTCTTCGAGGAATCCATCGCCAAGGTCTATCGGCGGTATCAGCAACTCTTGATGGAAAACAATGCGTTGGACTATGGCGACTTGATTCGCTTGAGTGTGCAACTCCTGCGCCAAAACCCCGGTACGCTCGAGTTCTATCAGAATTTGTTCAGATACGTCAGCGTAGATGAATTCCAGGACACGAGTTTCGCACAATATCAACTCATCCGCCATCTCGTCTGGCAGCATCGCAATCTGTGTTGTGTCGGTTCGCCGGTGCAAGCGATTTACTCGTGGCGTGGCGCAGACATTCACAACATCCTGGAACGCTTTCGCGAAGATTTCACCGATGCGCCAATCATCGTCCTTTCGCAAAACTATCGCTCGACCGCGACGATCCTTGCGGCGGCGCAAGCGGTCGTGTGCGATCTGTCGTATCGCGAGAACCTGCAAACCGAAAATGGGTTGGGCGCGGCAGTGAGGGTCGTCCCGCTCAACACGGATCACGACGAAGCGAACTTTATCGCGAATGAAATCAAGCGGCTCGACGAAGCGCGCTACTGCGGACTCGCCGATTGCGCGGTGCTTTTTCGCACGCGCGCGCAGGGGCGACTCCTGGAGCAGGTGTTCATGCACCTGGATCTACCGTACACGCTCGTCGGCGATTTCAAGTTCTTTGAACGCCGCGAAGTGAAAGACATCCTGGCTTATTTGCGGGTGGTGTACGACATGTTCGATGCGGGTGCGTTGCAACGCATCATCAATCGTCCGCCGCGCGGACTTGGGCCTGCATCACTGCAGAAACTGCAAGGGAGCGAACCTGAATTGAATTTTACCGTCCTCTCGGGCTTGCATCATCGAACCGACCTGCCGCCCAAAGTGTTGGATGCCGCACTGGAATTCGCCGATCTGATCTTCGATGATCTACCGCGTGCCGCGAAAGAGAAACGCTTGCCCGAATTCTTCGACTACGTCCTCGAGCACACGGGGTATCTTGCGTGGATGGAAAAAGACCCTGACGCGAAACGCCGCATCGCGAACCTACGTCTCTTGCGGGCGATGACGACGCGGTATGAACACACCGAAGATGCGTTGGGCACATTCCTTGCTGACATCGCGACACTCAGCGCGGTCGAGGGTGGAGACGCGGGGCTGGAG
>Ga0334722_10001711_pt1 | contig 26515 bp, 22 predicted proteins | sample C3_bottom_MG_FD_207210 | JGI IMG/M metagenome (GOLD analysis project Ga0334722, IMG submission 207210) | Sediment microbial communities from Yellowstone Lake, YNP, Wyoming, USA - C3_bottom | ecosystem: Environmental > Aquatic > Freshwater > Lake > Sediment | place: USA: Wyoming | collected... | reverse complement strand
CTTCCCGTGTCCACGTCGCAGAGCGTAAGCTTGTCCGCGTCCGGGTGCGGCTTCATCGAGGCTATCCTGCCGACGATGACGCCTTCTATGCCGCCGCCCAGGTATTCCAGCCCCTCGACCTCGAGCCCTGCCATGGTGAGGGCGTCGGCCAGCTTCTGCGGGGTGAGCTTTATGTCTACGTAGTCCTTTAACCAGTTATAGCTGATGCGCATTGGTATACCCTGTTTAACTTATGAATAGCCATTGCCCGTACGATAACGTCCCCGACGGAGGCTTATGCCTTATGAAACCTAAAGCCCCTTTATACTGTTCTTGCGGAATATGTCCAGGAGCTCCTTCTTAACATCGCCCGAGAACCCTACCAGGTCCATGGGTACAATTCCGGTCCTTTTGAGGCCCTTCGCGTTAGTATAGACCACGACGAGGTGCTCCCTTTTCCTGCCCTTCTTGGCCTCCACCATCTCGAAGCCGGCCTTCTCCACGTTCTCCCAGAAACCCGCGTCCTTCTTGAACGGCGAAATCCCGTAAAAGATAAACGCCTTCTCGTTGCACTCGAAGACCGGGTACTTCCAGAACCTGTACACACCTATCAGCGCGATTATGTTGAGCAGGTAAAGCAGCACGAGCGGCGCGGACATCGCGTTGCCGTAAAGCTTCTTGAGTATATATGCCAATACCACGTCTATGAGGATGGTGTATATTATGACTTCGTTTATCCTCTTCTGTGCAAGGAACATCCTGATTTTACCCATCAGAACTGCCTCAGGAAGCGGAGGTCGTTCTCGAAGAACAGGCGTATATCATCAATCCCGTATTTCAGCATAGCCATGCGTTCGACGCCCATGCCGAAGGCGAACCCGCTGTAAGCCTCATAGTCGTAGCCGACCGAGCGGAAGACCTCCGGGTCCACCATACCCGCGCCCATTACCTCAAGCCAGCCGGTGTTCTTGCAGACCCGGCAGCCGGAGCCCCCGCATATGACGCACTGTATGTCCATCTCGGCGGACGGCTCGGTGAACGGGAAGAAGCTCGGCCTGAAGCGTATGTCCGTGCCCGCGCCGAACATCTGGCCTATGAACGCCTCGAGTATGCCCTTCAGGTGGCCGAACGTCACCCCTTTGTCCACCAGGAAGCCCTCGACCTGGTGGAACATCGGCGTATGCGACACGTCCGCGTCACAGCGGTATACCTTGCCGGGCGCGACTACCTGTATGGGCGGCTTGCGGGACTTCATGACCCGTATCTGCACCGGCGAGGTGTGCGTGCGGAGCACCATCTCCTCAGAGATATAGAATGTGTCCTGCATGTCTCTCGCAGGGTGGTCCTTCGGCATATTTAGCGTCTCGAAGTTGTAGTAGTCGAGCTCGACCTCCGGGCCCTCGGCTATCGAGAATCCCATGCCCTGGAATATGCCTACTATTTCTTTGGACACGCTGGCTATCGGGTGCGGGTGGCCTATCTCCACCCTTCTGCCGGGCATGGTCACGTCCACACGCTCGGTTGAGAGCCTGCCCTCTTTCTCTATCCTCGTGAGCCGCTCGCTCACGGCCTTGAAGGCCTCGGTGTAGCGCCCGGCCAGCTCGTTCATCACCCGGCCGACCTCCTTGCGCCTCTCCTCGGCGACGGTGGGTATGCGTTTCCTCAGAAGCGATATGAGGCCCTTCTTGCCGAAAAGCTCTACCTCCACGGCCTTCAGGTCCTCGGCCTTTTTAGCCGCCTTCCCTATAAGCTCGTCGGCCTTCAGCTTGTCCCGGATTTCGGCAAGGTAGTCCTCGACCGAGGCGGCCTTTTCGAGGGCCTCCTTCTGCTCCTTTATCTTCTCAATGAAATCTTTCAGTTCCATCTCACCGCCGGTTAAGTTGTTATGGCTAAAACAAAGATTGGCCTGACAAATCAGGCTATTAGGCTTCTATGCCAAAAAGAATTTCATCAGTATATAACATGGGGCGGGAATTTTCAAATGATAAGTTAATTAAAAGGTTATCTCCTCAATGGTCTTCCTGGGCCTGGGCTCCGGCTCTTCGTCCGGGTACCCGACCGGCAAAAGCGTAACGGGTATTATCCACGGCGGCAGGTCGAACAGTTTTGATATGGCCTCTTTGTCGAAGAGGTGTATCCAGCAGGTGCCGAGTCCCAGCGAGGCCGCCATCAGCGCCATGTGCTCCGTGGCTATGGCCGTATTGAACGCCGCGCTCACGGTGTATTTTTCCAGGTCCTTGACCTCGTCCTCGGTGAGTACATCTATCCCTCTCCTGTTCAGGTCGTCCTGCGTGATAACGCCGTTTTCGAGAAGCTCCTTGAAGCGTTCCTTGAGGCTTTTGGAGTAGGACATGGTATCGGCGCATATGATTATTACGGCGGGGGCCTGGTCTATGTGGTGCTGGTTGCTGGATGCCTGGTAGACCTTCTTCTTGGTATCCGGGTCGGTTACCACCTTGAACTTCCAGGGCTGGGAGTTCACGCCGGACGGCGCGAGACGCGCGGCCTCAATTATCTGGTCGAAGCACTCCTGCGGGACGGGGTCGGACTTGTATTTACGTATTGCGCGGCGCTTGCGGATTGCGTCCATCAGTTCCATGTGAGGCCTCCAGGTTATTCTACCGGCTGTTTCTGCTCCTTGTAGAACCGTTCCTTCTCCGAGTATATGCAGCCGCAGTACTTCTGCCGGTACATATCGAGTTCGCGGGACTTGTCCTGCCCCTCCTGCCAGCCTTCGCGAAAGTCCCGGTACAGGAAGTCTATCCCGACCTCTTTGGATATGACGTTCGCAATCTGGACGAGCAGGTCGTGCTTCTGGTACTTGCTGTAAAGCAGCGTAGTAGTGAACGAGCCGAAGCCCGAGTCCTTGGCGGCCTGGGCTACCTTCCTTATACGCATCTCGTAGCAGATGGCGCAGCGCTGTTCCTCATTGAAGGCGACCCGGCGCATGTACTCCTCCATGTCGTAGCCCACCTCGCTCGCAACCCTGAGCCCCTCGGCCTTAGAATACTTCTCGACCTCATCCAGCCTGTTCTTGAATTCGGTGTACGGGTGGATGTTCGGGTTATAGAACAGCCCCTGCACGAAGAACCCTTCACCGCGCAGGGCCTTTAGCGGGTATATCAGGCAGGGGGCGCAGCATATGTGCATCAGCACGTTCTTGTTCATACAAGCCTCCCCTGAAGGCCGCCCTTCGTGCGGCCGTAATGCTCGTAGGCCGAAACCGTCGCGAGCCGGCCCCTCGGGGTCCTCTCTATCAGCCCTTCCTGTATAAGGAACGGCTCGTAGACGTCTTCTATGGTGTCGCGCTCCTCCGCTATGGCCGCGGCAAGCGTGTCGAGGCCGACCGGCCCGCCCCCGAACTTGTCAATGATGGTGAGAAGCAGCTTCTTGTCCATGGCGTCGAGCCCGCGCTCGTCCACTTCGAGCCTCGCAAGCGCCGCGCCCGCAACCTTTTTGTCCACGGCGCCGCTTCCGTCCACCTGTGCAAAATCCCGCACCCGTCGTAGCAACCGGTTGGCTATCCTCGGCGTGCCGCGCGAGCGCCTTGCTATCTCTAACGAGCCGTCCTCGTCCACCGTCACGTTCAGTAGCCTGGCGGAGCGGGTAACTATCTTTTTCAGGTCCTCGGGCGGGTAGAACTCGAGCCTCGCCAGCACACCGAAGCGGTCCCTGAGCGGAGATGTAAGCAGCCCCGTGCGGGTCGTCGCCCCTACAAGCGTGAACGGCGGCAGGTCAAGCTTTATCGATCGGGCGGACGGGCCCTGCCCTATAATAATGTCCAGCTGGTAGTCCTCCATCGCGGGGTATAGTATCTCCTCCACGACGCGGTTCAGCCGGTGTATCTCGTCCACGAAGAGCACGTCGCCCTTCTCCAGGTTCGTCAGTATCGCCGCGAGGTCGCCGGGCCGCTCAATCACGGGGCCGGACGTGGTCTTTATGTTCACGCCCATCTCGCGCGCTATGATGTGCGCGAGTGTCGTCTTGCCGAGGCCCGGAGGCCCGGAGAACAGCACGTGGTCGAGCGCCTCACCGCGCTCCCTCGCCGCCTGTATGAAGACCTTGAGGTTGTCCTTGACCCGCTCCTGCCCGACGTACTCCTCGAAGCTCGTCGGACGGAGCGCCAGGTCGAGGTTCAGGTCCTCCACGTTTTTCTCGGGGCCTATTATCCGGTCGTCCATGAAGCTGGTTTCCTTATTTGCATAAAATCAGGCATGTTTTGCCGAAATAGCTGATATTGTGTTATTTTATCAGAACAAAACCGCTTTTGCCATAACAAAAACGCCCCGCTCGCTCAAGCGGGGCGCCTATGGCCTTTGATTTATATATTTTATCATTAAATACGGGAGTTGCCCCCAAAAGCGGGGAAATTAAACCGTGGCAGGGGGTTACCGTCCTGTATTTTCCTTCACAAGGTATAGGCTTTTATTGTCTATCACCAGGTAATGAAGGCTCGTCGGAGAGTCGAACGCTACTCCGGAGGACATCAATATATTGGCGTACGGCTTCCCTTCCTTGCCGTCGATTACCACAAATTTCTGTTTCCCGGACTGGGCCGCATAGGCGAAATGCCTGCCGTCGGGGCTGAACGAAAGCGACCCTCCGGCTATGCCGTCATACTGCTTGCCCTCCTTGTCGTCCGCGACTACCAGCCATTTATCGCCCTGCTTGGCCGCATATGCCATGCGCCTGCCGCCGGGGCTGAACACGACGCTGCCCACCATTATGCCGTCGTATTGCTTTCCGGGCTTGCCGCTTATGGCTACGGACCATTTACCGCCTTCTTGCACTACATACGCGAGCTGTGACCCGTCGAGGCTGAACGCGACCGTGCTGCCTACCTTCTCGTAGACGCCTTTTTCTATCCCGTTGACGACTATGCGCCCCTTGCCGCCTTCGTCTGCGGTATAGGCCACCGATGCGCCGTCGGTACTGAATACCGGGATGCTCACCACGGTGTCGTATTTCTTCTGCTCGGACCCGTCCAGTACCACGAACTGCCTGCCGCCTTCCCGTACCGAGTATGCCAGACGCACGCCGTCCTTGCTGAATACCGGCGGGCTTGTCAGGGCATCGTAAGGCTTCTGCGCCACCGCGTCGACAACCATGACCTGTTTGTCGCCCGACTTTGTCGCAAATGCCAGGTGTCTCCCGTCATGGCTGAAGACCATGCTGCCGCCGATCAGGTCTTCGAACGCGCCGTAGCTGAAGCCGTCCACACTTACCGTCCACTTGCTCCCCACCTTCGCCGCGAATGCGAGGCGCCTGCTGTCCGGGCTGAACACAATGGTGCCTGCCCCTATTCCCAAAAACGCCTTGCTCTCACTTCCGTCTACAACCACTATCCATTTCTCGCCTATTTTGGCGGCATAGGCTAACCTCTTGCTGTCGGGGCTGAATACCGGCCCGACCCCAACGGCGTCGTACAGTTTACCCATCTTCCCGTCCACGGTTACGGCCTGCTTCCCCTTATCCGTCACTACCCTGGCAAACCGCTTGCCGTTGGGGCTCAGCATGACCGATCCGGACAGGGGCAGCTTGGACAGGAGCTTATTCTGCTCCTTGGCGCACGAGGTTATAAACAGGACGGAAACTATAACCGCAACAAACGGGATGTACCTTGCCTTCATAATAGTCGGCCTCTCCAGTGTATGATTTACAGGAACAGCAGTGGGAATTTTATAGGGAAAAGGAGGAAAAGTAAAGAGGTTTAAAAACCCTACTTACCGTAGGTTATCCTGTATATGTCGCCGCACTATTTGACCGTCACCCCCGGACGGTTTTGAACGGGTGGCCAGGTTTCGTAGGGGTAGGCCCCCGCGCCTACCCTCTTTGATGGGCAACCACGGGGGGTTGCCCCTACAACAAACCTGGATTTCCGCCGGAGTTTACCCTGAGAGAAACCGAAGGAAGGGAATGACCAACAGGTTACTATTCAATTATAGCGTTTTTGGAGGGGTGATTGCCAATGCGGACTTTAGTTTCACCTCATAAATGTTTTTGCCAGTAAAGCTACAAGGTTGATAACAAAGAATATTATGAACAATAAAAAACTGGCATAATTAAAGTAGAACCATACGCCTTTATAGTCAGGCTTTTTCTTTCTTAGCATCTTGACAGGGAACAATGAGACGAGCGTAAGCAAGAAAAAACCGAATGCCCAGCTCTGGAAGACGTTTACTGTATTGCTTGTTATAGTCATTACTTACCCAATAAACTAAACAAATACGAGTTTGAAAACCCTACCCCCTCGCCAGGATCTTGAGCGCCTCTTTGATTAGCGCCGACAGGCCGGTATCCTCTCCTGAAGACGCGCAGATGCGCCTGACCGCGTCCTCTGCCACGTCCTTCTTGTAGCCGAGGTTGAGGAGCGCCGATATTGCCTCGTCCTTCTGGCGGCCCGCCGACGGGCCGACCTTGCACGGGCCGGTTGAGGCGGCGACCTCGAAACCGAGTGCGGCGACTTTCTCCTTGAGCTCCAGCACGAGCCGCGCCGCGGTCTTCTTGCCGACTCCGGGTATGGTCGAGACCATCCGCTCGTCGCCGCGGGTTATTGCGTCCACAAGGCTGTCGAACGGGAGGCCCGATATGATGTTGAGCGCGAGCTTCGGGCCTATGCCCGATACGCCCATCAGCGCGAGGAAGAGTTCTTTTTCGCGTACGCTGGAAAAACCGAACAGCGTGAGCGCGTCCTCTCTTACGTGGGTATGTACATGGAAGGTGACGGCGCTCCCCTCGTCGGGGAGTCCGTAAAAAGAAGTGAGTGGTATGTGGAGCTGGTAGCCTACCCCGCCCACGTCCACTATGATGCTTCCGGGGGACTTGGCCGCGAGACGGCCTGTGACGAGGGCGATCACCTTATCGACCGCCTGCTCTGGACAGGGCGGCGCACCGAGGTCGCCTCCTTCATCCGTGCGCTGTGTATGTGGCATATCGCCGCGGCGAGCGCGTCGGATGCGTCGAGCGGCTTGGGTACGACCTTGAGCTTGAGGAGCGTCTTTACCATCTGCTGGACCTGCGTCTTCTCCGCCCCGCCGTAGCCAACTACCGCCTGTTTTATCTCGGTCGGGGTGTACTCGAATACGGGTAGCCCCGCGTTTACCGCCGCGAGTATGGCCACCCCGCGCGCGTGACCGAGCTTGAGCGCGCTCTGCACGTTCTTGGCGAAGAAGAGGTTCTCGACCGCGACCACGTCCGGTTTGCACCTGGACAGTACCTCTTCGAGCCCGCCGTATAGCCTCTTGAGCCGGTCGGGGAACGAGTGCTTCGGGGAGGTCGCAATCCCGCCCGCATCCACGAAGAATATGGTCTGGCCCTCCTCGTCCACCACCCCGAACCCGCACGTCACGGAGCCGGGGTCAATCCCCAATACACGCATAATACCCCTGCTACCCCATCTGCGCCATTACTTCGTCCGGTATGTCGAAGTTCGCATACACGTTCTGCACGTCGTCGTTGTCTTCGAGGGTGTCCATCAGCCGCACCATCTGCTCGGCCTCTTTGCCTATCAGCTTGACGTAGGTCTGCGGCATCATGGTTATCTCGGCGACTTCCATCTTTACGCCCTTGGCCTCGATGGCGCCTTTGACAGCCTCGAAGTCCTTGGGGGAGGTTATTATCTCGTAATTAGGCTCTTCCGGGTCGGACTTCATGTCCTCGGCGCCCGCGTCAAGCGCGACGGACATAAGCTCGTCCTCGTTGGCGTCCTTCTTGTCCACGACGATGTAGCCTTTCTGGTCGAACATCCATGAGACGCAGCCGGTCTCGCCCATGTTACCGCCGGACTTGCCCATTATGTGGCGCACTTCGGCCACGGTGCGGTTCTTGTTGTCAGTCAGGCACTCCACCAGGAGCGCGACGCCGCCCGGCCCGTAGCCCTCGTAGGTTATCTCATCGTACGACACGCCGGGAAGCTCGCCTGTGCCCTTCTGTATGGCGCGCTTCAGGTTATCCTGGGGCATATTGGCTTCCTTGGCCTTCTCTATCGCTGTACGAAGGCGGGGGTTGCCGTCGGGGTCGCCGCCGCCAATCTTCGCGGCCACGGTCAGCTCCTTGGTTATCTTGGTGAATACCTTGCCCCGCTTTGCGTCTATCGCCGCCTTCTTGTGTTTTGTGGTAGCCCACTTTGAATGTCCGGACATCTTTCCTCCAATATATTTAAATTCGGTGATCCGTTGACTTTGCTAAGGTATTGCTACGTCTTGCCCAGTATCCTCTGGAACATGCTGAGCTTGGGCTCGCGCGCCTTCGGTTTGGGCAGCGGCACGGGCGCGTGCCTCTGCCGCTCGGGGCTCGGAGGCTTCGGTTCTTCGACGACTGGCACTATGGGCGCAACGGCTGCCGGGACGGAAGCCGCGGCAGGCACGCTAACGGGCTCCGGCTCCGAAGGCGCCGCGGCCACCGCGAACAGGGGCTCCAGGACCTCCACCTTGCTTATGGAGTCCGTGTCCATACCCGTCAACTCCATGTCCACGGTCACCTTCAGGGTGACTTCCTTGATGCTCCCGTCGTTTGCGGTCAGCCTGACCGGCAGGGTAAACGTCTTCTTGGCCTGGGGGCCGACTGGCGCTTTAATCTCCTCGGGCACTGATTCCGGCCCCTTGAGGGAGTTGTAGAGGTAGGCCGCCTCCGGCATATCCTCCATCCACCCGGTCTCGGTCTCTGCCGGGATGTCCGGAAGCTCTACCCCTGCTTCTTCATGGACGGCAGGCGCATCGCCCTCCGCTATCTCGGAGAACACGGGCAGGTCTGCCGCACTCACCTCCACCGTGGACGCGTCGACCTGGGTGTGGCTCACCTCGGGCGACTCCTCGACGGTCATCGCCTCAAGGATGCCCTCCGGGACCTCGACCGCCTCCGCGTGCAGCACGGCCTCTTCGTTAGGCTCATGGCCCTCATGGCCCTGCATGGCGCGCATAAGCTCGGGCGTAATCTCGGGGAGCTCGGCCACGGCCATCTCCTCCTGCTCGGCCTCGTACACCTCGTCCATGGCCACGGGGGCGTCCAGCACTATCTGCGGGATGTCGTCGTCGTGCAACGGAGCCGGCGTCTCCGGCACCGCCTGCGCTGCGGGCGCTGCGGGCTCTATGGCGGCAGGCTCCGGAGCTGCCTGCGCGGCCATGACCGGCTCCGGCACCGCAACAGGCTCTACCGGCCTCGGTATCTCGGCTGTTATTTCCTCTTTTTTCTCCGGCGGGGCAATGGATGCGGCGGCGGCCGGGGCCGGGGCCTCTTCCTCGATGGCCTCGAAGTCTATGCTGTGCGTGGTCGGCATCTGCTTTAAGTCGTGCAGCACGAACTTCACTATGGCGGTGAGCGTCTTAAGCACGCCCTCCCCGCTTATCGCTTTGGCCTCGAAGTACGGCAGGCCGGTAGGGTTCAGGTAACGGTTCATCTCTTCGAGGTTCGCGGCATTCGGCAGGTCGCGTTTGTTGTACTGTATTATGACCGGGAAATCGCTGAACTTTATGCCCATGTCGGCAAGGTTGTTCTTGAGGTTCTCCAGGGACTGAAGGTTCTCGTCCATCATCATAATCTGCGAGTCCGCCACGAACACGACCCCGTCCGCGCCCTTTAATACCATCTTGCGGGTGGAGTTGTAAAATACCTGGCCAGGCACCGTATAGAGGTGGAACCGTGTCCTGAAGCCCTTTATGCTGCCTATCTCGACCGGCAGGAAGTCGAAAAACAGCGTCCTGTCCCCCTGCGTCGCAAGCGAGATGAGCTTGCCCTTGTTTTTTGGGTTCACCCTCGCAAAAACGTAGTGTATATTGGTGGTTTTCCCGGAAAGGCCGGGGCCGTAATACACGATTTTGGCGTTTATTTCCCTTGTGGCGTAGTTTACGAGGGCCATTTATTACCTCTCCTTGGTAAAAGGGCATACGTTGCCGTAATTTTTTTTACCACATATACGGGGGGTATGTCAACGGAATAACGCCTTTTTGCTTGACACGGGGTCTAATTTTTTGGTAAATTAACTGTCTGATTTTTGCAAACCCGAAAGGAGCCGATAAAATGCAGGTCATACTTAGAGAAGACATAGAGAAGCTGGGCAACATGGGCGAGATGGTGGAGGTAAAGCCCGGTTACGCCCGGAACTACCTTATACCGAAGGCACTGGCCATGCTGGCCACGCCGAAGAACCTCAAGCAGCTCGAGCACCAGAAGCGCACCGTGGCGGCAAAGGTCAAGAAAGTCCAGAAGGACTCCGAGACGCTGGCCGACAAGCTCGGGCAGGCCGAGGTCGTGCTGCACCACCTGGCCGGCGAGGAAGAAAAGCTCTTCGGCTCCGTCACCACGATGGAGATAGCCGACGCGCTCAAGGAGCAGGGCATCGAGGTAGACAAGCGCAAGCTCGTGATAGAGGAGCCGATAAAGAGGCTCGGCGAGTACGAGGCCACCGTCAAGCTGCCCGGCGGCGTGAACGCGAAGGTCAAAGTCAAGGTACTTGCCAAGGAGACCGCCGAATAAGTCGCGGCGGTTAACGTGTTTTTATAAGGGCGGCCGTTTTCGGCCGCCCTTTTTAATTTGACTTGACCGGGCGTTCTGGTAAAATAGCATCTGGTTAAAGTCCCCTTTCATCCTCAGGTAAATTCCATGGAACTACGAGAACCTGCACTGCAAAGGCTCCCGCCGCAGAACATAGAAGCGGAGCAGTCCATACTGGGCGCCATATTGCAGGAGAACAGCGCGCTCGACCGCGCCATCGAGCTTATCACGGCCGACGACTTCTACAAGGAGTCACACCGCAGGATATTCCAGTCTATGATCGCCCTCTCCGAAACCGGCGAGGCCATGGACATTATCACCCTGCCTGAGGCCCTGAGGAAGTCCGGCGACCTCGACCGGGTGGGCGGCGTGTCCTACGTAACGAGCCTGGTGGGCTTCGTGCCGAACGCGGCCAACATACGCTACCACTGCAAGATAGTGCGCGAGAAGGCTATCCTGAGAAACCTTATAAACACCGCCACGAACATCGTAACGAAAGGCTACGAGGACTCAAACGACGTAGACGAGTTCCTCGACGAGGCCGAGCGGACGATATTCGAGATAGCGGAAAAGAAGATAAAGCTCTCCTATTTCTCGGCCAAGGACATAGTAAAAGACAGCTTCGAGATGATAGAGCGGCTGTACGACCGCAAGGAGATGATTACCGGCGTGCCGACCGGCTTCACCGAGCTGGACGAGCTGACCGCCGGGCTCCAGCCATCCGACCTCATAATAGTGGCCGGCCGCCCCTCTATGGGAAAGACCGCATTCTGCCTGAACATGGCCTCCCACGTAGCCATAGAGAAAAAGACGCCGGTGCTGATATTCTCGCTCGAGATGTCCAAGGAGCAGCTCATAATAAGGATGCTCGCGTCCGAGGCGAGGATAGACGCCAAGAGGGTGCGTACGGGCCACCTCCAGCAGTCAGACTGGAACAAGCTGACAAGCGCGGCCGGGGAGCTGTCCGAGTCGCCCATATTCATTGACGACTCGTCATCCCTCAATGTATTGGAAATGAGGGCCAAGGCCAGGAGGCTCAAGCGAGAGCACGGGCTGGGGCTTATCATAGTGGACTACCTCCAGCTGATGCGCGGCTACGGAAACGTGGAGTCACGCCAGCAGGAGATATCCGACATATCCCGCTCGCTCAAAGGCCTCGCCAAGGAGCTCGCCTGCCCGGTCATAGCGCTCTCCCAGCTTAACCGCGCGGTCGAGACACGCACGGACAGGAAGCCGCTCCTGGCCGACCTCAGGGAGTCGGGCGCCATAGAGCAGGACGCGGACGTTATAATGTTCATATACCGCGAGGAGTTTTATAAGCGGTGCGACTGCCCGCAGGATGGGCCGTGCATGTGCGGCAGGCGCGGCAAGGCGACGGTAAGCATAGGCAAACAGAGGAACGGCCCGGCGGGCGTGGACGTGGACCTGACGTTCATAAGCAAGTACGCCCGCTTCGAGAACCGCACCGAGCAGGGAGACTATTAAACCTTTCATGGGCGCATAACAAAAAAGGGGACGGCGAAAGCCGTCCCCTTTTTTGTTCTTGTTGTGCCGGGAATTAGTTGTAGACCCGCTGCCAGTTTATCACCTTCGTGTTGAACGCGCGCCTGGCGATGGTGTCGAGTATGGCCTGGTTGGCGGTTATGTCGATACCGCCGTTTAAGATATTCATGTTGCCGCCGGCCATTATGCTGCCATCTATGTTAGGGTTCCCGCCGCCGCCGGACTGCGTTACGTTGCCCATGACGTATACCAGGCCGTGCCAGTTGAAACCGCCGCCCAGTACCAGGTCGCCCGTCACAACCAGTATGCCGTAACCGGTGCAGCCGTTCTCCCGTATGCTGTGCCCGGCGTTGTCTATGTACACTATCGCAGGGTCGCCGCCAGGATATGAGCTGTAGCTCATGTTTGTATTTGTTACGTTGGATGTATATGTCTCCTTGACGGTCGCGAACTGGACCAGCTCGGTTACAGACATGCCGAGGTAGGTGTTCATGTCTATACCGGCGTTGTACGAATACGCCGGCGTCCCGGAGACAATGGGGTTTTCAGTGCAGGTGCCGGAAGAGGAATTGGTGATGACGCCCGGCAGCGAGCCGCCGCCTGCGATACCTCCTGACGCCCCGTTTACGTCGAGGCAGCCGCCTGAGAACATGCCGCCGGGGGCGTTGATGTTCAGGATGTTCCTCGTGACCTCTACCTTCACGGTGGCGGTCGCCATCTCTGCAGACCCCTGCATGACCTTGCCGGTGGAGGTTATCACGTAAACCGGGAACGACTTCTGCCATGTCGCCACAGGCGCCTTGTCGTAGCCGCAGTCTTTGCTGTAGCCTACCACTTCGCCATCAGCAACCCCCGCGTTCGGCGGGTTCGGCATATTCCGGTAATGCTGGTTGTCCTCAATCCGGTAGGTCATCGTCCCGCTGAAGTAGATCGGAGACAGGGAGGTGCCGGAATCCGTGGAACTGAAGTTGGCGACATAGGCCGGGCTGGCGGTGAGCGTCTTGGTGGAGTAGTTACCCAGCTGAAGCGCACCGGACTGCATGTCGAGGCGCGCAAGCGCCTCCTGTACCCCGGCGTTTGCGTAGTCCAGCGCCAGCTTGTTCAGCCGGTCGTTCCTGGAGATCATCATCTCGGTACCGGATGTCATCAAGGCGGCCAGGCCGAGCATGGTCATTACCAGCAGGAACATAAGGGCCGTTATAAGGGCGGCGCCTTCGTCGCTTCTGCGCCCGGCCAAACCCTGCAAACCAGTCAGATAGCCCCTTACCCGTCTCAGCATTCTCATGGCCTTGTCCTGTTTGATGGTTGCGGTCAAAATTCCTTTTATACCGTCCGGCCTTAGTTTGTAAGAGTCTTGACGGCCGAGAACGTGCCTCCCCCGCAGGTGTCCACCGCCCTTACCACGTAGTATGTCGTGGAGTTCTTGGGCACCGACACCTGCTTCGATAGTGTCGTATTCGTCAACGTGGCCAGAAGGCTCCAGCCCGCGGTGCTGGTGTTCGGGTCCGTATGGGTGGCCGACGTCGTATACCATACCTCATATCTGGCTATACTGTCCCCGGCCAGGCTGCCCGCGGTGTACGTGACCGTCGAGCCGTCCGTGTTCAGGGTGACCGCGGGCCATGAAAGCGTGGACTTGTTACCGCTGACAGCGGTATTTGATACCGTCGGCGCGGCCGGCGTGTTCTCGCACGGGTTCATATACGCATGGACGGTCGCGCTTGAGCACCCTGCGGCGGACAGCCCGGCCGAGCCTGTAAACGTTATGGTGTCGCTGACCGCGCCTGCGGCCATGATAAGCAGCCTGTCCGGGGTATTGCCCGACACGAAATGGGTTGTCGGTATGGACAGTACCGCCGTGCCGGTATCCCCTATCTCCGTAATGGGGTAGTCGTCGCCGGGGCCTGGGTCTACGTTGCCGGTGGACTCCGCGTGGATAGTGCCGGTCTGGCCCGATGTCCCGTTGTTGGCCGCGCTGCACACTGCGAGGTTGAGCGTTATGGTGTCGCCCGCGTATATGTCGGCCGGCGTCGCCGCCATGGCGCACCCGAGCCCGCCTGTCGGGCAGACTATGAATACGTTGGACTGTACGCTTTCGTTGACCTTCGTGGTGCAGGAGTTCTTCGCCGTTACAACGTATGCGACCGGGGTTGGTATGACCTGCGTGGTTGCATACGTTGTGTCGTTGTAACTGTGAGTTGTAATAGTGGACGAAAGCGCGAAGGTCGGGAAACTCCCGCTAAGGCCCACCCTCCTGTACAACTTGTATTTGAGCGGGTCAAGCGCGGTGTTGATGTTCGTGCCGCTCACATAAGTTGTCGGCGCCGTCCACCCGAGGGCCGCGGGCGTCCCGCCCAAATTCGTCGGAGGGTTCGGTACCTCCCTGCAGACGTCGAAGCCAAGCTGCTTGTAGTAGTAGTAGGCGTCGGTCCGGAGCGGCATGCGGGCCGTGTTGCCCTGCGCGGTCGTGCCGACTACGTAGTACCACACTCCCTTGTTCGTGGTACCGGGTATAACCGCCGAGTAGTCGTTGCCCGCAATGCCCGAACTGGGGACGGTCAGGGCAGTGAAGCTCTGGCTCGACGGGTTAGAGACGCCAAAGTCGGTGTATGCGTAGTAGACCGTGACCGAACTTATGGTCTCAGTGGATGGAGATGTGACGTTCGATGTCACCGTGACGTCGGCGCCCCCGTTAATCTCGGGGAACCCGGCCGGCAGAGACGATATGGTAGTTGTGTCGTCCACCTGGAACGAGGCTGTCGGGCTCACCGGCTTGTTCTGCTTGACGTAGTTGATGCTCGGGCCGCCGCTGACCCTGAACATTATCGGGTTTGAACCGTTGTAATTGCCGGTAGTGTAACCGCTTACGCCGAACCCGTTAGCGGAATTGCGCATGGACATGTTAGTGAAGCTCATCTCGAGGGTAATGACGTCGTTACGCATGTCGTCGAGCTCGTTTATGGTATTGTCCGAATTGGCGAACTCGACCGTCACCGGTATCGCGTTGGACGTATCGCTCGACCCCGACCCCGTGCCGTGGTTGGTGATAATCATGCCGATGGTGGCCTGCGACGCCGACGTTCCTGAATAAAGGCCGTAGCTGTATGTAGTGGTCGAGCCGTCGTCCAGCGGGCCGATGGTGATACTCTTTAAGTTGGCAGCCGTGTTAGTCCACAGGAGCTTCGCCCAGTCGAGCTTGAGGTCGCCCTGGCTCGTGTTGGTGATATAGAACCTGACCTTGTTGTGGAACTCGCCCTGGGTGGAGGCTACGTTAAACTCCGGGTGAGTAGCCAGCGTGTCGGTCCGCTTGTAGAGGCCGAGCCTGCCGGGCTTGATGGGGTCGGACCACATCGCCGGGGATATGTTGTGCCCCTGGGTCACGACGTAGTCGTACGTAAGCGGCGTGGTATGAGCCGTGTCGGTCTGGCAGTACTGGGGGGGGTCGCCCACCGTTATGTTCTGGTACAGGCAGTCGGTGGCCTGGACGGCGTAGTAGTATACAGCTCCCTCCCTGAGGCCCGCGCTCTCTATGTAGTTGTTCCACTCGCTCGTCCCGACAGACACGGCCCCCGTGAGGCTCGCCGCCACGTTCTTGGATATCTTGTACCCGTAGAAGTCAAGGGCGGTATTGGGGTCAGTCTTGTTCACGTCCGTCCACTGGAGCCCCACGTCTATCTGTGTCTGGCCGTCTGTCGCGTTGTTGTCCCAGGTGGACGCATCCAGGTTGGAAGCCGCAGGGCTGACCCAGACGAATTTGGTGGCGGCCGACCATGTGGGCGCGCCGCACGGGTCGTCGCCGCACAGCTGGGCAAAGGTCGTTGCGACACCCGTCACGGAGTTCGACGGGTTGTCACAGTTGTCATATGAAATCGCACGGAAGGAATACGTGACGTTATTGTTAAGCATCGGGGCCGCCGCATCAGCCAGGTCTACGTTGGTATCCGCTGAATTAAAGATGATATCATGCTCGGAAATGGTGCCCCAGTTCAAGAAAGTACCCTTGGGCTGCCCGCTCTGCCGGTCCGGGACAAGCTCGTTGCTCGAAGGCGGCATGGCCGGTGGGGTCAGGCCCTCCTTAAAATATATCCTGGTGTATTTGTAGTCTACATCATTTGGCCAGTTAGCCGACAGGAACACCCTCTTCCAGCCCGCGCGCGAGCTGAGCTGCGGGTCGCCCGGCCCGGTGCCGTCGAGCGGATACGACGAGGTGGTCGCGTACTGCGCGGAAGTGTACCTGCCGTCCCTGTATGTTATATGCGATGCGTCGCCCATAACCCTCGTCCTGTCGCAGGTAACGGGGCATATGGCGTAATAGTATGTCTTGCACCCAACAAGCTTGGGGTCAGTGTCCGTGTAGCTCGTCGCGGATAGGTCTGTGCGCGGCCCTGTCCAGCTGTCGCCCGACTCCGTCTCCTTGGTAATCTGTATTATCCTCTGGCCGGAGTTCAGGTTGTAGTTGCTCTCCGAGGCTGGGAAGTCAGTAGAGCTGAACGTGGTGTAGCTCCTGAATATCCTGTACCCGGTTACGTTGGCGTCGGAAGGCCTTACCCAGTCGAGCTTGATAGTATTTTGCGGGCAGCCTGCATTTGTGGCGGTAAAACCTGAGACGGCGGCGGGTTTACGCACATGGTTTGCGCTGTCGTCCCCGCCCTGCGACAGGCCGGTTATGTTGGGATAAGGGTCGCCGTAGTGCTCTGAGGATGGGGCGGAAAAGTTTCCTGAGCGGTCGTACGCCAGTACGGTAACATAGTATGTGATGCTGCTCCCGGTGTACGGGCTTAGGTCCACCGGGAACTCATAAGAGGGGTGCTCCGGGTCCGCAAGCGCACTCACCGGGACGTCCTGGTAGTGGGTATACTCCAGGCTTGTGGTGCCGTATTTAATCATGTAGCCGGCCACGTCGGAGGCAGTGGACTTGTCCCAGCCGGCTCTCAGTTTGCTGCAGTTACGCGCGTCAACCACGTGCAGGCCTGTGACCACGGGCGGCGCGGTGGTGTCGGACGATATATCGGTTTCCCAGAGGTTCCTCGGGCTGATGTCGCCGGTCAGCGTTATGTTCCGGTATTGGTTGGTGCCCGGCATGGGCTTGGCGCTTTGCACGGTCATCGTCACCGTTATGCGTTTAATGTCTTTAAGGCTTGCGGCTGGCACAGTGGCCCCAAGGGATACATTGTTCTTGTCGAAATAGGCAAAACTCAGGCTGGTAACATTATCGGAAAGCAGTTTTTGATCAACCTGGGTAGGTGTCATATTAAAGACATACCTATGCAGTTTATATGGTACCGTAGTGCCTTCACGCTTATATAATATTTTGTATTCGCCTGTAGGGTTTACGCCGAAGGCGGAAAGGTGTTCGCGGAACTGGAGCTGGTTCGGCTCCGCCAGCTCAATTTTGTTCTCCGGGGTATCGCTCGCGCCGTAGCCCATCATCATCATGTCGCGTATCATGGTGTCGAACGTGACGCGGGCGCTCTGCTGCATCTCGGCCTTGATGTCCTCCGCAAGCCAGGTCTTGTGCATGTAGATATAGATATTATAGATGCCGGTGATAACAATGGCCAGTATAACAAGGGCTATCATCAGCTCGACCAGCGAGAAACCCTTCCGGTTGTCTTTAAGCGCTCTGCGGATGTCCATTTCAAACCTCCTGGTCAGCTTTTCGCCCTCAATGAGGAGCACTCCACCTTGTGCGTCTGGCCCTTGGTATTCCAAGTGACCGTAACGGTTACCTGCTTGAGGCCGCTCCCTATCGCCGCGACAGGTTGGGTCTTCCTCCACGATATATTGTACTTGCCGTTTACCTCAGAGCCGGTGGTCATGTTGGTGTAGGGCGTTGCGTTCATTTCGTAATCCAGCCTTGACTGAGCCAGGTTTGACGCCTCCGTCATGTTCCTGCCCTGGGAGTTACCACCTATAGCGGACACGAACATCCCGACTACGCCCAGGATACCGACAGCAAGGATGACAAGCGATATCATCACCTCGAGCAGGGTAAAACCCTTTTCGCCGATATTACGCATCAGCGACAAGTATTGCACCTCACCCCGCTTCGCAACAATATCGTTCACATGTGCCATTATGTTTACCCTCTTGGTTATGGAGTGTACGGCGGATCCCAAGCGGCTCCCTCCAGTTTTTGAACCTTAACTATCCCCATTTCGGTAACCAGAACACGATACAGCTCCCCGGGGTTTTTCTGATTTTGCAGGTACAAGGCCTTGCCGGACTGCCCTGCCGTAACGCTTATGTCGGCAGTGCCATCCGTCTTGAAAGTTATCTGACGGCTTGAGCCGACCTTGACGAAATCAGGCGCATCGGCCGAAACACCGCCGGCAGGTGCATTTTCCATTATATTGATGTCAATCCAGTCGTTACTGCTCGCGGTCCCGTATTTGAAGGATTCGGTGGTAAAATTGAAATTCACCGTCTGGGCGTTGTTCTTTGAAACCGCCGTCATCCTCGCGAGCTGCATCGCTGATGCGACGTCCCGTATGGCCCCTTTAAGCCTGAGATGAGGGAGCATCTTGATGTAGTTCGGAATGGCTATGGTAGCCGCGATGCCTATAATGGCCACCACTACCATCAGCTCAATTAGAGTAAAGCCCTTATTTCCGAGTAACCTTTTCATTTTTCTCCCCTTGCCATACTAAAGTCAAAGCAAGATACGTGCCATACGACTTGCGACAGAGAATAGCATGTATTTCAATAAGTTGCAAACTAATTCGGCCTATAGGACGGCTCATTATGTAGCGGATTACATAGCCTGTTATGTAATCCGCTACATAATACCGTAATCCTTTATCTTGGTAAGGAGGGTCTTGTAGCTGACGCCGAGCATCTCGGACGCCTTTGTCTTGTTACCTTGGCAGGCGTCAAGGGCGGCCCTTATAGCCTGCGACTCCGCGGCCATCGTCGCCTTCTCGGCCACCCGCTGGAGCGGCTCGACCACACCCGTGGGCGCTCCATACTCGAGTGGCGTCCCGGCAGGTGGGCATATCCCCAGGTGCTCCGGCAGTATTGCATCTCCGTCGGCAAGTATCACCGCCCTTTCGACGACGTTCTCCAACTCTCTGACGTTTCCCTTCCATGCCTGGCGCGACAGCAGCCCGAGTACATCGTCCGACAGGGCGAGAGGCCGCTTTTTCATCTCCCGGCAGTATTTGCCCACGAAGTGGCTCGCGAGCCTGGGTATGTCGTCCGCACGCTCCCTGAGCGGCGGTATGTGCACCGGGAACACGTTCAGCCTGTAGAACAGGTCCTCCCTGAACCTGCCTTCGGCCACGGCCCTGGCAAGGTCGCGGTTGCTCGCGGCTACGACCCGGACGTCCACCTTGATAGGGTCCGTGCCGCCCACCCTCTCGACATGCTCCCCCTGCAGGACGCGGAGGAGCTTGGCCTGGAGCGATATGTCCATCTCGCCGACCTCGTCCAGGAACACCGTGCCCTTGTCCGCAAGCTCGAACTTGCCTAGCTTCCTTGCCTCAGCGCCTGTAAATGCACCCTTCTCGTGGCCGAACAGCTCGGACTCCATCAGGTCCTTTGGGATGGCGGCGCAGTTTATTGCAACGAACGGCCCCCCAGCCCTCGGGGACAGGTGGTGGAGCGCCCTGGCGAATAGCTCCTTGCCGGTGCCGGACTCACCCGTCAAAAGGACCGTGGCCTTTGCCGGCGCGGCCTTCTTTATCATACCCACCACTTCGAGTATGCACGGGCTCTTGCCTATAATATTCGGGAAGCCCAGCGACTCGGCGAACTCCTCCTTAAGTAGCAGGTTCTCGGCGGTAAGCCTCCCGGTCTCGAGCGCCCTCTTTATAAGCACCAGCATATGGGATATGTCGAAGGGTTTGGTGAGGAAGTCGTAAGCGCCCGCCTTGACCGCGTCCACCGCGGTCTCTATCGTACCGTGCGCCGTCATCATTATGACCGGCATGAACGGCCTTCTCTCTCTCAGGGCCTTCAGCAGCTCGATCCCGCTCATTCCGGGGAGCTTGAGGTCGGTCAGCACAAGGTCCACCCCTTCATCCAGCGCGGTCTTCAGCCCTGCCTCTGCGCTTCCGGCCGTCAGGGCGACGTAGCCCTCCGACCCGAGCGTCTTGGCAAGCATCTGCGCCATCGAGTCCTTGTCCTCCACGACTAGTATTACCGGCCCATCGCTCATGGCGTATTCCTCTCAGGCCGCTCGGCAGGCAGGTACAGGCTGAACGTGGTGCCCTGCCCCTCGATGCTTTTGACGGCGGCCCGGCCTCCGTGGTATACAAGTATCTTCTGAACGAGTGCCAACCCCAGTCCGGTGCCTTTGCTCTTATTGGTAAAAAACGGCATGAATATCTTCTGCAATGACTCTCTCGGTATTCCTATACCCGTGTCGGAAACGTCAACCCTTATATAACTTTCACTTGGCAGGCTTACCTGCTGTTCATCTCCGGCTTCCACACGCCTCACGGTGACCGATAGCTCCCCGCCGCCTGGCATCGCCTCTATCGCGTTCTTCATGACGTTCACGAAGGCCTGTCTCAGGAGGACCGCGTCCCCCTCGACGGACGGCAGGCCTTCCTCGACATCGAGCTTTCTCGCCACACCCTCACCCATCCCGGAAACAGCCTTCATAGACTCATTCAAAAGCCCTTTTACCGCTACCTCGGTGACGTTGAGCTCGGTCGGCTGGGTAAAGTTCATGAACTCCCTTATTATCTCGTCCATGACCTTTATCTCGGCCTTAATGCTCTCCACTGCCTCACGGCTCGCGCCGTCGACTTCGAACCTTTTCGCCAATAGCTCCACATAACCGGATATTACGCCCATCGGGTTCCTGAGCTCGTGCGCTATCCCGGCGGACATCTCCCCAAGGACCGTCATCCTCTCCTTGAGTTCCATCCTCTCCTTGAGTTCCTTAACCTCAGTAAGGTCAGTGAACACCACTATCGCCCCGGTACGTCTGTCGTCCTGGACCGTCATGGGCGACGTGCTCGCGCCCAACCACCTTACACCGCCGTCGGCCGTCCTGACCTCGCCCTCGCCGCGCTTTTCGGTCTCGCCCTTGTCGAGCGTCTTCTTTATCAGGCTCGACAGCCAGCCTTCTCCGAAAAGTCCCGCCGCCTCCCTGCCCTCAAGGGTCCCGGCAGGCAGCTTTAATATTGACGCGGCGGCCTGGTTGGCGCTTATCACCCTCCCGTCGTTGCCGAAGGTCATAACCCCGCTCTGGATACTCCTTAAAACGTTCTCGTTATAGCTCTCTATGTAGCGGGCCTTCTCTTCGGCCTTCTCCTTGAGATCGTTCAGTTCACGCTCCTTTTCCTTGAGAGCGCTGACCATGCTGTGGAACGTCCCTACCACAAAAGAAACATCGTCTCCGGCCCCATAGGTCCCGGCCCCTTCCATGCCTGCGCCCCTGGCCGCCTGCATGATCTGCTTCTGAGATACCAGATACGTCCTTACCAGGAAGAACAACACCAGGAATATGAATATCGCGAGGATGGATTTCAGGAAAAAATAGGTGGTCCCGAGCTGCGTCAGGTCTTCTATATAGCCCGCCTCAAGCGATACCACCCCAACCGCAGCGACGTTGCCAGTACCGTCCCATATCGGGAAATACGCTGAACGCACCATCCTGCCATTGATATTGTATGTCGAGGAAACAATTATGCTTCCCTGCCACACACGCCAGAATTGCTCACTAGATATGCCCATAGCGGCCTGGGCGGCCTTCCCGGGACGGGTCCCGGTAGAGTCCATCAAGGTTTTCTTGGCACGGTCAAGGACGGCTATTCCTGCAAGAGATTCCCTGACGGAGATTGCCGAAAGGTAGTACGGGTCATTTATTGTTTCGGAGTAACGCCCCTGTATCTCCACCGAAACCTTGTCGGCAAGACCGACCAGCCTTTTCTGCATATCATTTTCTAGGTATTCCCTGGTGTTGGCGAGAAGCTTCATGCTGTTGACGCTCAGAAACACCAGCAAGAGGGCCAGCGTGAACATAGCTGCACCCGCCAGACCCTCGAACCTGAAGCTCTCTTTACGGCCCATCAGTTACCCCTGCGTCATCCCTTACCCACATCCTTCCACGCAGCACCCATAAACGGCTTGAAAAGTTCTATTGGCAGGGGCAATATCGTTGTCGTGTTCCTGTCTCCCGACATCGCGAGTATGGTCTGGAGGAACCTGAGCTGGAGCGCGGCCGGCTGTGTCTGTATTATTGCAGCGGCGTCCGTGAGCTTCTGTGCCGCCTGGTATTCGCCCTCGGCGTTGATGACCTTGGCGCGCCTCTCCCTCTCGGCCTCCGCCTGTTTTGCTATGGCCCTCTGCATGGACTCGGGCAGGTCCACGTTCTTGACCTCGACTACGGTGACCTTTATGCCCCAGGGCTCGGTCTGCTGGTCTATTATCTTCTGGAGTTCAATGTTTATCTCGTCCCTTTTGGCAAGCAGCTCGTCAAGCAGGCTCTGCCCCAGCACGCTTCTGAGCGTGGTCTGGGCTATCTGGGATGTGGCATAGTAGAAGTCCTCCACCTCTATAACCGCCCTCCTCGGGTCCATTACCTTGAAATACACGACAGCGTTGACCTTTACCGTGACGTTGTCTTTCGTTATCACGTCCTGGGACGGCACGTCCATCGTGACGGTCCTGAGGCTCACGCGGGCCACCTTCTGAATTATCGGTAAGACTATTATAAGCCCCGGGCCCTTCACGCCCGTCTCCTGTTCAACCCTCCCAAGCGTGAATATTACACCCCGTTCATACTCCTTCAGTATCTTTATGGTGTTCGCGAGTATTATGAGTATTATGACGACCGCGACGGCGAATCCTGAGAAACCGTACATGTTCCCTCCTTTTTCAGGGTTTCCTGGTTACCTTCAGCCTAAGCCCTTCCACCGAGACCACGACTGCCTTCTCGCCTTTTCTTATGCCATCGCCGGAGCTCGCCCTCCAGTGCGCCCCCTGCACGAACACGTCGCCCTCCGGGTCAAGGTCCGTCATCGCCTCGCACTCGGCGCCGATGAGTCCCTCCTTGCCCATCGTCACCCTTGCCCTGTGAGACCTGAGGGCCGTCCTTATAAGTATCGCAAAGAACCCGGCGAGCGTGAGCGTGGCAGGCAGGATTATCTTCAGGGATACCCGCATGAACGGAAGCGGGGAGTCTATGAGCATGACCGAGCCGAGTATAAGGGAGATAACACCCGCGACCGACAGGAGTCCGTAGCTGGTTATCTTTACTTCGGCTATGAAAAATATCAGCGCCAGTATTATAAGTAGTATGCCTGCATAGTTGACCGGCAGGGTCTGGAAGGCGTAGAAGGCCAGCACCAAGGCAACGCCTCCCACGACCCCGGGGAATACAAGCCCGGGGTTGGACAGCTCGAAGAATATCCCGACGACGCCTATCATCATCAGTATGTAAGCGATGTTCGGGTCGCTCAAGGCCTTCAGGAACCTGAGCCTCCAGCCCATCTCGATGTCGCGGAGCTTCGCCCCGCTGGTCTTGAGCACCACAGGCCCGATGCCGGTCATCACCTTCCTGCCGTCGGCCTTCTTCAGCAGGTCGTCTACGTTGTCCGCTACGAGGTCCACCACGCCTGTCTTCACCGCCTCGCTCTCGGATATGGAAACGCTCTTCCTGACAGACAGGGCAGCCCATTTCGCGTTCCTGCCGTACTTTTCGGCCAGGCTTGTTATATAGGCCGCTGCGTCGTTCTCCAGCTTCTGCGACATCTCCTTTGTCAGCTTCTCCCCGCCCATAGATACAGGGTGCGCTGCGCCGATGTTCGTACCGGGAGCCATCGCGGCGACGGACGAGGCCATTGTTATGAATACCCCGGCGGAAGCCGCCCTCGCACCCGTGGGGGCCACGTAGGTTATTACAGGGACGGGCGAGCCCGTTATGGCCTTGACCATCTGCCGCATGGAAGTGTCCAGCCCGCCGGGTGTATCGAGCATTATGACAACGGCGTCCGCACGACTCTCATCGGCCGTCTTTATAGACTTGTCGAGAAACTCCGCGGTTACGGGGTTAATCACACCCTCGATATGCACCACCATGACATCGGGGGCCGCGGCTTCCCGCGCGTACAGGGGCAGGGAAAGAAAGAAGAGGCATAAAAAGAGGGCAAACCGTAACTTTTTTGCCATGATGTGAGGCTCCGTCAGGGAAACCTGCAAATGACCGGCGCGCGGCAAGCGGGCAGGCCGAAATAAGTTACCTTCATTATATAAACAGCACGCGGCCGTGTCAACCAATTGCTTTGCATGGCCGTAAATTGTCAGTAGCCGCCCTTCATCACTATGTCGGCCCTGCCTCTCAACTCCTTGAGGTATTCGGACAGCTTCCTGTCAGTTTCCTTCTCCATCAGAAGGCTTTGTATTTCTTCCTGCACGTCCGCGAAGTCCTTCACTCCGAACAAACCCTTGTTCTCTTCGTAGTACTTCTTCTGGTCGTCGAGAGTCACGCGCACGAAAAACTTTACCCGCCTGTCCACGTACTTTACCGCGAGTATCTGGTCTTTCAGGTCCTCACGGAGGTCGCCAGGAGTTATCTCCTCATCCCGCAGGGCCTTTTCGAACTCTTCCGCCGAAGCAAAACGCGCCTTTACAGACTCGAAGGCCTTGTCCACCTCCTCGTCGGTTACGTCCACTATGTTGAACTTGCGTGCCTCGCCGAGCAGCAGGGCCCTGTCAATCAGCGACTCGAGCGCCTCCTTTTCAAGGGCGTTCTGCGGAGCCTTTGCCTCACTGCCCCGCCTCAACCCCTCGACCTCTACGGCCCTGTCGAGTTCGCTCTTGGTAATTACCTGGCCGTCCACCACAGCTACTATCCTGTCTATGACGTAGGCGTGAACGGCGGTGACGGGCAAGGCTAACGCTGCCACAAGAAAAAGCATTATAAGTATATTTTTCATATTATAATCCCTGGCCCCGGATTAAATCAGAACGCTTGCCCGAGCGTGAAGTGCAGCTCGCCGGGCGACTCGCCGGGCAGCCGGTTCAGCTTGAAGGCGTAGTCCAGCCTCAACGGCCCTACCGGGGTATCATACCTGAGCCCGATGCCCGCCCCGTACCTGAGGCCGTTCATCCCGTCCTGCGAATCTGCGGCCGCCTTAACATCCTTGTTCAGGAACCATACGTTTCCGGCATCTATAAACCCTACGATACCGAAGCCATAGGGCAGGGGGAACCGGACCTCGGCGTTCATCAAAGCCATCGTGTCCCCGCCCGCGGGCGTACCCTTGATCTTTGGCGCGACGCTGTCCACAGTGTAACCCCTGAGCGAGGAAGCGCCGCCCAGGAAGAAGCGCTCGCTTATCGGTATATTGAACTTGCTGGTGAGGTTGCTTTCAATCCCGCCGCGCGCGGAGACCCCGAATACTATGCCCTTATAGACCGGGAAGTACCAGCTCGTCTGTCCTGTAAGCTTCACGAAGTCCGCCTTGGAACCCAGGTATGCGGACGCCCACTTGAGTATCAGGCCGTGCACCGAGCCCTTGGTCGGGTTGAACGGGTTGTCCCGGAAGTCTAATATCACCGATGGCGTTATGCTCGCCAGGTTGGACTTCTTCTTGTCCTCCGGCGCCAGCACCGCGTTAGGCGGAGCGTTAAGCTTTATCTTCTCGTACTGGTAGAATACCGAGGCTGTAAGCCAGGTGTCTATGCTCTTTTCAAACCCCGCCGACGCCACCAGGTCTTTTATCTTGTAATTCGGCTTCTGGGCGTCGAGCTGCACAAGGTTGGCCCTGAAGTCTACCGGCCATCCCATGAACCACGGCCACTTGTAGCTAACCAGCGCCTTGTACTCCTTGGTGCTCACCTCGCCTCTGAGTGATACCCTGTGCGCAAGCCCGAAGAGGTTCCTGTAGGATACTTCGGCGAAGCCGCGGTACTTATCGAAATCGCCGTAGCCCACGCCGAACTCTACCGCACCCGCGTCTCTCTCCTTGAGGTTGACCACGAGGTCCTTGACCCGCTCCGCCTTGTCCGGGTTCACAGGCTGTATCCTTGCCTGGCTGAATAGGCCCGTCTTGAATATCCTCTGCTGGCTTCTGAGTATCTTCTCGAAGTCGTAGGCCCCGCCGGTCTTTATCAGGAGCTCTCGCAGTATGACGGCGTCTTTTGTGTCCTCGTTTCCTCTAATAACTATCCTGCCGACGGTGACGGGCAGGCCCTCGCTCACCCGGTAAACTACGGACACATCTTTACCGTCTTCAGAGAAAGTCTTCTCAACGTCGAGCTTTGCGTGTATGAAACCCTTCTGGGAATACAGGTTCAGTACGGCGTCCTGGTCATCCTTCACCACCTGCGGGTTGAACCTGTCGCCGGGCTTGAGCTTCATTACCCCCATTATCTCCGGCGACGCGACGCCGCTGTTACCCTTCAGTTCCACCGACTTGACTTGGGTCATGGGCCCCTCGTCGACCCTTACATCAAGCACAGCACTGGAGCCGTCCTTGGAAAAAGTAAGCTCCTTCGAGACCTCGGCCTTCAGGTAACCCATCGACTCGTATAGCGCCTTAATGCGCAGGACGTCGCTGTCTACAGCCTCGTCAGTCACCGGCCTGCA
>Ga0334722_10001709_pt1 | contig 26542 bp, 24 predicted proteins | sample C3_bottom_MG_FD_207210 | JGI IMG/M metagenome (GOLD analysis project Ga0334722, IMG submission 207210) | Sediment microbial communities from Yellowstone Lake, YNP, Wyoming, USA - C3_bottom | ecosystem: Environmental > Aquatic > Freshwater > Lake > Sediment | place: USA: Wyoming | collected... | reverse complement strand
GGGCCGGAAGGTGGCAACGGTTCGGTGTTGCTGGTCAATTGCTTACTCATGGCGGCCACCTCCAAGGGTCTGGAGTTTGGGCAACTGGCCGGTGGTGGTGGGGCTGAAACGTGGGCTGGTGCTGGAAAACTGCTCTTGCATGGCTGGAACCTCCCGAAAACGAAGAATCCCCCAAGTGTTTCCGAGGCTAACGATAGCCTCCCGGCCCTCACGGGTACCGGACACTTGGGGGAAATTTAGTTTTTGGTTGTGGTGGTGCGCACGGCTTATTAAGCGTTCGTGCCTCGCTATCGTTTTTTCGGAACAGCCAGCGTAATAAATCCCGCTGGCCTGGTCAAGAATAATGCACCGGCCCGGGCGCGACCCCTCACGCCCGGGCGCGGCCAACATACCCCGGCGGCAACCCGACCCTGCCAGGAGGGACAGGGGCCGACGCGGATCACCAACCGAAATATGCTTTTTTCGCCATGAGATAGTAGCACCAAGGCCACGGCCACACGAGCCCGCCGCCGGTAATCTAACCACCAGGCCCGCCTCCAGGCTTGACCCTAGCCGTGGTTGTGGTATGCTGCTTTCCGTTGTTGCTTCTTCTCGCTTGTTGCCCCTTACGCATCCCTTCCCCAAGGCCCGCGCAAGGGGCTTTTTTTTGGCCTTCATCATCATCGTTTCTTCTCCCGTTTCTTGTAGGGCTTGTAAGTCACCCGCTCCATCTTGGTTAAGGGGTCGGTGTCTTTCAGCCACTGGTCAATTTCACTTTCGAGCCAGGCCACATGCGGACGGCCACCACGAGCGCCACGCCGCTTAACCCTGATGGGCAAAGGAAAATTCCCGTCTGACATTTGCTTGTAAAGGGAATTCTCGCCTATATCCGTCTTGGTGGAAACCTCGGCCCGGCTCAGAAAACGGGGTTGTTCGATCTTTGTCTCCATGTCGGTATCTCCTTGATATTGATCAGGCCGCACACGGTGAGCCCGTGGCCTCTGCCCGTGGCAACCGGGCCGCGATACGCTCCAGCACCCACCCGTCAACCTCGTTTTCCATCCAGGCCACTGCCCGCCCCCCCAGATCGACCGCAACGGGGAAGGAACCCGCCGCCATCCGGGCGTAAATGCTCGACCGGCTCAAACCCGTTCGCACCTCCACTTCTCGCCGCCTCAATAATCGTGGTGCCTTTGCCTCTGCCATGTTGTTCTGCTCCTTGTTGTTGGTTGCCCCGTTCGGGGTGGTGTCGGGCCTGTTGCCCGGATTTTCTGAATTTGTTTGCAAGCCTGGTTCGTCGCGTCCGGATCATCCGGCGCGGTGTTACTCGGGATCATGGCAATAGTCGCAAGAGGAAATCATCGATCACCTTCTCCAGGTCGTTTTCGTCGTCTTGTGACAAACCGAGATAGGGCCGTGCGGGAATGTTGCGTTCTTCATCCCCCTTCTGGTGAGTGAGGGCATAAACCATATTGGAGCCGATTTCTACGGTGTCTCCGGCCATGCCGGGGACATAGCACATTGAGGCCAGCAGAAACCCCTCGTCTTGCAAAAACGACTTTCCAGAGTGGCGGGTTGCGGCATATTTTTTTGACCATTTCGGCCACTCGGAACCATCTGGACTCTCTTTGTCATCGGTAATTCTCCGCCTGGTTTGGCTTTCGACAGTGGCACCGATGAACTCAAGTAGCCATTCACGGTCAAGGTCTCGAATTTTGTCAACTCGGCGGCGAAGCTCTTTGATTGCATCAAAATTACTTGTCAGCCCGGCACCGCTCATTCTCCGGCCTCCACACTGCCCAGGATGTTCCACATCTGCCGCTCACCAAGCCGGTATTTCCTGGCCAACTGCGGGCCGGTAATCCCGCCTCTGTCGTACTCGGCCCTTATCTGCCGATTCCTGGCCTTGCGTTTGCCCTCAGCATCAACCCCGCCAATATAGAGCTTGCTGCCCCGCAATTTTTCCGACACCACCAACACCGCCCGCACCGTCAAGGCCTCGCCACCGATCACCGGCGACATGGTTTCGGCGAGAAGCTGCAAGTCGCCAGGTAGCTCGGCAATGGTCGGGAGTACAGCACCGGGAAGGTCAGAGAGTTTGTCTGAAGGTTGGGGCATGTGGTGCATCCTCCGTTGTCATCTGGTTCTGATTATTGCCACTGACGGCCATGGTGTACTTGCCAAAGGCTCTTGGCCAGGAGGGTACAGCACAAGCGGGGCGGGACAATGGCCGAACCAAAACCGTGAAGGGCAAAAAGGTGCAGTTAGGGGCAGCTAAGGGCAATAATGGATTTTTTTTAAGGACAGCACAGGAGGGCAAGAAAAGGGAAACCCGCGCCACTCTCAACAGTGGCGCGGGTTTAGTGGGAAAAACAAGTTGCCTTTAGGGGGCGTAGGACAGGGACAAAAAGGGGCAAGGCTTTCTATTCAGCTTTTCCCCTTTTTCTCAATCAGCGCGTTAAGCTTGGACGGGTAGGCAAAGACAGACCGGCCCTCTTTGTTGAAATATGAAGGATGCTTTTTCTTCCATAATTTTGCAGTTCTTTCTGGCATCTTTAACCACGCTGCAATTTCTTTCATTCCCCGCAAAGGTTGCTCGGCTGGCTGGCTTGTTGTTGACAGTCCGGCAAGTATATGGCTGGAGTGTAACGAAACATGCTGGTTGTTGCGGGGCCATTCTCCAGTTTTAATTTCTGGAACGGCCTGTTCCAAAGCCAGTACTGATTCTCTTTTGATAAGAAGATCATCCCGAAATATTTCAACCTCAGAAAGGAAAGCTTCTTGTGTAGATTTATCGACCCTGCCACACAACCGAATATGGCCGGTAGATGTATAAAGGCAAAGGCTTTGTATTGATTCGTCTCGTCTGTGCTGCAATCCGAAAACGTCTTGTGTTGGAACAATAAAGTAATAATTTTCGTCAATTCTCGAAAAGAAAAAATGACCTTTAGATTTATGGAATTCACGCAAAACATCATCAGCACGCTTGAGAAGAGGATTACTAATTTCTTCATAAAGGCCTTCAGCATCATCAACAGGGGCAACATATAGCAGTCCAGGCTTGCACACCCAAAATTGTAGAAGATTTACTCGCCCTGCATGTATAGGGTCGCCCCATTGATGACCGGCTTTAGCGTCCACAATTCCTGATTCAAAGACTGACACCCTTAAATTTGCATCATGCCATTCAAAAATATTTTGAACTGTCGCGCTCGGCCACCTTGCCCCCGCAAGTTCGCTAATTCTGAAAAAGCTCTTTGAACTTAGAATTTCTACCCCTGTATCATCAGCCATGTATTCAACCTCCCTACGGTTGCCCCTGGTGATAAGATCAGACCGGCACCCGCCAGGGAAGCGGGCTTTCGGGAGCTACCCTAGCCGGTCTGAATGGTGAAGCTATGCTTACAAGTGACCCTGCCGCCTGGCTTGCCGCCCTGCCTGGTGGGCTTAAATTTCCGCCAGGCACTGAAGGCCGGACGGGCTACACAATACCGCAAAAATCAGCGGGATTTAATGGGAATCCATGGAATTTGATGGGAAAAGTTTAGGCCACCTCGCCAGGATCAGCCGCGCCCGCTATTGCCGCCTTCTGCTCGATGTACTCACCCCACCAATCCATCATCCGCCGCCGCTCTTCCAGGTACTCCGCCCGGTGATATGCTGCCCGAATGGCGTCTTTTTCGCAGTGGGCAAGTTGCCGCTCTATGGCGTCGGGGTTGAATAGTCCGGACTCGTTGACTACCGTTGAAGCGGTGGCCCGGAAGCCATGCACCGTGGCCTTGTTGCGGTAGCCCATGCCGTGCAAGGCATAGGTCATGGTGTTTTCGCTCATCATCTTGGCGGGGTTGTTGCGACCGGGGAAGATGAGCGGGTGATTCCCGGCCAGTTCCTTCAACCGCTCCAACACCATGACCGCCTGGGGCGACAACGGCACCAGGTGGTCAGCCCGATCCTTCATCTTCATCCGCGCCGCCGGGATGATCCATTCGCGCTTGTCAAAGTTGACTTCCTCCCACCGGCCACCGCGCAACTCAGCTGATCTTAGCCAGGTGAATATGGCCATCATCATTCCCAGCTTGGTACTTTCGCCACAGAAGGCGGCGTCAAGCTTGGTGAAGAACTCCGGCAGATCGTCCGCCATGACAGCCGGGCGGGCAACCTTCTTCCACCCCTTCAAAGCGCCTTTCATATCCTGGCCGGGGTTATAGGTCGCCCGACCGGTTTGGATGGCATAGCGAAACACCGCCGTGATTCTCTGCAAGGCTCGGTGGGCCAGGTCACGCACTCCCCGGCCTTCGATTTTTCGCAGCAGGGCGAGAACTTCAGGCGGGGTTACATCGGTGATGGGCCGTTGACCAATATCGGGCAGGATGTCGTTTTTGAACGCTTGCCACGTCCTGATTTTGTGGCGCTCCATCCACGATTGATGATTAACCCACTCGTTGGCGATAACCTCAAAACTGTTTTCGCTCTTGACCATGGCGGCCAGCCGTTCGGCCTTGCGCTCGATCATCGGATCTTTACCGGCGGCAAGGATCAGCTTGGCGGCCTCCCGCGCCTTGCGGGCCTCGGCTAAGGTCGTGACCGGATAGACGCCAAGGGCCAGGATTTTAGGCTTGCCGCAGTGCCGGTAATCAAGGTGCCAATACTTCTTACCATCGGGCTTAACCAGAAGGTGAAGGCCTCCGCCATCGTAATACTTACGAGGCCCGGCAACTGGCTTGACGTTCTTGACGAAGGGGTCTGTGATAGGTCGGCTGTTCTTGCCCATGTCGGTATTTTCCTTGCTGTAGGTATCCAGGTACTTACATAGATACCGACATTATACCGACACTTCCACAGAGGTCAACAGGGGCCAAAAGCTACCAAAATGACGCAAAAAAGCCCGCAATCCTTAGAAGGAAGCGGGCTTTCTGGTACTTCTTGGAACTTGCTGGTAATGTTAGTGGTGAGCGAGGCGGGATTCGAACCCGCGACCTTTAGCTTCGGAGGCTAACGCTCTATCCAGCTGAGCTACCCACCCACGATATGCAAGCGGTCAAGCAAGCAGGCCACTATATACCATTATGTCGATGGCCGGTAAAGCCATTTTCTCATCGGACCTGCGTGACCTTGATGACCCTGGTGGTGGCGCCAGTCAGCCGACATGCGTGATCGATACGCTGTCCCGCCAAGGCGATGATCTGCCCTCTGCTCGCCAAAACCACCTGCCGCGGCCGCTCTGTCTGGGGTATCTTCTGATCGCAGAGAAAATCGGCCACCTTGCGGTGGCCCGGCGCCCCCAGCGGGTGAAAGCGGTCACCGGGACGGGTGTTCCTGGCCAGCCAGGGAAATGGGGCGGCGGCGCCATCCAGGTAATTGCTGCCGCCGCCCGGAAGTTCGGCGGGGGGGGGCGGGGTGTCCAGCCGCTCCACCAGTAGGCTGCCCAATGGCGGCGCCAGGGGCCAGAGGCCTGGCCCGGTGATCGTTACGGAAAACGGGGGCAAGGCTGGCGCGGCCAAATTGCCTCGCTGTCTCACCCGCCCGGCGGGGTAGGAAAAACGCAGCAGCCCACCTTCGAGCACGACCCGTAACCCGTGGTGCAGATGCAATTCGCCGCCACTGCCTCCGGCCAATGCCCGCAGGTCTTCGACAGTCCGGAAGCGCACCGGGGCGGCCAGGGACAGCAGGGCCAGCTCCAAGGATCGGCGTTGCAAGGCGGGATGCCCGGCGGTCAGTTGGACAGAATCCAGGGCTAGTTTCTCGGGTGAGCTGGCGCCAACCACCAGTTCCCGGAAAAATTTCTCGGCCAGACTGGCCAGTAAGTCGTTTTCGGCCGCCAGAATCTGGCCGGTGCGCAGCAGACCGGCCCGGATCGCCGGGTTGAAACGTTCCTCCAGCAGCGGCAGGAGTTCCAGCCGCACCCGGTTGCGAAGGAAGCGGGGATCTGTATTGGAACTGTCTTCCCGCCAGGCGGTCTGGCGCTCCTTGAGATAGGCGACCAACCGGGCCTTGGGAAAATCCAGAAAGGGGCGGATCACCCCCCGGTCGTTCTGCGCCGCCATTCCGGAGAGCCCGGCCCGGCCCGTGCCCCGGATCAGCCGAAGCAACAGCTCCTCGGCCTGATCGTCGGCATGATGGGCCACCGCCACCAGGGTGCCGCCCTGTCCCTTCGCCATCTGATGGAGAAAACGGTAGCGCAGCTCGCGCCCCGCTTCCTCCAGTGACAGACCATTCTCTTTAGCGTGGGCCTGGACCGGAATCTCGCCCCGGCGAAAGGCCACCCGCAGATCCGCCGCCACCGCCGCCACCAGAGTGGATTCCGCCGCCGCTTCGGTGGGCCGCAGGCCGTGATCGACGTAGACCGCGGTCAACTCCACGTCCAATTCTCGGCGCAGGGCAGCCAGAACCAGTAATAGAGCCAAAGAATCGCCACCGCCGGAAACCCCGACCACCATCCGGCAGCCGATCTGGGCCAGTCCGTTGGCCCTGAGGGCCAGCAGGGTATCGTATTCCAGGGGATGCAGGGACATCTTAATACATTCAGCCTCGCGCAATAATTCCGTGATTTTCCGGCCGCCTTCGGTCATAATCGAGAGGCTTCAAACCGGCGTTAATTCTGCGTAGTTATTAACCATACCCCTGGGGAATATGACATGAAAATCACCAAAGCGGTCATCCCGGTGGCCGGTCTCGGCACCCGTTTTCTCCCGGCCAGCAAGGCCATCCCCAAGGAGATGCTGACCATCGTCGACCGTCCCACCATCCAGTATATCGTCGAGGAGGTGGTCGCCTCCGGCATCGAAGAGATTATCCTGGTCACCAGTGAGGGCAAGGCGGCCATCGAAAATCATTTCGACTACGATTTCGAGCTGGAAACCGTCCTCAAGGAGAAGGGGAAGGATATCCTCTGCGAGGAGATCAGCCATATCTCCAACCTGATCGACATCGTCTCGGTCCGCCAGAAAAAACCCCTGGGGTTGGGCCACGCCATCTGGTCCACCCGCAAGGTGGTGGGCGATTGCCCCTTCGTGGTGCTGCTGGGCGACGACCTGGTCCTCTCCGATCCGCCCTGCACTCAGCAGATGATCGACCTCTTTGCCGACTGCCAGGAATCCATCGTTGCCATCCAACGGGTGCCCATGGACCAGACCTGCCACTACGGCATTGTCGAAGGAAAACCGGCGGGCGAGAGGCTGCACCGGGTTGAACGGATGTTCGAAAAACCCAAGCCCGGGGTGACCAATTCCGACCTGGCGATCATCGGCCGCTACATCCTGCAGCCTGAGATCTTCTCGATCCTCGAAGGCGCTGTGCCCGGCCAGGGCGGCGAGATCCAGCTGACTGACGCCTTGTTCACCCTGGCCCAGCGACGGCCCATGTATGCCTATGAATTCAAGGGCACCCGCTATGACGCCGGCGACAAGCTGGGATACCTCAAGGCGATTATCGCCTTCGCCCTGCGCCACCCCACGGTGGGGCAGGAGTTCCGCAAGCATATCAAGGAAGTTTGCGTTGATCTGTGATGTCATAGAATGTCCAACGTCGATAACTATCTGGAGGTGGCCGTCGCCGCCCCCATTCACCAGAGTCTGACCTATCTGGTCCCGCCCGGGGAGACCATGCCCCGGGCTGGTTGCCGGGTGCTGGTTCCTCTGGGCCGCCGCCTGGTTACCGGGTATGTGCTGGGGGTGGCCGCCCCACCCGAACCGGGCCTGAAAATTAAGCGGTACAACGAGCTGCTTGACCGTGAACCGCTCTTCCCTGGCGTTATGGTTTCCTTCTTCCGCTGGATCGCCGACTATTACCAGCACCCGCTGGGCGAGGTGATCAGGACGGCGCTTCCGGCCGGCACGATCAGCACCAGCACCCGCCGCCTCGTATTGAGTGCTGCCGGAGCAGAGCCTCTGGCTGAACTGGCCGCCGTGCCAAAGGCGCCGGAGTGGCTGGGCAACCTGCTGGCCCGCGGGGAGCTGACCCCCGGTGCCACCCGCAAACTCTGGCGGGACGGGGAGGGCCGCCGCCGGGTGGAAAAATGGCAGGCCGCGGGTTGGCTTCAAATCGTTGAAGAGATTGCCGCTGACCAGGTCCGCGCCCGCCAGGTCACCTGCGCCACCCTCACCCCGGCCGGGCTGGCCGAACTGCCCACTGACCTGAAAAAATCCGAACTCAAGACCCTGGCCCTGCTCCGGGAGTTGGCGGGCCACCAGGCCGTGCCGATTCCCCGGCCCCATCTGGCCCGGGAATATTCCGGCGCCCGGGCGGCCCTGGCGGCCCTGGCCGAGCGCGGCCTGGTGCTCCTCACTGAATTGCCCTTCTATCGCGACCCCTTTGGCGAGCCGCCCCTGATCTTTCCGCCGCCGGTCCGGTTGACGGATGAACAGGAGGCGGCGTTGGGCGCGATCGGGAGCGCCATAGCCACGGCTACGTTCGCGCCTTTTCTGCTGCACGGCGTCACCGGTTGCGGCAAGACCGAGGTCTACCTCCACGCCACCAGCCAGTGCCTGGCCACCGGCCGCTCGGTACTGGTGCTGGTGCCGGAGATTGCCCTCACCACCCAGCTAGAAGGCCATTTCCTGGCCCGCTTCGGCACCGAGGTCGCCCTGCTGCACAGCGGCCTCACCCCCGGGGAACGTTTCGACCAGTGGCAGCGGATCGTCCGGGGCGAGGCACGGATCGTCATCGGCGCCCGCTCGGCGGTCTTCGCGCCGTTGGCCAAGCCGGGGTTGATCGTCGTCGATGAGGAGCATGACGGCTCTTACAAGCAAGAGGACAACCTGCGCTACCAGGCCAGGGATCTCGCGGTGTTGCGGGCCAGCCTTGCGGGTGCGGTGGTGCTGCTGGGCTCGGCCACCCCGTCATTAACCAGTTATCAGCACGCGGTCAGCGGGAAGTACCGGCTGCTGACCATGCGTCGGCGAGTAGCCGACCAGGAAATGCCCCGGGTGGAGGTGATCGACCTGCGCCAAGTCAAGACCATCTCCGGCCGGCCGCCTCTCTTTGCCCCGGAACTGACGGTCGCCCTGAAAGAAAACCTGGCCGCCGGTAACCAGAGCCTGGTCTTTTTGAACCGGCGGGGCTACGCCAGCCTGCTCATCTGTCGGGCCTGCGGCCAGGCGGTGCGCTGCCCCAGTTGCGCCATCAGCCTGACCCTGCACCAGGCCCGGGGTGAACTGGTCTGCCACTACTGCAACCACACCATCACCAGCCGGACCCTGTGTAGCCAGTGCCGCTCGCCGGAGCTGGTCCCCGTGGGTTTCGGCACCGAGCGGATCGAGGCGGAACTCAAAGCGATGCTGCCCAGCGCCCGCATCGCCCGGCTGGACCGCGACACCAGCGGGAACCGCCAGGAGTTTCTCGCCATCCTCCGGGGGGTCCACAACCGGGAGGTGGATATCCTGGTCGGCACCCAGATGATCACCAAGGGTCACCACTTCCCCCACGTCACCCTGGTGGGCGTGGTCTGGGCTGATGCCAGCCTGAACTTTCCGGATTTCCGGGCCGGGGAGCGCACCTTCCAGTTGATCTCCCAGGTCACCGGTCGGGCCGGGCGCGGCGAGAAAGCAGGAAGGGTGATCATCCAGGCCCTGAACCCCGAGCACTACGCCATCACCGCCGCCCGCCAGCACGACTATCAGGCCTTCTACCGGGAGGAACTGGGCCTAAGGCAGGGTCTGCAATTCCCGCCCTTCAGCCACCTGGTCAACCTGCGTTTCGACGGGGTGGAGGAACACCTGGTCCGGCGGCTGGCCGAGCAGACCGCCGAAGTGGCGAAGCGGCTGAGCAGGAAGGGCAGGATCACCATCCTCGGCCCGGCCCCGGCCCCGCTCTCCCGCCTCCAGGGGCGCTATCGCTGGCAGCTCCTGCTCAAGGGGGCGAATCGCGCCGAACTCCATGGTCTATGCCGCACGCTCAACCAAGACCGGGAACCGGGGCCGGTCAAATTGTCGGTGGACGTTGATCCGGAAAATATGCTATAAGGAAACTCCTTTAACTGACCCCAAGAAATGACAATCCTGACCATCCTCAAATTTCCCCACCCGATCCTGCGGGAAAAGGCCCAGCCGGTCACCGACTTCGGTCCGGAACTCGCCCAGCTAGCCGCTGACATGGCCGACACCATGTACGTTGCCCCCGGGGTGGGGCTCGCGGCCAACCAGGTCGGCGTCACCCGGCAGATCCTGGTTTACGATCCGGAGCCCGACCCGGAGGTCCGCGCCTACCAGGTGCTGATTAACCCGAAGATCGTCGCGGCCGAAGGCGAGGAGATGGGCGAGGAGGGCTGTCTCAGCGTCAGGGAGTACTGCGCCGAGGTCAAGAGGGCCTGGAAGATCACCGTGGAGGCCCAGGACCTGTGCGGCCGCCCCCTGGTCATCGCGGCGGAAGACTTTCCGGCCCGGGTCCTTCAGCACGAAATCGACCACCTGCACGGGGTGCTCTTCATTGACCGGATCAGCGCTTTGAAAAGGGCGCTCTATAAGAAAAAACTCAAGAAACTGCTACTGGCCGAAAAAGAGGCGCAAGAGGAGGCGGAGGGTAACAATGGCTGACCAACCTTATCGGATTGTTTTCATGGGTACCCCCGAGTTTGCCGTCCCTTCGCTCCGGGCCCTGTTGGCTGGGCCTGACCAGGTGGTGGCGGTGGTCACCCAGCCCGACCGTCCCCAAGGCCGCGGCCAGAAGCTGACTTCGCCGCCGGTCAAGACCCAGGCCCTGGCCGCCGGGATTCCGGTTCTGCAGCCCAAGTCAGTCCGGACCCCGGAATTTCTGGAGGAACTCAAAGGCTATGCGCCCGACCTGATCGCCGTTACCGCCTTCGGCCGCATCCTGCCCGGACCAGTACTGAATCTGCCGTCTCTTGGCACTTTGAATGTCCACGGTTCGCTCCTGCCCCGCCATCGGGGGGCAGCCCCGATCCAATGGGCGATTTTGAACGGCGACCTGACCACCGGGATCACCATCATGCAGATGGATGAAGGACTGGATACCGGCGCCATGTTGCTGGCCCAAGCCATGGAGATAACCCCTGCCGATACCGCCGCCACCCTGGCCGCCCGTATGGCCGAGCTGGGCGGCAGCCTGCTCTGCGAGGCCCTGGCCAAACTGCATCAGGGCAAGCTGCCTGCCACCCCCCAGAACGACGCCGAGGCCACCCTCGCCCCGCCGCTCACCAAGGAACGCGGCCTGGTCGATTGGACCATGCCCGCCGAGGTTTTGAGCTGCCGGGTGCGCGGTCTCGATCCCTGGCCCACCGCCTTTACCTTCTTGCGCGGCCTGCGCTTGCGGCTCTTTACCCCCGAGGTGGTGGCCAGCGCTTGCCTGGAGGCCCCCGGCACCATCCTGCGGGCTGACCGGCAGGGCTTGCTGGTGGCCACCGGCCGTGACCAGCTACTGTTCAAGGAAATCCAGGCGGAGGGCGGTAAGCGCCTACCCATGGACGCCTTCCTGCGCGGTCGGGAGCTGCCGCGAGGAACCGTTCTCGGGCTATGATCCGGCGTCTCACCCGTTCCCGGGCGGCCCTGATCCTGATCCTGGTCGCCGTAGCTGTCTTGATCATCTACCTGATTCCCGATACCTTTCTGGCCCAAACTGTAGTCCAGCTACGGAATTTCCCCAGCGAAGGCGCCGCCCTGCGCGCCCGCATCCTCGCCCAGGGGCAGCTAGCGCCGCTGCTCTTTATCCTCATCCAGACTGCCCAGGTTGTGGTGGCGCCCATCCCCGGCGAGGCCAGCGGTATTCTGGGCGGCTACCTCTTCGGCACCTGGCCCGGATTCATCTATTCTTCTTTGGGCCTCACCCTCGGCTCCAGCCTGGCCTTTGCCGGCGGCCGTTTGCTGGCCGCCTTTTTCAGCCAGCACTTTCGTGACACCAGTCTTTATCACCGCTTCAACCACCTGATCAGCACGGGCGATTTCGTGGTCCCCTTTGTCCTCTTTCTGCTGCCCGGCTTTCCCAAGGATTCGCTCTGCTATCTCCTGGGGATGAGTACCATGCCCTGGCCGGTTTACCTGGTTATCGCCGGGGTGGGGCGGATGCCAGGCACCCTACTTCTCTCGGTGCAGGGCGCCGAGGCCGGGGCCGGGAACTGGCAACGGTTCGCTTTGATTTTGTTGGTGTCTTTGGCGCTCGTGGTCCCTTGCCTGCTGTACCGCCACCGGCTGCTGGAAGTACTCAGTCGCCGCAGCAAACGCCTTGCCCCGGAGGACTCACATGAGTGACCGCACCCTATACCTGGACTGCTTTGCCGGAATCAGCGGCGATATGTTCCTGGCCTTGCTGCTTGACCTGGGCTTTCCCGAGGATTCCTTGCGGTCGGGGCTGGCGGAGCTGGGGCTCACCGGCTGGAAGCTGGCCGCCAGCCAGGAGATGGCTGGGGTAATCGCCGCCACCGCCGTCACGGTGACGGTCACCGCACCACAAGCGCCGCGTCAGTGGCGGGAAATTCGGGAGCTGTTGGGGAACAGCCCGCTGCCGACAACGGTACGGGAGCGAGCGCTGGCGGTCTTCGCCAATCTGGCGGCCGCCGAGGCCAAGGTCCACGGCTGTCCGGCGGAAGAGGTCCATTTTCATGAGGTGGGGGCGGTGGATGCCCTGGTCGATATTGTCGGGGTTGCCCTGGGGTTGGATTGCCTGGCCATCGACCAGATACTCTGCTCCCCACTGCCGCTGGGCCGGGGGATGATCACCTGCGCCCACGGCCAGTTACCGCTGCCGGCCCCGGCCACCTGCGAACTGCTCATCGGCATCCCGGTATACGGGGTGGCGCTCGACCAGGAACTGGTCACCCCCACCGGGGCGGCTTTGGTCAAGACCCTGGCCCGCACCTTCGGCCCCTTTCCAGCCATGACCATCGCGAGAGTCGGTTACGGCCGGGGCCGCCAGCCCCTGGCCGACGGTCGGCCCAACCTGGTGCGAGGGGTGCTCGGTAGTGTACGCCAGGTCAGCGAGGCAAAAGAGGTTGTGGTTATTTCCTGCAACCTGGACGATTGGTCCCCCGAGGGCTACCCTTGGCTTTGCGAGCAACTGTTTGGCGCCGGAGCGCTGGACGTGCTCCTGATCCCGGCCCAGATGAAGAAGGGGCGGCCCGGTTTTCTGCTCCAGGTGCTCTGCCGCCCCGGCGAAGAGTGGTCGGCCCAGCGGCTGATCCTCAGTGAAACCACCGCCATCGGCCTGCGCTACCACCGGGAAGAGCGCTGGACCCTGCCGCGTCGCTCGGGAACTGTGGCCACCGAACTGGGTCCAGTCAAAGTAAAGCGGGTGGAAACCCCAAGTGGAGTGGTGCTCTACCCGGAATACGAGGATTGCCGCAGACTTGCGGCGGCAAGCGGGAGAACGCTTAAGGAGATTTACGCGGCGGTGCAGCGCTGCCGCTCGGAAGAGTTTCAGGAGGATTTAATTTAATGGATCGTCTGTTCATGAACATCGCCACCGGCTTCGGCCTAGGCTATGCGCCCTTCGCCCCCGGCACCTTCGGGACCATGCTGGCCCTGCCCATCTACTTTCTGCTTCGCCAACTCCCCCTGCCCATGTACGGCGCAGCCTTGACGGTGCTGGTCCTGGTGGCCATCGCCGCCGCCGGGGCCGCAGAAAAGATCCTCGACCGGCCCGACCCTGGCGAGGTGGTTATCGACGAGGTGGTCGGGATGCTGGTGGCAATGATCGCCATCCCGCCTCACCCCGTGGCCTGGCTGCTGGCCTTCGGACTCTTTCGCTTCTTCGATATCGTCAAACCTTGGCCGGTGGGTTACATCGACCGCCATTTCCACGGCGGCCTGGGCATCGTCATGGATGACTTGGCCGCCGGTTTATATGCCCTGGCGGCCTTGCAAATCTCTTGGCATCTGGCCATTCGCGGGGGGTTGATATGAGTTTGGCGAAAGCAACCGCCTGGTAATATGATCTTGAATGATTGCTAAACATCTGATGGCTCTAGTTTAAAGTATTTCCTATCGTTCCCACGGTCTCCGGGGGAACGATGGGTATTAGCCACCACCAAAAACCTTAAACTATCGCCATTCCCTACACATCCCTTAAACGTATGCTGGAAGAACATCTACAAACCCACTTCGGCTTCACCGCCTTCAAAGAGGGCCAGCGCGAGGTGGTGGCGCGGCTGGTGGCCGGGGAGTCGGCGGTGGCGATCTTTCCCACCGGGGCCGGGAAATCCCTCTGCTACCAGTTACCGGCGCTGCTGCTGCCCGGGCTCACCCTGGTGGTCTCGCCCCTGCTGGCCCTGATGAAGGATCAGGTGGAGTTTCTCCAGGGCAAGGGGATCCCGGCGGCCCGGCTGGATTCCACCCTGGACCGCCAGGCCTTCATTCAAGTGCTGGACGATGCCCGGCAGGGGCGGTTGAAGATTCTGATGATCTCGGTGGAGCGCTTTCGCAACGAACGGTTCCGGCTACAACTGAAACGGATGCCGCTTGCCCTCCTGGTCATCGACGAGGCCCACTGCATCTCGGAGTGGGGTCATAATTTTCGGCCGGAGTACCTCAAACTCCCCGAGTACCGCCGGGAATTCGCCATTGCCCAGACCCTGCTGCTGACCGCCACCGCCACCCCGCCGGTGGTGGCCGACATGTGCGCCAAGTTTGCCATTCCCCAGTCCCAGGTGACCCAGACCGGCTTCCACCGCCCCAACCTTTTTTTGCAAGTGACCCCGGCCCCGGAAGCCATGAAGGACGCCATGCTCCTGGCCATGCTCCGCGAGCCGACCCGGCGGCCGACCATTGTCTATGTCACCCAGCAGAAAACCGCGGAGCGGCTGGCCACCTATCTGAGCGACCACGCTCTTCCGGCCTCGGCCTACCACGCCGGGCTGAAGAACGAGGAGCGCGAAGAGATCCAGCAACGCTTCATGACCGGGAAGATTGATTGCGTCACCGCCACCATCGCCTTCGGCATGGGGATTGACAAGGGCGATATCCGGGGCATCATCCACTACGATCTGCCCAAATCGCTGGAGGGCTACAGCCAGGAGATCGGTCGGGCCGGCCGGGACGGACAGCCCGCCCTCTGCGAGGTGCTGGTCAATCTTGACCACCTGACCGTACTGGAAAATTTTGTTTATGGCGATACCCCGGAAAAGAGCGCCATCGCCAACCTTCTTACCGAGCTCAAGGAGCACAGCCCCGGCCCTTACGAGATCAAACTTTTTGAGCTCAGCCGCCGCCTCAACATCCGACCGCTGCCACTCAAGACCCTGCTGGTTTATCTGGAAGCGGCCGGCCTCCTGCTGCCCCGCTATACCTACATGGAGTCGTACAGCTTCAAGCAGCTACGACCGGCGGCCGCGATCATTAACGAATTCCAGGGAGAGCGGCGGGATTTTGTCCAGGCGCTCTTTGCCGAATGCCAAAGCAAGAAGGTCTGGACCTACGTCGATATCCCAGCGGTGATGGAGCAGTACGGCGCCGACCGGCAGCGCATCGTGGCCGCCTTGGAGTATTTTGATGAAAAGGGTTGGCTCGCGCTGGAGGCCAAACAGAGCAAGGAGGTGTTTGAGGTCCAGGCCGGGGCGGTTGACGTGGCAGCGCGTAGCGAGGAAATCAGCCAGATCTTTTTGGCCCGCGAGGCCCATGAAATCGGGCGCTTGCGGCAGATGCTGGCCTTCTTCACCGACAGCGCCTGCTTTAGTTTTGCCCTGGCCGCCTATTTCGGGCAACAAATGGGCGCCGGAAGTTGCGGCCATTGCTCGGCCTGCCGGGGCGAAAAGGTGATTTTGCCGCCGCTGCCACCCGTTAAGCCTCTGGCGACTTATGACTTCCCAGCCTTGACCCAAGGCGTTGCCAAAGTGGCCCAGGGGCAGCCATCCAGCGTGGCCCTGGCCCGTTTTCTCTGCGGCATCGCCACCCCGGCCTTGGGCCTCCAGCAGGTCAAAGGGCTGAAAGGTTTCGGGGCGCTGGCGCAATATTCCTTCCCGGAGGTCAAGGAATGGGTGGACGCTGCCCGGGGGTGAAGCAGCCGCTAGTTTGCATAAACAGAACATGTGGTAGCTATGAAATTGGGCCTTCCTTCGACAAGCTCAGGATGATCGGTGTAAACTGTTTCAAACCGTAATTCCGATCATCCTGATCCTGAGCTTGTCGAAGGATCGAAGGGTCATTGGCAGACTTGCAAATATTAGCAATAAACACCCTAATATCTTATCAACGAGGCTCTTGCCGACCATTTATACAGGCTGAAGATTAGTGGTCATCAGAACACCTGTTGCGAGCGAGATAATATGACCCTTTTCTTCTGGCTCGGCTTGATCTGTCTGCTTCTCAATCTGGCCATCGCCCTGGAGGTGGCCCGGGGGATCGGACGGATGACCCAGCTCCGGGACGTGCCACCGCTGGTGGCGGGCAGTATCCTGCCCCGAGTGTCGATCATCGTCCCGGCCTGCAACGAGGCATCGACCATCGAACCGGCCCTGCGTTCTTCACTGGCGCAGGACTATGCCAATCTGGAAATCATCGTGGTCAACGACCGCTCGGTCGATGCTACTGGTGCGGTTTTGGCCCGACTGGCGCGGGAATACCCGACCCTTCAGGTGTTGACCATCACTGAGCTGCCGCCGGAGTGGCTCGGCAAGAACCACGCCCTGCAATCCGGCGCCGAGCGGGCCAGTGGTGACTATCTGCTCTTCACCGACGCCGATGTGATCCTGGCGCCGACCACCATCTCCCGGGCCATCCACCGGGGGCAGGCCAACAACCTGGACCATCTGGCCATCTTCTTCGAGAATATCGGCGGCGGCGGGCTGTTGAACGCCATGTTCTTGGAGGTCGGCGGCGGTTTGCTCCTGCTCTTCAAACCATGGCTGGCCGGAGATCCCGGGAGCCAGCGCTTCATGGGGGTGGGTGCCTTCAACCTGGTCAAGGCCGCGACCTACCGGGCCCTGGGCGGCCACCACCGGATTGCCATGCATCCCATCGACGATGTCATGCTTGGCAAGCTGGTCAAACTGGGGGGCTTCCGGCAGGAGTGTCTGCTGGGCAACGGCTTTGTGGCGGTGCCCTGGTACGGCACGGTGCGGGAATTCATTAACGGCTTGATGAAGAACACCTTTGCCGCCTACCAATACCGGCTGGGCCTGGTGGCGGCCGGGGTCGGCGCGGTGTTCCTGCTCGGGGTGTTGCCGCTCTGGGGGCTCGTGCTGGCGGACAACCCGGCCCGGCTGTTATTTGGCGGCGCCATCGGCATCCGTCTTATCTCCTTCGCCCATGGCTTCCGGGAAGGTCGGCTCAATCCCTGGTTTGCCGGCTGGTCCTTGCTCACCCCCTATCTCAGTCTCTATATTTCCGTCAAAGCGGCCACCATGACCGTGATCAACGGTGGGATTACCTGGCGTGGCACCTATTACCAGTTAAAGAAACTGAAAGAATATGTGATTTAGGGCTGGCGCGGGGGTGTACACCCTTCAACTGCTTGTTGCATCCAAAGGTAAATCTGAGCATTTTCCTACCTGCATTTTATCTTCCGAATGTGATAGCCTGAATTCCAACGGAGATTAAACCATCTCGAATGAGGCAACCATGCTTGTGGACAAGGACCTTGATGTGCTTGGCAAGGCGTGCCCGATCCCCTTGATCACCGTGGCCAAGGAGGTACGAGTCATGCGGAAGGGCCAGTTGTTGCGGATCATCGGCAACGACCCGCTCTTCGAGGTGACGATCCTCGATTTTTGCCGCGAGGGGGGCCACCAGGTTCAGGAAACCACGCACGACGGGAAGAAAGTGTGCATCACCTTTGTGGTTTAGCTGGGGTTAACCGCAGGAGTTAAAGATCGGGGGATCTGATGAACAAGAAAGCGACCATCCTCTTGCAAAGTGGCGATATGGACAAGGCCTTGTGTGCCTTCATCTTCGCTAATGGCTATGCCGCCCTGGAAGTTGAGGTGACCATGTGGTTCATGATCTGGGGTCATAACTGCCTCAAGAAGCGCAGGAGCTTCTTTTCTCTGCGCCGCAAGCCGGACCCGGCCCGGGAAGGGAACTACAGGGTTTTGGAAACCGATAATATTCTGCAACCCATGGTCGAAATGCTCAACCGGGGTGGCGTCAATCATTTGCCTCTGTCACGGCTCAATCTTCTGGGGCTGGGGCCGCTCCTGTTTGGCAAAATGCTCAAAAAGAAGAGCATCCCCAGCCTGGAAGAACTGATCCACAGCGCCGATGACCTGGGGGTTAAATTCAAGGTGTGCCAGATCTGTTTTGATGCCATGGGGCTGAGCGTGGATGACCTGATCGTGCCGCACGTGGAGGTCCAGGGGGTAACCGCCTATGCCAAGGACACCATGGATGCCCAGGTTAATTTATTCATCTGAAGGGCGGAATACATCCATGAATTCCTCCCCGGGGGCGTTTGGTCATGAACATCCGGAGCGCTTGCTTGAGGAGAACGCCTTCCTACGCGCGGCCCTAGAGAAGAGCGACCCGGGCAAGGAATTGATCCGGCAGCGCGAGGAATTTTCCGAGCTCCTGGCGGTCAGCAAGCAGATTGTTTCGGAACTTGAGCTGGATAAGGTTTTTCAGCTAGTTGCGGCCAAGGCCCTCGAACTGGTGCAGGCGGAGATGCTGCTGGTGCCTATGCTGAACCAACACCGGGACCGCTATACCTACCGGGCGGCCCTCGGGGCTGACGCCGAGTTGGTGCTGGGGCAAAGTTATCCTGTGTCGGTGGGGATGTGCGGCTGGGTGTTGCAGAACCAGCGCAGTCTCTTGTTTGGCGAGGCCAGCCCGTGCTGGCTTGATGAATCGACAGTCTGGGAAAGGGGTCAGCAGTCTGCCGTCCTGGTGCCGCTGTTCGGCAGGAAACGGATCATCGGCGGCATCTCGGCTCTGGGGAAAAAAGGGGGCGGCAGTTTTACCTCCCACGATCTCGATCTATTGACCATGTTTGCCAACCAGGTCAGCTCGGCCATCGAGAATGGAGCCCTGTTTCAGGAGGTGCAACGCGAAATCGCGGAACGCAAGTGGGCGGAGAAGATCATCAGGGCACAAGTGGATGAGCTGGAAAAGAAGAACGCTGAACTTGAGCGCTTCACCTACACGGTGTCCCATGATCTGAAGAGCCCGCTTATTACCATCAAAGGCTTTCTCGGGATGTTGGTGAACGATGCGAAGGCCGGTAATTTTAAACGGATGGAATCGGATATCCAGCGTATCGGGAATGCGGCGGATAAAATGCAACAATTGCTCGGCGATCTTCTCGAGCTGTCGCGGATTGGCAGGATGGTGAATTCACCCGAGGCATTTTCCATGCTCGAGCTGGTCCGTGAGGCCGTCGAACTCATGCAGGGTTTAATCCAGCAGGGCAAAGTTGAGATTGTCGTCGATCCCGCCATGCCACAGGTCTATGGAGACAAACAGCGCATTGGCGAGGTACTGCAAAATCTGATCGAAAATGCGCTCAAGTTCAGCAACCGCCAAGTCGCGTTGCGGATCGAAATCGGTTGCCGGGTCCAGGGCGGGGAGAATGCCTTCTTTGTCAAGGACAACGGGATAGGGATCGAAGCGAAGTTCCACGCCAAGATCTTCGGTCTGTTCGACAAGTTGGATCAAGCCACGTCAGGAACCGGCATCGGCTTGGCCTTGGTCAAGCGCATTGTCGAGCTGCATAACGGCAAAATCTGGGTGGAGTCCGAGGGCGCAGGCAAGGGGACCACCTTCTGGTTCACCCTTCCGGAGAGAAGATAATGAGAAAGAGGCTACCATGACAGGAGAGCTGCTGACCATTCTGCTCATCGAGGACAATGAAGACCATGCCGAACTGGTGCGGCGGAGCTTCGCCGACAATCACGTGGCCAACCAGATCTACCATGTGAAAGACGGTGAGGAGGCGCTGAGCTATCTCTTTCGGCGGGGTAATTACTCTGATCTGGGCAATAGCCCCATGCCCAACCTGATCCTCCTGGACCTGCGCTTGCCGAAGGTGGACGGTATCGAGGTGCTCAGGGAGATCAAGGCCTCGGAAAGCCACAAGAGTATCCCGGTGGTGATCTTGACCTCGTCCAGTGCCGAAAATGATATCGCCCTGGCTTACTCTAACTATGCCAATAGTTACCTGGTTAAGCCGGTGGATTTCGAGAAGTTCACCACGATGATGAAAGACCTCGGCTACTACTGGTTGGCCTGGAACAAAAACCCCCTGCTAGCGGGTCCACCGCCGCAAAGATGAGGCATGGAAATTAAGCAGATCTTGATCATTGAGGATGAGGACGGCCATTACGAGCTCATCCGGCGGGGATTTGAGCGGGTGACGGAAGCGTTCCGGATCGCCCGCGCCGCCAGCCTGCGCGAGGCCCGGGCCAAGGTCCGGGATGGCTATCCCGACCTGATCATCACCGACTGGAAACTTCCCGATGGCGACGGGATTGAACTGATCGAAAAAGATGCCGCGGGTAATTGCGTGTGCCCGGTAGTGGTCATGACCAGCCACGGCAACGAGGCCTGGGCGGTTGAGGCCATGAAACTAGGCGCCTTGGACTATTTCGTGAAATCACCGCAAACCTTTGCCGAGATGTCCCGGATTGCGCAAAGAGCCCTGAATGAATGGGACAATGCCTTGGCCCGGCGGAAGGCCGAGGCGGCGTTACGGCAGAGTGAAGACCTGTATCGAGCCTTATATGAAAATGCCAGTGACGGCATCCTCTATCTCGCCGCCAACGGGGAAATTCGGGCGTTGAACGCCGCCTTTGCCAAGATGCACGGCTACGCCGTCGCGGACATCTTGGGAATGGAGATCGATGCCCTTGCCCTGCCGAAAAGTGGGGAACTGACCCGGGCAAGTTTTGCCAGGGTCTTGTCTGGGGAGCCGCAGATCTTTGAGGTCGAACATCGGAGTAAGGACGGCCGGATAATTCCCCTGGAGGTGTCGGCTAATGCCATCAACCTAAACGGCGAAAGCCATGTGCTGGGTTTCTATCGCGATATCAGTGAACGCAAGCACAGCGAAAGAATTGTTCACGAAGAAGAGGCACGTCTGTCCTGCCTTTTCAGGATTACCCAGTTTAATGCCAAGGCGGTGCAGGAGTTGTTGGATTTCGCCCTGGAGGAAGTCATCAAGCTGAGTGGCAGCAAGTTAGGCTATATCGGTCATTATCATGAGGATAAAGAAGAATTTGTTTTGAATACGTGGTCAAAAAAAGTGGTGCGCGAATGTTCGGTGGCCGAGGCCCAGGCCGTATATCATCTTGACCAGAGCGGGGTGTGGGGGGAGGTGGTGCGCCAGGGGAAGCCTATTTTGCTCAACGATTATAAGCAGGAGCACCCGCCGAAGAAAGGCTATCCTGCAGGGCATGTCGAACTTGCCAATATTCTGATGGTGCCGGTGTTTGCCGGCGAGGGGATTGTCGCGGTGGCGGGGGTGGCCAATAAAGAAGGTGATTACGACGATGCCGATGTCCGGCAACTTTCTCTGGTTATGAATTCCCTCTGGCAGATCGTCGAGCGGGTGCAGGCGGAGGAGGAGCTGGCTAAATCCCGGCAGGATTGGGAGGACATCTTTCAGGCCATCGGCCAACCGGCCATGCTCTTGAGTCTGGAGCATGATATCTTGGCGGTCAACGAGGCCACGGTGCAGGTGACCGGCAAGTCGGCAGCGGAGCTCATTTCGCGGAAATGTTACGAGGTTTTTCATGCCGACGAGGGCAGTGTGCCGCCGGAGTGCTGTCCCCTGGTGAACATGTTGCAGTCGCAACAGACCCATGTCGAGGAAATGGAAGTCCAAGCCATGGGCGGCTGTTTTCTGGTTTCGTGTACGCCGGTCTTCAATCAGCTCGGCAAATTGAGCAAGGTCATCCACATCGCGGTGGATATTACCGAGAAGCAGAAGCTGGAAGAGCGGCTCAACCAGACCCAGAAAATGGAGGCCATCGGCACCCTGGCTGGCGGGATTGCCCATGATTTCAACAATATTCTGTCGCCCATCGTCGGTTACACGGAGCTGGCACAGCTACGGGTCCAGGACGATCTGGTCCTGGGGGAATACCTCGATCGGGTCGCTGAGGCGGCAAAACGGGCCACCGGGCTGGTGCGCCAGATCCTGACCTTCAGCCGGAAATCGGAGCAGAAGAAGCTGCCGCTGCTGATCTCGTCGGTGGTCAAGGAGGCCTTGAAACTCCTGCGCTCGTCCATTCCGACCTCCATCGAGATCCGGCAGGACATTGCCAGCCAGGCCCTGGTGGTTGCCGACCCCACCTCGATCCATCAGATCATGATGAATCTCTGTACCAATGCCTATCAGTCCATGGAACACTCCGGGGGGGTTCTGGCGGTATCGCTGAAAGAGACGGAAATCACTGAAGATCACCTGGTGGGTGAGGAGATTATCCCCGGCAGGTACGTGGTGCTCGAGGTGAGCGATACCGGCGGCGGCATTGATAAGGAGACGCAGGGAAAAATCTTCGAACCGTATTTTACCACCAAGGAGCAAGGCAAGGGTACCGGTCTGGGGCTGGCGGTGGTGCATGGGATCGTCAAAGAGCATCAGGGCCTGATTACGGTATATAGCGAGCCAGGCAGTGGCACTGTCTTCAAGGTTTATCTGCCGGTGACCTTGGGGGGTTCCGAGGATACGGCGGGAAAGACGGTGGAACCAGTGCGCAGTGGTGGGAGTGCGCGGATCTTGTTTGTTGACGATGAAGAGAGCATCTGTACCCTGGCCAAGCGCTTCCTGACCAAGTTCGGCTATGTGGTCGAGACCTGTAGTAACGGCAGAGATGCCATTTTTGCCCTCGAACAGGAACCGAATGGTTATGACCTGCTGGTCACCGACATGACCATGCCGGGGATGAACGGTAAGGAACTGGCCCGGAAGGTCATGGCGATTCGGCCGGACTTGCCCGTACTGCTCTGCACTGGTTATAGCAGCCTGATCGATAGTGAAGAGGCGGCCAGGATTGGGATCAAAGACTATATTGAAAAACCGGTGGCGATGAGCATTCTGGCCAGCCGGATCAAGAAGGTGCTGGGTGATTGAGGCCGCGCGCATTGCCCCGAATGTCGCTGCACCTGGGCGGCTGCGGAAAATCAGATTGCGTGAGCCCCCGAGGTGTGTTATTTGAGGGGCCGGTGGGCGGGCACTAACCGCACACCCCTCCATGGCGGCAAAAATCCGGCCATGTTCATTGTATATGGGGAGCCTTCTTCGGAAGGCTCCCCTTTTTTTATGTTGTATCCTCGGCGGCTCGGGCAAAAGTCTCGGAAACGAACTCCCCCTCCCCAACAAGGAGGGGGGGCTTTCAATTTTCCTTCTCTTATGACAAGACTGTAATGGAGGTGCGCCTTGCATTGTCATCGAATATTGCTACTATGCCAACATGAAGATTCTGCTGGTGGAAGATGACAGGAAGATTGCCGCGTTCGTGAAAAAGGGGCTGAAGGAGCAGGGGTTCCTCGTCGACGCCTGTGATGACGGTAACGAGGGCTATGCCCGGGCCGCAGGTCAGGCTTATGATGTCATCATCCTGGATATCATGCTGCCCGGGCGCGACGGACTCAGCATCCTGCGGCAGATTCGCGACCAGAAGGGCACGGTCCCGGTCATTCTCCTCACCGCCCGCTCTGCCTTGAATGAGCGGGTGGAGGGGTTGAACCTGGGGGCGGATGACTATATCAACAAGCCCTTTTACATGGAAGAACTGCTGGCGCGCATCCATGCCATCACCCGACGGGCATCCGGCGAACAGCTCAACCTGATGCAGGCCGATGATCTGGTGGTCAATCTCATCACCCGGGAGGTCAAACGCGGCAAGAACAAGATTGAACTTACTGCCCGGGAATTCAGCCTGCTGGCGTTGCTCATGCGATCGCCGGACCGGGTCTTTACCCGGACCCAGTTGCTTGAACAGGTCTGGGGGTATGACTTTGACCCCCAGACCAATGTGGTGGACGTCTACATCCGCCGGTTGCGCGGCAAGGTGGACACCAATCCTGCCCGGCCGCTCATCGAGACCGTGCGCGGCGTGGGATACCGGTTCATGAAGCGGCCAGAGGGGTGAGCTGCCTTGTTCCGCCTGAAGATAGTCCTCCTTTCTCTGGTATTTTCCGGCCCAGTGCTCGTGGGCGCCGCGCTGTACTTCCTTTCGCTCATGGACAAGGTCGGCCTGGACCGGATCGACCGGGAGATCATGGCGCTGGGCGGGAGCCAATTGCATGCCTTGGCGCCCAGGCAACACTGGCAAAATTTCGATCAATCCCTCCGCTTCATCTACGGTGAAGAACGGGCGAAGGTCATCATCGTCCGGATCAAAAATCCCTGGAATGACGTGATCTTCCAGTCTGATCACTGGCCGGAGGAAATTTCCGACGCGCCGTTCAAGGATTTTGATCGCACCATGGACGATGCGGTGATCCACAACCAGGACGTTGTCGGCGGTCGGCCATTCCCAGGGGCACTGGGCGGCCTGCCTTCCGGGTTGGCTGGCGACTTTCTTCCCAATCGGGTCGACGGCGAGGTCACAAGGCCGTTCCTGCCGCCAAATTTGGGGGCGAGGGAACGTCGCGCCTTCCCCCTATTGTCTGCCGACCGCGACCCGCAACCGGCCCACGAAACCTCCCCCCCGGCGCCGGAGCACCCAATTAAACGGCAGAATGTTCACATCAAAAAACCCTTCTTTCAGACCATAACCACCCCGACCGGATCGTGGCGGGTGGGGATCATGGGAAACCAGCGCCTGACCATCCTGCTGGGCATGAACATGGCTGGCTATCATCAAGAAGCGGAGCGGTTGCGTAAGGCCTTGCTGATAGCCGTGCCGGCAGCGTTGCTGCTTCTGGCCGTTGGCGGCTGGATCTTGGCCCAGCGGGCGTTGAAGCCCATCGCCTTAATCACCCGTACCGCCATAGGCATCAATGCCCGGGAACTGTCGCAGCGCATCCCCCAGACCGATTCTGACCGGGAATTGTCGCGGCTGGTGGAGGTGATCAACACCATGCTTGACCGGTTGCAAAAAAGCTTCGAGCAGGCGGTACGTTTCAGCGCGGATGCCGCCCATGAACTCCAGACCCCGTTGACCGTGCTCCTGGGGGAGTTGGATGATGCGGTGCAGCATGCGCCGCTTGGCTCGGAGGAGCAGCAGCGCTACAGCGTCTTGCTGGAAGAGGTGCAGCGGCTGAAGGTGATTGTGCAGAAACTTCTGATTCTGGCGCGAGCTGACGCCGGAAAGTTGCAGTTGCGTTTGGAGCCGGTTGATCTCAGCGCTCTTCTGGGCGACGCGGCGGAGGATCTGGAGGTCATCGCACCGCATTTACGGATAGACAAGCAGATCGAGCCGCAGGTGCTGGTGAACGCCGATCCCGATCTCCTTGGCCAGGTAATCCAGAACCTTACGGCAAATGCCGTGAAGTACAACATCGAAAAAGGCATGGTCCGGCTGCAGCTAGCGACCCGCGGGAAGAATGCCCTTTTGACGATCGCGAACTCCGGCAAGGCCATCCCGGTCGATGAGCGAAAAAAGATCTTTGACCGTTTCTACCGGGTGGATAAATCGCGCAATCGTGCCATCGCCGGGACCGGTCTCGGCCTGAGCCTGGCGCGGGAAATTACTCTCGCGCACGGGGGTGACCTCCGCCTCGCACCCGCCAGTGAGGATGGCCTGCTTGCCTTTGTTCTGACCCTGCCTCGCCATTTCTCCGGGAACCAATTGTCGGAATAGCTGCACCCTGATTTTGGCCCATGCCTAGGGGCTATTTGAGCGGGGGCGGTGTGTCTGTTTTGCACAATCGTCAACATGACAAACTTTTCATAATTCCATGACTGCATTTGTTATGTTGTCGTGGTAATTTCGCAAAATGTTCTACATCAATTGGCAAAAACAACTCCAGAAGAATGTTCGTGTTCCATAACTTTACCGTTGTTTAACAAACCATCTGTACGAGGCAGGTATGCGCTATCTGATTGTGATCGCCACACTGTTAGTTTGGTTGCTGGCGGCGCCGGTGGTTGAGGCGTCGTACTATCTGGATACGCCGCATAACGGGTCCAACGGCATTGACTGTACGGCCTGTCATAGTTTAGCGGCATTCTCGATTCCCAACTACAATCCGAATTATCACGGCAGCCCCACTGATCCTATTGGTAAGGACTGGGTAACCAGGGCCTCAATAAACCCTGAAGACACCCTGGCTAACTGTGTCTGTTTGGAGTGCCATGCCGAGGGCTCGCTCAATTCCCTAAAAGGACCGTCAAAAAAGTTACATAGTAGCACAGGCACTGGTTCTAGCACTGCCACTACCTGGTCGACTAATTGCACCCAGTGCCATGATCCGCATTTCCAAGGTCAGTTGGACTGGATTACCACCACTGCATATGAAACCAATCCAATCTACCTCGCCACTGGTGAATTTCAGACCACCTCCACTGGCCGGAATCTGACTTGGAATTCGGCCGGTAATTACACCACCATCGGTATCAGCTCCACCATTACCGCTCGCGATCTCACTTGGGCCACTGTTTCTAACTGGAAAGCCAAGGGCGGCCGGATTGATAATACCAGAGCTCAGGATGGAAGCCGTGGTCTGATCCTTGTTCCCAGTTTGGATTTTCATGACCAGACCTATGAGATCATCGATGTTTACACCAATGCCTCAGGCTTTTT
>Ga0334722_10001708_pt1 | contig 26554 bp, 24 predicted proteins | sample C3_bottom_MG_FD_207210 | JGI IMG/M metagenome (GOLD analysis project Ga0334722, IMG submission 207210) | Sediment microbial communities from Yellowstone Lake, YNP, Wyoming, USA - C3_bottom | ecosystem: Environmental > Aquatic > Freshwater > Lake > Sediment | place: USA: Wyoming | collected... | reverse complement strand
GTGATGATGCCGATGATCAATGCCCCGTGCACTCGTTTGGCGGTCAGCCAGGCCATGAGTACAAAACCGAAGAGGGCCAGCTGCACGTTCGTGGCAGTGAAATTTCCCAAAGCGACCGGTGCGCCGGGAACCCCCAGCCTGACGATACCGACCTCGTTCAGGCCGACAAAGGTCAGAAACAGGCCGATCCCCACGGCAAAGCTGTACTTGAGCGTGAGCGGGATGGCATCGGCCAGCCAACTCCGGATCCGCAGGACGGTCAGGAGCGTGAACAAGGCACCCGCCAGAAAAATGGCCCCCAGGGCGGTCTGCCAGGGAAAGCCCAGCACCTTTACCACGGTGTAGGTGATAAAGGCATTTTCTCCCATGTACGGAGCGATGGCGAATGGCCGCTTGGCATAGACCCCCATCACGATGGTCCCAAAGGCGGCCGAGATGATGGTGGCGGTCATGGAGGGTCCCTTGGGAATTCCGGCCGCTTCCAGTATGGCGGGATTGACCACGATGATGTAGGCCATGGTCAGGAAGGTGGTCACGCCGGCGAGGCATTCCTTCTGATAGCTGGTGCCGTTCCCGTCAAAATCAAAAAAGCGGTGCATGGTGATGCGACTCCTTGCGCAGAGGTGGATGAACGCCGTGCATTCCGAACTCCGCCGTCAGTATAAACAAACAGCAGGTGAACCACAAGGCGCAGGGTGATTGCCCGGGCCTCGCGGGATCTTTATTCCCTTTTATCGCTGTATAAAAAATGAGTGGTGCGTTATGGTAGTACCCCACCGCCAGGATTTCGTGAGCCTATGAACAAAACAGACATTGTGGAGCAGATCATCGCCCGGCTATCCCGCGACCTGGAGGTGCTCTTCACGGCGGCCAAGACCGCCCATGAGGCCGCCACGCACGAGGAGAACCTGCCGGACAACAAGTACGACACCCTGGCTCTGGAGGCCTCGTATGTCGCCCAGGGGCAGGCAAACCGCGCCCAGGAGATTCGTCACTCCATCGAGACGTACCGGCGGCTGTCGCTTGCAGAGGGCGACGACATGGTGCGGCTGGCCTCGCTGGTCACCATCGAGGCGGAGGACGGCACGCGCAAAACCGTTTTCATTGGCCCCCGCGAAGGGGGCCTCAGAATCACGGTGCAGCAGACCGAGATCCTGGTGATTACCCCCGCGTCCCCGCTCGGCAGGGAGTTGCTGGGCAGGGGGGTGGGAGATGCGGTCGAGATTGCCGCCGGTTCCAGCCGCACCACCTACGAAATTGTGGCCATCGTCTAGAGAGGATAGATTCCCATGGAGCATGAGCAGCAGTCGACAGTGCGGAACGACTCGCAGGAAGAGGCCCTGGAGCTTCCGCTGGACCGGATTGATACCGACACCCTGCGGCGGATGATCGAGGAGTTCGTCACCCGGGAGTGGAGTGAACTTGGGGATGCGGGCCATACCCTGGACGAAAAGGTCGACCAGGTGCTGGGCCAGTTGCGGGCCAGACAGGCCAAAATCGTCTACGACGGTGTGTCCGAAACCTGGAATATCGTGCCCTGCCGATAACGGCCGGCAGCGAGGGATCGAGCAGGCGGGCCGCTGCAGTCGAAGCGGCCCGTTGGTGCGTCTAGTGCTTGATTTGTGGCGGGGAACGAGGTAAAGAAGCATGTCCGCTGCTTCCTGTGACCACAGGGGGCGATCGGAGAATTTAAATAGGCAGACAGGTGATGTCATGAACGACTGTATCGTACGGGCCATGAGCGCTTCCGGCGGCATCCGCCTGCTGACGTGCCGTGTCACGCGGCTGGCGCAGCAGGTGTGCGACCTGCAGCAGGCGTCGGCTACCGTCAGTATTGCGTTGGGCCGTGGGCTGGCCGGTGCCGGCCTGATGGGGGCGCTGCTCAAGGCGGGACAGCGGGTGGCGCTCAAGTTCGAGGGGAACGGCCCGATGGGCAAGATGATCGTGGAGGCCGACAGCGACGGTGCGGTGCGGGGGTGTGCCGGTGTGCCGTCGGCCGAGGCCGAGCCGGTCGATGGCCGCTGGAACGTGCCCGGCGTGCTCGGCCGGGCCGGGTTTCTCACCGTGACCCGCGACCTGGGGCTGGGGGGCGAGCCGTACCAGGGGCTGGTGCAGCTGATGACCAGTGAAATCGGCGATGACCTGGCCTACTATCTGACCGATTCGGAACAGGTGCCCTCGGCGGTCGGCCTGGGAGTGGCCCTGGATGGACAGGCAGCCATCGTGGAGGCGGGCGGCTTCCTGGTGCAGGCGCTGCCCAAGGCCGACGATGCTGAAATCGGAGCGCTCCTGGAGCGGATCGGCACCTTGCCGCCCCTGACCGAGCTGCTGCGGGACGGCGGACCGGAACTGCTGGTCAGGGAGCTGTTCGGCGACCTCCCCTACAACATGCTGGAAACCAGGGAGCTCTTCTTCCGCTGCGGCTGCACCCGGGAAAAGGTGGAGCGGGCCCTGCTGTCACTCGGGGCGGCTGAATTGGGGGAGATGCTGGATCAGGATAACGGCGCCCAGGTGGCCTGCGAATTCTGCAAACAGGGCTACCAGTTCGAACCTGCGGAACTCAAGGCGCTGATCGGCATGGCGACTGCAGCTCCGGGAGAAGGCCCGCCCCGTGCGGCACATTAAGCTGCTCATCGAATACGATGGCACCAACTATGCCGGCTGGCAGGAACAGGCCAACGGCATATCGGTCCAGCAGACCGTGGAAGAGGCGTTGGCGCAGATCACCGGCGTCAAGGCACGGGTAAAGTCTTCGGGCCGCACCGATGCCGGTGTGCATGCCCTGGCCATGCCGGCGGTCTTTGCGACCCAGTCCACCCTGCCGTTGCGCGCTTTCATCGAGGGGGGGAACCACTTTCTGCCGCCCGATATCGCCATTCTGGACGCCCGCGAGGTCCCGGCCCATTTCCGGCCGATCGGCGATGCCCTGGCCAAGCAGTACCGGTACTCCATCCTCAACCGGGGGGTGCGTTCGCCGCTCCGGCGCATGGTTGCCTGGCACGTACGGGAGCCGCTCGACCTCGATGCCATGGCCCGGGCAGCGGCCCATTTTGTCGGGGAGCATGATTTCTCCGCCTTCCGGGCCTCCAACTGCTCGGCCAAGACGACCAGGCGCCGGGTGGACAGCGTTACTATCGATTGCCAGGGGCAGCAGATTATTATCGATGTGGTGGGCGGGGGGTTTCTGAAGAACATGGTGCGGGTCATGGCGGGGACGCTGGTGGATGTGGGGCGGGGGCGTTTCGCGCCGGAGCACGTTGCTTGGCTGCTGCAGAACGGCGACAGAAAAAAGGCCGGCATGACGGCGCCGGCCTGTGGTCTCTGTCTGGTCAGGGTGTTTTATCGGGGGGACGAAACGGAGCTGGAGGCGCTTATTTCTCGGCCAGCAGTCGTTTGATCTGGGTTTCCAGTGAATGGCCGATCTGGTCGTTGAAGCCGCGGTACACTTCGACCAGTTTGCCCTTCTTGTCCACCAGGAACATGATCGGAACCGAGCGGATGCCGAAGCTGCCCATGACCGTATCGCCGGCCAGCGCCACCGGGTAGTTCATATGATGCTCGGCGGCGAACTCCTTGACCAGTTTTTCGCCGTCCTCGTCAACACTCATGCCGAGCACCTGCAAACCCTGTTTGCCGTATTTGCGGTACATGTCCGTCAAATGGGGGATCGAAATCCGGCAGGGGCCGCACCACGTGGCGAAAAAGTCCAGAATCAGGACATTGCCCCGGTAGGTGTCCTGGGTCAGCGGCTGGCCGGCGGTCGTGACCACCTTGAAAGCGGGCACCTGCTGCCCCGCCTTGGGCAGCGCCTGGGCGGGCGACGCGCACGTCAGCAGGAGTGCTGCCGCACAGACGCTGAAAAAAGTCGCAACGGCTCGCATGCCGGTATTAGAGCGCCTTGGCAATCAGGGCGTCCAATTGGGACTTGGGCACTGCCCCCACAATCTGATCAACCACCGCACCACCCTTGAACAGGATGATGGTCGGAATGCCGCGAACGCCGTATTTGCCGGGAGTGGCCTGGTTCTCGTCCACATTGACCTTGCCGACCTTGACCTTGCCGGCGTACTCGTCGGCAACCGTATCGACCAAGGGGGCGATCGCCTTGCAGGGGGCGCACCAGGTGGCCCAAAAGTCCACCAGTACCGGGATGTCGGACTGCAGTACCTCGCGATCGAAATTAGCGTCGGTAAACGCTACTACCTTATCACTGGCCATGCTCATAGTCTCCTTTTGCAGATGGATGCTGTGCTTTCTATCGTCTTGGAATGATATACCAGCCGGGGAAAAAATCAAGAGCAAACTCCGCCGCAAGTGCCGATGGTTGTACAACGGAGGCAAAGGGAGTATGCTCTCCGAAGCCGGCCGCCGGGTGCGATTCTCATGACGTAGATGCGGCGGCCCAGGGGGTAGAATGCACCGCTTGACCTTGAATCTGAACATGTTCGGCCGTACGGTGCTCATTGTGGGCGGCGGGCAGGTGGCTGTGCGCAAGCTGGGGGTGCTGCTGCCGACCGGCGCTCTGCTCAAGCTGGTCGCGCCCGAGATTCTGCCGGACATCGCGGCACTGCAGCAGGAGGGCCGGGTGACGGTCAGGATGGGCGCCTATGATGAGCGCGACCTGGAGGGGGTTTTTCTGGCGATTGCCGCCACCAACGACCGCCAGACGAACCAGGGGGTGGCCCGTGCGGCCCGCCAGCGGGGCATCCTGACCGTGATCAGCGACCGGCCGGACGAGGGGGATGTCACCTTTCCCGCTGTCCTGCGCCGCGGCGACCTGGAAATAGCGGTGTCCACCGGAGGGCGCTGCCCCGCCTTTGCCGTCGGGGTGCGCGATCTCATCGCTTCCAGGATCGGGCCGCCGTTCGGGGTGGCGCTGGACCGTCTGGCGACCGAGCGCGAAAAGCTGTTGACGGATGGGAACGGCAACTCGTACAATGAACAGGTTTTACGCTCACTTGCCCGCGAGACGCTCGCCGGACTGACCGAACCCGAGGAACCGCTGCCATGACGCATTTCTTTTTCACCGTGACCCTGGCCCTGTACGGATGTGCCACTGCGGCGTATCTGGCCTGCCTGGTGCGCACATTGCCCGGCCTGGCCCAATGGGCCAGCCGCCTGCTGGCTGCCGGCTGCATCACCCACCTGCTCTCCACCATCCATCTGGCGGTCAGTATCAAGCACCTGCCGCTGACCAACATGCAGGAGTCGCTCTCGTTCTTCAGCCTGGCGATCATCGCTGTTTTTCTCTTTTTCGAGCACCGCTACAAGGTGACCTCGCTCGGCTCCTTCGTCACCCCGGCCGCCCTCTTGATGTTCGGCGTTTCGGCCGCCATGCACGGCCAGGTGCGGCCGCTGCCGCCGATCCTGCAGAGCAACTGGTTCTGGTTCCACGCGCTGCTGGCCTTTCTCAGCTACGCCGCTTTCACCATTGCCGCCGGCGTAGCCGTCATGTACCTGATCCAGCGCTATTTCCTCAAGGCCAAGCATTTCAGCGGCCTGTTTCTGAAACTGCCTCCTCTGGAGACCATGGACGAAATCAGCTACCGCTGCCTGACCGTCGGATTTCCGCTCTTGTCGGTGGCGATCATCTCCGGCTCCATCTGGTCCGAGCAGGCTATGGGAAGCTACTGGAACTGGGATCCCAAGCAGACCTGGTCGCTGATCACCTGGCTGATCTACGCTGCCCTGCTCCATGGCCGCCTCGTCATCGGCTGGCGCGGCAAGCGGGCCGCCATCCTGTCTATCCTCGGATTCATCGTGCTGTTGGTTACCTTTTTCGGCATGAAGCACAGCATCACATGGTAGCGCAGCCATGTCGTTTTTTCTGATGAAATGGAATAACAAATGAATATCATTGTCGTCGGTCTTTCCCACAAGACCGCCAGCGTTGAAATACGGGAACGAGTCGCTTTTTCCCCCAATCAGATCGAGAAGCCGCTCAGGGAACTGACCAACCTCGATGGCATCATCGAGGGGGTGATCGTCTCCACCTGCAACCGGGTCGAAATCTATGCCACTACGCGCGACATCGCCGGCGGCATCGCCCGCATCAGGCGCTTCATGGCCGATTACCACCGTATCCCCTTCGAAGAGCTGGAGCCTCACCTGTACAGCCACCATTCCGAGGCGGCCATCCGCCACGTCTTCCGGGTCGCTTCCAGCCTCGATTCCATGGTGGTGGGGGAGCCGCAGATCCTGGGGCAGATCAAGACCTCCTACGGCTACGCCGCCGAGTACAAATCGTCCGGCATCATTCTGAACCGCTTCCTGCACAAGGCCTTCTCGGTGGCCAAGCGGGTGCGGACGGAAACCAAGATCGCCTCCTCGGCCGTATCGGTGGCTTTTGCCGCCGTGGAACTGGCCAAAAAAGTCCTGGGCGACCTGTCGGACAAGACCGTCATGCTGGTGGGTGCCGGCGAAATGTGCGAATTGGCTGCCAAGCACTTCATGAACTGCGGCGCCAAGGGGGTGATGGTCACCAACCGCACCTTCGAGCGTGCCGAGCGGCTGGCCGATGAGTTCAGCGGCGAGGCGGTACGCTTCGAGGAGCTGTTCCAGCACCTGCACCGGGCCGATATCGTGCTCTCCTCCACCGGGGCGCCCCATATCATCATCGGCCCCAAAGACGTGGAAGAGGTGGTCAAGCGGCGCAAGTTCCGCCCCATGTTCTTCATCGACATCGCCGTGCCGCGCGACATCGACCAGAAGGTCGACGACGTGGACGGCGCGTTCCTCTTCACGGTGGACGACCTGCAGGAGATAGTCCAGGCCAATCTGGCCCAGCGGAGTCTGGAGGCCGAGAAGGCTGAAGAGATCATCACTCAGGAGATCGGCCAGTTCCACAAGTGGCTCTCCTCCCTGGAGGTCACCCCCACCATCGTGGCGTTGCGGACCCGTTTCGACGAGATCAGGCGCGCCGAGGTGGACAAGACCGTGGCCGGCTGGAAGGATCTCCCCCCTGACGCCGAGAAGCGCCTGGAGGCGCTGACCATGGCCATGATGAACAAACTGCTGCACGCCCCCACCCTGGTGCTGAAAAAAGCGGGCCAGGGGGGGCGGGTCGATCTCTATGTGGATGCCCTGCGCCAGCTGTTCGAGCTGGAGGCGGCGCCGGAAGAGAACGAAGAGCTGGAACTTGAAGAGTAGCGCAACAGCATGAAGCTGCCGCCGCTGGTCGAAGGCCGTCTGATCCGGCGCTACAAGCGCTTCCTGGCCGACGTGGAGCTTGAGGACGGCAGCCAGGTCACGGCCCACTGCCCCAATTCCGGCAGCATGAAGGGATGTGCCGTCCCCGGCGGGCGGGTGCTGCTTTCCCGCAGCGACAACCCGACACGCAAACTGGCTCATACCTGGGAGTTGGCCCAAGTGGGCGGCTTCTGGATCGGCCTCAACACCGGCCTGCCCAACAAACTGGTGCATGAAGCCATTGCGGACGGGACGATAGCCGAACTGCAGGGGTACGAAAGCATCCGCCCCGAAGTGCCCTACGGCGAGCACAGCCGCATCGACCTTTTGCTGGCAGGCCCCACGGGGCGCTGCTTCGTGGAGGTCAAAAACGTGACTCTCGTGGAGGCAGGCCGGGCGCTCTTCCCGGACGCCGTCACCACCCGCGGCCAGAAACACCTGAACGAGTTGATGCGGGTGGTCAGGGAAGGGGACCGGGGCGTGATCTTCTTTACGGTGCAGCGGGGCGACGGTAATTCGGTGTCCCCGGCCGACCTGATCGATCCCGAATATGGCCGGCTGCTCAGGCTGGCCCTGGCAAACGGGGTCGAGGCGCTGGCCTACCGGGCCGAGGTGACCCCGGAACAGATCCGGCTGACGGAGCGGTTGCCCATAGCGCTTTAGCCGTTCAGAGGGCACGGAACCCCAATGATTTAACCGCAGATGGACGCTGATTAACGCAGATGATGCCATAAACTTTAGGTGCTTGAGATTATCTGCGTTTATCCTATTCATCAGCGGTTGCCAGCTGTTTATGATTGAACCAACCATAGAAATGGAGAACTAAGCATGCCCCCCAAACAGTTGAGAATCGGTACCCGCGCCAGCCAGCTGGCGCTCTGGCAGGCCAACTGGGTCAAGTCCGAGCTGGAGAAGAAATACCCCGGCATGGAGGTCACCCTGACCAAGATCAAGACCATCGGCGACAAGATCCTGGATGTGCCGCTGGCCCAGGTGGGGGGCAAAGGGCTGTTCGTGAAGGAGATCGAGGAGGCCATGCTGCGGGGCGAGATCGACATCGCCGTGCACAGCATGAAGGATGTGCCGACCGAGTTCCCGGAAGGACTCGGCCTGCACTGCATCACCGAGCGCGAAGACCCGCGCGACGCGGTCATCTCCCGCCAGGTGAAGTTCGCCGACCTGCCCCGGGGGGCCAAGATCGGCACCTCGGCGCTGCGCCGCCAGGCCCAGCTCCTGAAGGTGCGCCCCGACCTGCAAATGGTCATCATCCGCGGCAACGTGGAGACCCGCATCCGCAAGCTGACCGACGAGAACCTGGATGCGGTCATCCTGGCCGCTGCCGGCCTCAAGCGCCTGGGCTTCACCGAACAGGTGGCCGAGTATCTGGACACCGACCTCTCCATCCCGGCCATCGGCCAGGGGGCCCTGGGGATCGAGTGTCGCCTGGCCGACCCGGTCATCACCGAAACCATCGCCTTCTTCAACCATCCGGACACCGCCTATGCCGTGCGGGCCGAGCGGGCCCTGCTCAAGCGCTGCGAAGGGGGCTGCCAGGTGCCGATCGCGGCCCACGGCACCGTGGAGGGCACTACCCTGCGTCTGGTCGGCTTCATCGCTGCCGTGGACGGCAGCCGTTCCGTGCGGGGCGAGATCGCCGGCCCGGTCTCCGAGTGCGAGCAGCTGGGCATCCGTCTGGCCGACCAGCTCTTGGCCGACGGCGGCAAGGCGATCCTGGAAGAAGTCTACCAGCGCGAAATCGCGTCCCCCTCTCACCCATGAAAGCGCACACCCGGGAGAGCGGCATGGTCTACCTGGTGGGGGCCGGCCCGGGCGATCCGGGGCTGATCACCCTGCGCGGCGTGGAATGCCTGCGCCAGGCCGAGGTGGTGATCTACGACTACCTGGCTAACGAGCAGCTGCTCAGCTTCGCCCCCGAGGCCGCCGAACGGATCTACGCCGGCAAGATCGGCGGGCGCCACAATCAGGACCAGGAGGAGATCAATCGCCTGCTGGTGGAGAAGGGGCGGACCGGCAAGACGGTGGTGCGGCTCAAGGGGGGCGACCCCTTCGTGTTCGGCCGGGGGGGCGAGGAGTGCGAGGCGCTGGCCGCGGCCGGCATCCCGTTCGAGGTGGTGCCGGGCGTTACCGCAGCCGTCGGCGCCGCGGCCTATGCCGGCAGTCCCCTGTCCCACCGGAATTTCACCGCCTCGGTCGCCTTCGTGACCGGCCAGGAGGGGAAAGATAAGGACGAATCGGCCATCGACTGGCAGCATCTGGCGTTGGGCAACGGCACGGTGGTTTTCTACATGGGGGTCACCACCCTGCGCCGCAACATGCAGCGGCTGATCGACCACGGCAGGAGTCCTCAGACGCCGGTGGCGCTGGTCCGTTGGGCCACCACCCCCTGTCAGCAGGTGCTGACCGGCACCCTGGCCGATATCGCCGACCGGGCCGAAGCGGCCGGCTTCAAGCCGCCGGCGGTGACTATCGTCGGCGAGGTGGTCGCCTTGCGCGACAAAATCCGCTGGTTCGACAGCCGCCCGCTCTGCTGCCGGAAGATCGTCGTCACGCGGGCCGCTGACCAGGCCGGCGAATTCACGGCGCTCCTGAATGCCGCCGGTGCGACCGTCATCGAGTGCCCCACCATCACGCTGGTGGAGCCGGAAAGCTGGGAGCCGCTGGATGGGGCCATCCGCCGGATGTCGTCCTACGACTGGGTGATCCTGACCTCGGTCAATGCGGTCAGATTCCTGTTCAACAGGATCGAAGCACTCGGCCTGGATGCCCGTGTCCTGGGCACCTGCCGGGTATGTGCCGTGGGACCCAAGACCGCCGAGGCGATCCGCGGCTTTGGCATCCGCCCCGACCTGATGCCGGCCGACTACAAGGCCGAAGGGGTGGTGGCCGCATTTGCGGACCGGGACATTCGTGGTCAACGCATCCTCTTTCCCCGGGCCGACCGGGCCCGCGAGGTCATTCCCAGCGAGCTGGAGCGGATGGGCGCTCAGGTGGACAGCCCGGTGGCCTACCGCAACCTGCTCCCCGAGCGGTTGCCGCCGGAAGCGATCCTGGCGTTGGAGAAGCGCTCGGTGGATTGCATCACCTTCACGTCGTCCTCCACGGTGCTCAATCTGGCCGAGACGCTCGGTCCGGACCTGCTGGCCGACCTGCTCAAGGGGGTGAAGGTCGCCTCCATCGGCCCGGTGACCAGCAAGACCTGCCGGGAACTGGGGCTGAAGGTCGATATCGAACCCGCAACCTCGACGCTGGCCGCCCTGACCGACGAGATCGTCCGTTATTTCTCTCCCTGAATATCCCCACCTGTTCAAGCGCCCGGCGCCGTGCCGTTCTTTGCGGCACACGCCGGGACAATCTCACGTCCTACTTGACAATCCACCCTAGTGGCAGTCTAGTTAAAGAAGAAGGGCATCCATAACCGTTTCTTTGAGACACAGCGAGGGATGTCATGTCCATCCTGCCAGTCTACACACCGCCGGATTTCTCCCGGCCCGATCTGGTTGCCGCCCCCCCGGTACGCGCCCTGCCCGCGCCGGCCGACGGTGTGCTTCCTCCCGGTTTCCACGCCACCTCCAACCATCCCGAATATATCCGTCTGGCTGACGCCCAGTGGTTGTTGGCCCGAGAAGGGCGCATGGACGCGGTCATGGTCCTGCGCGGCGACCGCCTGGAGATCGTGGAGCCGCGGTTGGTGCAGGCAGGCGACCCGGTGGTGGTCGGCCGGAGCGAGAATGGCGAAGAGGGGATTTTCGTGCATAGCGACGGCTTCGGAACAGCCGCAGGGCCGGAGGACAAGTTCGCCTTTCGTACCCGCGGCAGTCGCGAGTCCCCGTTTTCCCGCTCCTACGATACCTTGTACGAGATTCTGCGCCACGACCGGGATCAGGGGTACATCGTCTGGGTGCTCGGTCCGGCGGTGGCCTTTGACCGGGACAGCCGCGAGGCGATGCAGCTGTTGGTGGAAGAGGGATACTGCCACGCCCTGCTGGCGGGCAACGCCCTGGCCACCCACGACCTGGAGGCGGCCCTCTTCGGAACGGCCCTGGGGCAGGATATCTACACCCGAATCCAGCGCCCGGGCGGGCACCACAACCACCTGGACGCGATCAACGAGGTGCGGCGCCGCGGGTCCATCGGCCGGGCCATTACCGAGCTCGGGCTGACTGACGGCATCATGGCGGCCTGCGAACAAGGGCAGGTGCCCTATGTGCTGGCCGGCTCCATCCGTGACGACGGCCCGCTGCCGGGGGTAATCAGCGATGCCTGCGGCGCTCAGGACGCCATGCGGAGCCATGTCCGCCGCGCCACGACCGTGATCGCCCTGGCCACCCAGCTGCACGCCATTGCTGTGGGCAACATGCTGCCCGGCTACCAGTGCGCTGCAGACGGCACCCTGCGCCCGGTCTTCTTCTACGTGGTAGACATGAGTGAATTCAGTGTGGACAAGCTGGCCAACCGCGGTTCATCCCAGGTGGTGCCGGTGCTGACCAATGCTCAGGACTTCATGGTCAACCTGCGCCGCAACTTGTGACGGGGGCTGCATGGGGGGTGGCGCCATGAACAGGGACATACGCATCATCGGCGTGCCGATCGACCTGGGTCAGAGCAAGCGGGGGGTCGACATGGGGCCGGCGGCCCTGCGCTACGCCGGGTTGGCGGAAAAGCTCACGGCCTTGGGGCACCGGGTCATTGACGGCGGCAACATCGAGGTGGCGCTGCGGGAGGCCATTCCCGAGCAGCAGACGCAGCACTATCTGTCGGCCATAGCCGACACCTGCCGGGCCGTGTGCGCTGCGGCACTCCAAGCCGTGGAACAGGGGCAGGTGCCATTGTTCCTCGGCGGCGACCATACCCTGGCCATCGGCTCCATCGCGGGAATCACGGCCCAGGAGCCGGCCGGGCTCCTCTGGATCGACGCCCATGGCGACTTCAACACCCCGCTGACCAGCCCCAGCGGCAATATCCACGGCATGACTCTGGCCGTGCTGGCGGGTGACGGCTATCCCGAGCTGGTGGCGGTCGGCGCTCCCGGCCCTACCCTACGGCCGCAGGACGTAGTCATGGTCGGCATCCGCGACCTGGACGCACCGGAGCGGCAGCGGCTGAGGGAGAGCGGCATCACGGTTTACACCATGCGTGACATCGATGAACGGGGCATCGGCGCCGTCACCCGCGAGGCGTTGGAGCGGCTGGAGCACCGGGAGCGGCTGCATGTCAGCCTGGACATGGACAGCATCGATCCCCAGACCGCCCCCGGGGTCGGTACCCCATCGCCGGGCGGCCTGAGCTGGCGCGAGGCGCAGCTCCTGATGGAGATCGTTGCCGATGCCGAGCGCTGCACCTCTCTGGACATCGTGGAGATCAATCCGGTGCTCGACCGCCACAACGCCACCGCCCGGCTGGCCGTGGAACTGGCGGCATCGCTGTTCGGCAAACGGATTCTCTGATGCCGCTCCTATAACCACGGCTGGAGGATGTCATGCGCTATTCGCCGCTTCTGACCGATCTGTACGAGTTGACCATGCTGGCCGGCTACCTGGAAGAAGGGATGGCGGACAAACCGGCCGTCTTCGATCTCTTTTTCCGCAGCAACCCCTTTGAGGGGGGGTATGCGGTCTTTGCCGGCCTGGGCCCGGCTTTGGAGAGCCTGGAACAGCTCCGGTTCTCTTCCGAGGAGCTGGAGTACCTTGCCGGGCTGCACCTGTTTCAGCCCCGCTTTCTCGAGTTCCTGCGGGGATTTCGCTTCCGCGGCCGGGTAACCGCCCCCCCCGAGGGGACGACGGTCTTTGCCAACGAACCGCTCGTGACGGTAGAGGGCACCCTGGCCGAGGCGCAGTTCGTGGAGACACTGCTGCTGACGATCATAAATTTTCAGACCCTGGCGGCGACCAAGGCGGCCCGGGTCTGCCGCGCCGCCGGCACGGCCTCGGTGATCGAGTTCGGCCTGCGCCGGGCCCAGGGCCCGGACGGCGGTTTGTCGGCCTCGCGCGCGGCCTGCGTGGGGGGCTGCGACGGCACGAGCAACGTGCTGGCCGGCATGGTCTTCGGCCTGCCGGTGAAGGGGACCCATGCCCATAGCTGGGTACAGGCCTTCCCCGACGAATTGACCGCCTTCCGCGCTTACGCCGATGCTTTCCCGGACAGCGCCATCCTCCTGGTGGACACCTACGACACCCTGAAAAGCGGCGTGCCCAACGCCATCACCGTGGCGCGGGAACTGCGGCAGCGGGGTCACGAACTGCGCGGCATCCGCATCGATTCGGGGGATCTGGCCTATCTGTCGCGCCAAGCCCGGCAGATGTTTGATGAGGCCGGTTTCAACGGGGTGCGCATCGTGGCCTCCAACGAGATGGACGAGCATGTCATCGAGTCGGTGCGCAGCGAGGGGGGGCGGGTGGACATCTACGGCGTCGGAACACGGCTGGCAACGTGCGCGGGCAACGGCGGCGGCGCCCTGGGGGGAGTCTACAAGCTGGTGGCGATCGATGGTCAGCCCAAACTGAAGGTGACCAGCGACATGGCCAAGGCGACTCTGCCGGGGCGCAAGCGACTGCTGCGGGTGCTGACGCCGGACGGTGGCTTTGTGCAGGATGTGGTCTGTTTGGAGGATGAGCTGGTGCATGATGGTGATGCGGTCTATGATCCGCTGAATCCGCTGCAGCACACCACCGTACCGTACGGAGTGATCCTGATGGACCTGCGGCAGGTGGTCATGGTGGATGGCCGACGCATCACCGTACCCGAGACATTGGCCACCATGGCAGGCCGCTGCAGGGAAGGGCTGGACCGGCTACCGGCCGGTTGCACGCGGCTCGTCAATCCCCACCGCTACAAGGTGTCGATTTCCGGCCGCCTGAACAGCCTGAGGAGCTCGCTGCTCGCCGCCTGGACACGCGATTAAAGGAATGGCTATGAACATCGGAAACGATACGGCGCTGTTGATAGTGGATGTCCAGAATGATTTTTGTCCCGGCGGCGCGCTGGCCATTGCCGGCGGGGACCGGGTGGTGGCGCCGCTCAACCGTCTGGCCGCGCACTGTGCCGCCCAGGGGATGCCGGTGCTGGCCAGCCGCGACTGGCACCCGTCACGCACCCGGCATTTCCGCGAGTACGGCGGCGCGTGGCCACCCCACTGCGTGCAGGGCACCCCCGGGGCGGAATTTCATCCCGGGTTGCGGCTCCCCGCAGGGAGCGTGGTGCTTTCCAAGGGGAGCGATCCGGAAGAGGACAGCTATTCGGCCTTCGATGCCGTGACCGAAGACGGCCGGCATCTGACCGATCTGCTGAAGGAGCTGGGGGTGCGCCGGCTGCTGATCGGCGGCCTGGCCACCGACTACTGCGTGCGCTGCACGGTGTTGGATGCCTGCAGGGCGGGTCTTGCGGCAACGGTGCTCACCGATGCCGTGGCAGGTGTGGACGTGGCTCCGGGCGATTCCGAGCGGGCCCTGGCCGAAATGGCCCTGGCCGGCGCCCAGCTCTGCCGGACCGACGAACTGCACCAGCGTCAGGGAGCGGCCGGCTTTTCCGTGACCTCGAATTTGTAGCCCACGCCATAGACCGAATGGATGATCTCCCAGCTGCCGGCGACGTCGGCAAGTTTTTTGCGCAGCTTCTTGATGTGGCTGTCGATGGTGCGGTCGCCGACGATGCGCTGGTCCGGGTAGATGCGGTCCATGAGCTGGGAGCGGGTGAAGATGCGTCCCGGGCTCAGGGAAAGAAAATGCAGCAGCTTGAATTCCACGGCGGTCAACTCCACTTCACCGCCGGGGAGTATGGCCCGATGGCGCGACTCGTCGAGCTGCATGCCCTGGGCGGTCACATGGTGTCCGTCGGTCCGGCGCAGCACGCTCTTGACCCGGGCCACCACCTCACGGGGGCTGAACGGCTTGCAGATATAGTCATCTGCCCCCAGCTCAAGCCCGAGCAGCCGGTCGATCTCCTCGATCCTTGCCGTCACCATGATGATCGGCACCGAGGAAAATGAGCGCAGTTCCTTGCAGATGTCCAGCCCGTTGCGGCCCGGGAGCATCAGGTCCAGCAGGATGAGGCGGGGCGGCTGCTCCCGCACCCAGGGAACCACCCGGTTGCCGTCGGCTAGGCGGTGGACCTGGAATCCGGCCTGGACAAGATAATCCTCCAGCACCCGGGCCAGTTTTTCCTCGTCTTCGACAATCAGGATGGGTTCGTTCAACACGACGACCTCCGGGTCACGGGGAGTTCGATGCGCATCCAGAGCCCCCCCTGCGGCGCGTGAAGGGCGCTGATCGTGCCCCCGTGCGCCTCGACGATATTGCGGCAGATGGCCAGGCCCAGACCGGCCCCGCCGGTGGCGCGGTTACGCGACGCCTCGCTGCGGTACAGTCGGTCGAACAGCCGCTCCAGGTCGGCGTCGCCAACGCCGGGCGCGCTGTCGCGGATGTGGATGCGTGCCGTGTCCCGGTCCCGCTCCAGCAGCACGTCCAGAGAACCATTGGCGTCGGTGTATTTGAGGGAGTTCCCCAGCAGGTTGTCGAACAGTTGGCGCAGGCGTTCGGCATCGGCGAACACCGGGAACTCGTCCTCTTCGGGGATGTGGCTGACAATGGCGATCTCCTTGGCGGCGAACCGGCTGCGAAAAGAGTCCAAGGCCTGGAGGAGCTGCTGGTCCAGTTCGACGACCTTTTTGCGATAGTCGAGCGCCCCGGCATCGGAGAGGGAGAGTTGATAAAGGTCGTCCACCATGCGGCTTAACTGCATGACTTCCCCGTGCAGGGAACGAAGCGAGTCGGCGTCCGTGGCGCGGATGCCGTCCTGCAGCGCCTCGATCTCGCCGCGCAGCACCGCCAGCGGGGTGCGCAGATCGTGGGAGATGTCGGCCACCCATTGTCGCTTGATCCCTTCGTTTTTTTCCAGGGCGACCGCGAGGGAATTGAAGTCCTCGGCCAGTTGGCCCACTTCGTCATGGGTGCAGACCGCTACCCGTGTATCGAATCGGCCCGATGCCAGTTGGTGGGTCGCGTGAGCCAGGGAGCGGAGCGGCCGCACGAGGCGCCCCGCCATGAAGTAGGCCAGGATGGCGGAAACCAGGAAGGCCACCCCTGCCGTCAATGCCAGCGCCAGTTTCTGCTCGCGCAGAAACCGCATCTGTATGGCATCGGTCAGGTGGCGCTGGGGGAGCAGGCCCACGTACCCGACTACGGTGGCATCAAGCGTAACCGGCTTGAACTCGACCAGTTCCCGTTCGGGGGGCTGCGGGCCGATCAGGGGACGGCGCCCGGCATCCAGCAGCATCAGCCGCATTTCGAAGCGCCTGCCGAAGTGCGGCGGCCGGGGGAGCCGCTCGCCGTCTCTCCCGGGCTGATCACCGACAGCGGGAGGCCCCATCATGCTCCTGCCGCCTTCGAAGGGAGGACAATCATGCTGCATCCAGCTGGTGGCGATGCGCGACCACACTTCAGGGTGCCCTGCCACTGCGCTCCAGCCGTTGGCCTGCTTGTAGGCGCGGGCCAGTTCCAGGGAAACCCGCTCCAGCCGCTCGTTGTCGAGCGTATTCACATAGCGCAGGAATCCCCGGTTGATGTTCCACTGCATGATGAAATACATGCTCACCGCCACAATGGCCGTGGCAGTCAGCATGATCACGAAAAGTTTATGGGAGATGCTCCGCAGCATACCGACGCGCTCCTTGATGGTCTGCTGAAAGGCTACCATGGCTGTGACGACACGCTCCAGAAAAAAAGCGGCGGCACCCAACAATCCTCATTTGTTTCACATTTTGTCCATATTGTGCGGCTAGAGTCGAAACTACAGCAACACACTGGTCGGCGGCTATGATCTGCCGTCGCCCGCCACTCGGGAAAGGAGACGATGACTATGAGGAAGATGGGGATGATCGCCTGTGTGACAGGCATGCTGGCAGCCGGGGCTTTGCTGCCGGTCGGGGCATTGGCCATGATGTGCGATGGCTGCGGGCCGGACGGATTCGGCGGGCCGCCGGGCATGTCCCGGCATGACGGCAAGCATATGGAGTTCATGGGGAAAAGGCTTGGGCTGAGCGATGACCAGAAGGCGCAGATCAAGGAGATCTTCGCCGCCGAGAAAACGGCTGCCGAGCCGCTGCGCAAGGCGCTTGACGAAGGGAGGCAAAAACTGCATCAGATCGCCAAAACCCTGCCGTTCGATGAATCGGCGTTTCGGGCCCAGGCGGCCGCCCTTGAACCGACCCGACTTGACATGATGGTGCTGCGGGCCAAGACGCACAGTCAGGTTCAGGCGGTCCTCACCCCCGAGCAGCGGGACAAGGCGGAAAAGCTCAGGGAGATGAAGCCGAGGAAAGGCAAAAAACGCCCGGGAACATGATGTTTGAGCGTTCATGACCAGCCGATGACATAAGCACGGGCCAGTGAATTTCGCTGGCCCGTGCTTATGTCAGGGTGTGTGTTGCCAATTAATGAGCAATCCACTTGTCAGATTGCAGTTGTAAGTGTATGCTATCTTGCGATAACATTCGGAAAAACCGGTCAGAGCCTCCATTCCAATGCCCACAGGAAAGAGACCATGAAATCTTTACTTGACCTGTACCTGCATCTGAAGATCCGCACCCGCATATTTCTGCTCTGCATCTGCTACAGTTTCTGCATCATTGCCGCGGTTGTGGCCGGTCGCTCGCTGTCCGTGACCCTTGCCTTCGGTTCGACCGCGATCTTCGTGTTGCTGGGGGTGATCTTCAGCGGGCTGTTGTACTGGACGGTCAACGATGCTCTCAATCGCATCATCGGGTATCTCACGGAGATGACCCAGGGAAACCTGGGGCAAACCATTTCTGCCAAACGCAACAATGAAATCAGTACGATCATCCGTTCGCTCGAGAGCCTCCAGAGCACCATGCGCAACATCATCGGCAAGATGATCCAGACCTCGGCCCATGTGGCTCAGGCGGCCCAACAGCTTCAGGCGAATGCCGAACAGATTGCCGCCGGGACCGAAGAGGTCGCCATTCAGACCAACACCGTGGCCGTTGCCAGCGAAGAGATGGCGGCCACATCCGGCAGCATCGCCCAGAACTGCCTGGGGGCGGCGGAAACTTCCAATCACGCCAGCGAAACCGCCCGGAGCGGGGCTGACGTGGTCAAGCAGACCATCAACGGCATGGAGCGCATCGCCGGCAGGGTCAAGGATGCCTCCCGGACCGTCGAAGAGCTGGGGGCCCGTTCCGACCAGATCGGCCAGATCATCGGCACCATCGAAGACATTGCCGACCAGACCAACCTGCTGGCTCTGAATGCCGCCATCGAGGCGGCCCGTGCCGGTGAACAGGGGCGCGGTTTTGCCGTGGTCGCCGATGAGGTGCGGGCCCTGGCCGAGCGCACGACCCGCGCCACCCGAGAGATTGGCGAGATGATCAAGGCCATCCAGAGCGAGACCAGGGGCGCCGTGATTGCCATGGAGGAGGGGGTTGCCGAGGTGGAAAAGGGCACCGACGCCTCGGTCAAGTCGGGTCAGGCCCTGGAGCAGATCCTGGATCAGATCAACGACGTCACCATGCAGGTCAACCAGATCGCCACTGCCGCCGAGGAACAGACCGCCACCACCGGCGAGATCACCGCCAATATCCAGCAGGTCACCGAGGTGGTCCAGCGCACGGCGCGCGGCGCGGCGGAAACCGCGTCGGCCTCGTCTGAGCTTTCGCAGGAGGCCCAGGAACTGCAGCGCCTCGTCGGTCAATTCAGGCTCTAAAGCGACTCCCTCCGAGTATTTCCAGGCATGTCATGCGCACCGGCGTGACATGCCTTCTTTTATCATGATGCCGAAAGCGCTGGCCGAACCGGGCACCCCTCTCTCGCACCTGATTTTCGAGGCAGACATTCGATGATGCGTCCGTTTCTCCATATGTTCCGCCAGGCGACAACAGGTCTGTTGCTGCTGTTCGTCCTGTATCCGGGCTGGTGCGCCTGTGCTGTCGATCTGCCGGCGGTAGCCGATACCCCGGTCATCATTGTGGGTGGCGACCGGGATTACCCTCCCTACGAATTCATCGACAAGGAAGGCAAGCCGGCGGGCTACAACGTCGACCTGACCCGCGCCATTGCCGAGGTGATGGGGATGAAGGTGGAAATCCGCCTCGGCCCCTGGGGTGACATGCGCAAGGCGCTGGCCAATGGCAGCGTGGACATCCTCCAGGGAATGGCCTTTTCGGAGGAGCGTACCCGCGAAGTGGACTTCTCGCCTCCCCATGCCATGGTCTACCAGTCGATCTGGACCCGCACCGGCGCCGGCATCCGTTCGCTCAAGGATTTGAAGGGGAAGGAAGTGCTGGTCATGCGCCAGAGCATCATGCACGACTACCTGCTCAGGAACGACCTTGGCGCGGCCTACGTGCTGTCCGACTCCCTGGCGGACGCGCTGAGTCAACTGGCGTCCGGCCGGCACGACGCCGCCCTGGTGGCCAAGCTGCCGGGGCAGTATCTGGTCAAGGAGGCGGGCCTCGGGAATATCGTCCCCATCGCCACGCCGATCGTTGCCCAGAAATACGGGTACGCCGTGCGCAAAGGGAATACGGAACTGTTGGCACGCTTCAGCGAGGGGCTGGCCATTCTCAAGCGTTCCGGCCAGTATCAGGCCATCCACAACAAATGGCTCGGGGTGCTGGAGCCCCAGCCGATTGCCTGGGAGAGGATCGCCCGGTATGTGGCCATGGTGGCCGTGCCGCTGGTGCTGCTCCTGAGTGGCACGGTGCTCTGGTCGCGCAGCCTCCAGCAGCGGGTGGCACTGCGCACCGCCGAACTGGCGCAGGAGGTGAGCGAGAAGAACAGGGCGCTGGACGAGCTGCGGCTGCACCAGGACCGGCTGGTGCAGGCGGACAAGATGGCTTCTCTGGGAATCCTGGTTTCGGGGGTGGCCCATGAGATCAACAACCCCAACGGCCTGATCATGCTCAATCTGCCCCATTTCATGGAGGCCTTCAGCGAGGCGGCCCCGATTCTCGAGGCCCATTACGCGGCTCATGGCGATTTCAGGCTCGGCAATCTCAGGTATTCCCGCCTGCGCGAGGAGCTGCCCAGCATGTTGACAGAAACCATCGACGCTTCCCGCCGCATTCAGCGCATCGTGGACGATCTTAAGGACTTCGCCCGGCGCGATGATACCACCATGAACAGTGAATTCGACCTGAACGGGGTGCTGCAGGCGGCGCTCCGGCTGGTCAACACCACCATTCGCAGCTACACGGACCGTCTGACAGTGCGCTGCGCCGAGCGGCTGCCTCTGGTGCGCGGCAATGCCCACCGCATCGAGCAGGTGGTGGTCAATCTGCTGCTCAATGCCGCCCAGGCCCTGGAGAGCCCGGATGCCGGCGTCCTGGTCACGACTTCCTGCGACCCGTTGGGCACGGAGGTCTGCCTCACCGTGGAGGATGAAGGGCGCGGCATCGCCCCGCAGCACCTGCCCCACCTGACCGATCCCTTTTTCACCACCAAGCGCGAGGACGGCGGCACCGGCCTCGGGCTGTGGGTGTCGGCCGGGATCGTTGCGGATCACAGTGGCCGGCTGGAGTTTACCCCATTACCGGAGCGCGGCACCCGGGTCGTCCTGACCCTGCCCGCCGCCAGGGAGACCTGATATGAGTGAGCATCTCTACCCATCCTTCGGCCTGTTGCTGGTGGACGACGAACTTCCCTGGCTGCGCAGCCTGCGTATGACCCTCGAAGGTCCGGGAGGCATCACCAATATCGCCACCTGCAGCGACAGCCGACAAGTCATGACGCTTCTTGCCGACGGCACCATCGGCCTGGTGCTGCTGGACTTGACCATGCCGCACCTGTCGGGACAGGAACTGCTGGAGCGAATCGTCGAGGAGTACCCGGACGTTGCGGTGATCGTGCTGTCCGGCATGAACCAGCTGGAGACCGCCGTGGAGTGCATGCGCCACGGCGCCTTCGACTACCTGGTGAAGACCATGGGGGCGGAGCGCATCCTGGACACGGTGCGGCGCGCCATCCGCATGCAGGAGCTGCAGCGGGAAAACCGCGCCATGCGCACCCGTTTCCTCACCGACACCCTGGAGCATCCCGAGGTGTTTGCCGATATCGTCACCGCCAGCAAGGCCATGCGCTCCATCTTTCAATATATCGAGGCCGTGGCGCGCAGCAGCCAGCCGATCCTGATCACCGGCGAGAGCGGGGTGGGCAAGGAGCTGGTGGCCCGGGCCATCCATCGCCTGAGCCGCCCCGACCAGCCGCTGGTCCCGGTCAACGTGGCCGGCCTGGACGACAACGTGTTCAGCGACACCCTGTTCGGCCACAGGAAGGGGGCCTTTACCGGCGCCGACGAGGCGCGCAGCGGCATGATCGAGCGGGCCGGGGACGGCACCCTCTTCCTGGACGAAATCGGCGACCTGACGCTCTCCTCCCAGGTGAAGCTGCTGCGCCTGCTGCAGGAAGAGGAGTACTACCCTCTGGGCAGCGATGCGCCCAAGCAGATGCGGGCGCGCATCGTGGTAGCCACCCACTGCAACCTGGCCAGCAGGCAGGCGGACGGCGCTTTCCGCAAGGATCTGTTCTACCGGCTGCGGGCCCATCATGTGCACATTCCGGCGCTCAGGGAACGCAAGGACGACCTGCCGCTGCTGCTGGACCATTTTCTGGAAGAGGCGGCCCAGGCGCTGGGCAAGAAGAAGCCGACCTGTCCCCGGGAGCTGCCGACCCTGCTGGCCAGCTACGATTTCCCCGGCAACCTGCGGGAACTGAAGGCCATGGTGCACGATGCCGTCTCCACCCATACCACGGGCATCCTCTCCATGGAGGCATTCGTGCGAGCCATGGGGTTCTCGGGCGAGCGGGTCCAAGCAGAGCGGGACGAGGCGGGTGCCGACAATCCGTTCTTCACCTGCGAGCGGCTCCCCTCCATGACCGAGGCGGTGGACCTGCTGGTGGCCGAGGCGCTCCGCCGCAGCGGCAACAATCAGACCATGGCGGCCCGCATGATCGGCATCTCCCAGCCGGCCATGAGCAAGCGCATGCGGCGGTGATTATTGGTTCCCTTTCCCGAAGGGTATAACCCCGGTTATGGCAATAACCGGGGTTATACCCCGTCCCATCCCCTTGATTTCTCCCCGGTTGCAACCGATTTCTCCCTCCCCGCCCCATAACCTGCGTTATACCTCTTCTGGTAGTCTGCACGAATAAAACAGTATTACATTTAGTAATTACAACATGTTATAGATTGTATCCCGTTGTGGCACGCCGGTTGCTGATATGGTTTTCTATCTTTGCCCAAAGAGCGGACCAGACAGCAACGGAGACAACGCCATGAACAAAGCCGGGACAGCAGGACTGATCGGGAGCATCCGGGGCCGGGTGCGCACTGAATGCGGCCAGGCCGCGGCCAACCTGGAGTGGCTGCGTGAGCACATGCATCCCTATTTCTTCTCGGCCATGCAGCAGGAGCAGGGCGCCCTGGCGACCCTGGCCAGCGGCCTGCAGTCCCTGGGGGAGAACCGGCGCCTGACCCTGGCCGACCGGGAAAAAAGCCTGATCCTGGCGTGCCTCAACAGCCCCGGCTCGCTGTATGACACCTTGAAGGGGCTCCCGGAGCGGGACATCTCCTTTGCCTACTTCGCCCATTCCACGGCCGCGGTGCCCGGCTGTGCCGGCGAACTGGAGATCCAGCGCTTCGAATTCGACCGGAAACGCAACGCGGAGATCACGGACTGTCGCGAACCGGAACTGAACGGCAGCATCAAACACAACATCGTCAAGGAGTTGCGCTCCCTCTATCCCGACCTGAAGCCGGCGGTCTACGAGCGGCTGCTGCGCATCATCTGGTGCAACAACAGCAACTATGTGCGGGTCTCCCCGCCCCGGCGCATTGCCCAGCTGGCCTGGCTGTTTGCCATGGGCAACGCCACCGGCGGCCTGTACCTGGATGTGGAGGAGACGGACCAGCCGGGCGAGTCGCGGGTCATGTTCGCCGTGGCCAACCCGCCCCAGCAGGATTTCCTGCTCCAGACCATGGAGGTGTTCAACCGCCTGGAGATCGGCGTGCGCCGCGCCTACTGCCTGACCATCTCCAACGGCATCCACCCCTACTTCCTCGGAACCTTCTTCGTGCGGCGCCGCGACGGCGAGCCGCTGGCCAAGGAAACCGAGCTGTTCCGCCGGTTGCAGCAGGAGCTGTACACCACCCAGATCCTGGCCACCTATTCACCCCTGTACCGGGAATTCGTCATCAACCGGGTGATGAGCGGGGAAGACGCCTCGCTGATCAACGCCCTGATCGCCTTCTGCCACACCAACCTGGCCCACAACCAGCCGGACCGCTTCTCCCGGGCCACGGTGGCTGCCGCCTTCTATTCCCACGCCGAATTTGCCCTGCGCTTGACGGCCCTGTTCCGCCTCCGCTTCGATCCGGACCAGCCGGAGCGGGAGAGCCGCTACCGCGCGGCGCTGGCCGACATGGAGCGGGCCGTGGCGGAGTACAACACCGGCCACCGCTACCTGGACGACATCCGCCGCGCCATTTTCCGCTGCGCCCTGCTCTTTATCCGCCACACCCTGAAGACCAATTTCTTCGTCACGGCCCGCCAGGCGTTGGCTTTCCGCCTGGATCCGCCGTACCTGGCCGAACTGGGGGAGGAGTTTATCAGCGATCTGCCGCCCGAGCGGCCGTTCCGCATCACCTTCTTCTTCGGCCGTTTCGGCGCCGGCTACCACATCGGCTTTTCCGACATCGCCCGGGGCGGCTGGCGCACCATCATCACCCGCAGCCGGGACGACTACACCACCAGCGCCAACACGCTTTTCCGCGAGGTGTATGTCCTGGCCAGCACCCAGCACCTGAAGAACAAGGACATCTACGAGGGAGGCTCCAAGATGGTGGTGCTGCTGAACGCCATCGATCTGGACCCGGCTGCCCGCGACCAGGAGACCTGGCGGCTCTACAAGCTCCAGTACGGCATGATCAGCGCCTTTCTCGACATCTTCGTGACCAGCAACGGCCGGGTCAGCGACCCGCGGGTGGTGGATTACTACGGCGAGGACGAGCCGATCGAACTGGGGCCGGACGAAAACATGCACGACAGCATGGTGGAGACCATCGCCGCCCTGTCGCGCAAGCGGGGCTACCTGCTCGGTATCGGCATCATTTCCAGCAAACTGGTGGGGATCAATCACAAGGAATACGGCGTCACCTCCACCGGGGTAGTCAAATTCGCCGAAATAACCATGGCCGGGCTGGGCATCGACATGCACACGGACCGCTTCTCCGTGAAATTCACCGGTGGCCCCAACGGCGACGTGGCCGGCAACGCCATGCGTATCCTGCTGGAGCGCTCCCCCCGGGCGGAGATCCGGCTGGTGCTGGACGGCACCGCGGCGCTGTACGATCCGAGCGGCGCCGACCGGGACGAGCTGGGCCGTCTCATCATGCACCACGACCTGGACCGCTTCGACCCTTTATGCCTGCATGACGGCGGCTTCCTGCTCTACCGCACCCAGCGCCGCACCGAAGGGCTGCGCGAACTGTACCGCAAGGCGGTCATGGCGGATGGCATGCTCCGGGACGAGTGGGTATCCCTGGACGAGTTCTCCCGGGAGTACGGCGAGCTGGTCTTCAGTGTCCCTGCCGACCTGTTCATTCCCGCCGGCGGCCGGCCCGAGACCATCGACGCCGCGAGCTGGCGCCGCTTTCTCGGCCCGGACGGCGCGCCCACGGCCCGGGTGGTGGTAGAAGGGGCCAACTCGTTCATTACTCCAGAGGCGCGGGTCCAGCTGCAGAAGCAGGGGGTCATCATCATGCGTGACGCCTCGGCCAACAAGTGCGGCGTGATCTCCTCGTCCTACGAAATCATCGCCAACCTGCTGCTCAGCGAACGAGAATTCCTGGAGCACAAGGAGCGCTACGTGGCCGATGTGCTGCGCATCCTGGAGCAGCGGGCCGAGGACGAGGCGCGGCTGATCCTGCGCCGCCGGCAGGAACCGGGGTGCGCCCAGCTCCACACCGAGATTTCCGACGCCATCAGCCAGGAGATCAATGCCCGCTACGCCAGGCTGTTCCGCTACTTCCAGGCCAACCCCGGCCTTTGCCTCAAACCGCTCTACCGGCGGGTGATCCTGGCCCACCTCCCTGCCATGATACGGGAGACCCCGCGGCTGCGGCGCCGGATTGCCACCCTGCCGGGTAAGTACCTGTCCGCCATCCTGGCGGCAGAAATCGCGTCATCCCTGGTTTATCGGGGCGACCGCGACGCGGAATTCGCCGAGACTCTGAAGGGGCATCTGGAACGGAATTTTTAGTTCGCCACACAAGCGACGACACAAGGAGCAACGGATGATCAAGTTCAGCGCTGTAAACAAGTGGTTCAAAAGCCTGCACGTCCTGCAGGAGATCGACCTGCACGTGCGCCAGGGGGAGGTGGTGGTGGTCTGCGGCCCTTCCGGCTCGGGCAAATCGACCCTGATCCGCACCATCAACCAGCTGGAGCCGATCGACAACGGCACGCTGGTGGTGGACGGCTTCGATCTGTCGGACAGGAAGACCGACATCAACAAGCTGCGGGCCGAGGTCGGTTTCGTGTTCCAGCAGTTCAACCTCTATCCGCACCTCTCGACCCTGAGCAACATCACCCTGGCGCCGATGAAGATCCGCAACACCCCCAAGAAGGAGGCCGAGGAGCAGGCCATGGCGCTTCTGGAACGGGTGGGGCTGGCCAATAAGCGCGACTCTTTTCCCTCCCAGCTCTCCGGCGGCCAGCAGCAGCGCGTGGCCATTGCCCGCGCCCTGGCCATGAAGCCGAAAATCATGCTGTTCGACGAGCCGACCTCGGCGCTCGACCCGGAAATGATCGGCGAGGTGCTGGCGGTCATGCAGGATCTGGCCAAAAGCGGCATGACCATGGTCTGCGTCACCCACGAAATGGGCTTTGCCCGCGAGGTGGCGCACCGGGTGGTGTTCATGGACCATGGGGTCATCCTGGAAGAGGCGCACCCGGAGGAGTTTTTCCGCAACCCGCAGCATGACCGGGCGAAGCAGTTTTTGAAGCAGCTGTTGTCTCCCATGCACTGATTCTGGAATGCAATACAATCAACCACTCCCAACCCCTCCTTATCAAGGAGGGGAGCTTACATCCCCCTCCTGGTTCAGGAGGGGCTAGGGGTGGTCAGGTCTTGATTTAGGAAGTGTTGTGAAACCACCAAAAGGAGATAGACACATGAAAAGACTGGCAACAATCGTGATGACGGCAGTACTGGCGGGATTCATGGCCAAGGCGGCCCTGGCGGCGGCGCCGGCCGACACCCTGGCCGAGGTGAAGAAAAAAGGGGTGCTGGTGGCCGGGGTCAAGGACTCGCTCCCCCCCTTCGGCTACATCGATGAG
>Ga0334722_10001707_pt1 | contig 26587 bp, 18 predicted proteins | sample C3_bottom_MG_FD_207210 | JGI IMG/M metagenome (GOLD analysis project Ga0334722, IMG submission 207210) | Sediment microbial communities from Yellowstone Lake, YNP, Wyoming, USA - C3_bottom | ecosystem: Environmental > Aquatic > Freshwater > Lake > Sediment | place: USA: Wyoming | collected... | reverse complement strand
CCGACCGCGATTGCCGCCAGACGCCGACAGTGGATACGCTTAAATTGCGACCACGGAACGGAGGCGTCGGCATGAGCAGGGAGCAGGGGCCCGGCGTAGCCGGGATGCGACCGACCGCGATTGCCGCTGGGCGCCGACAGTGGCGCTGCACGAACCGGGATGTCGGTGCGGAGGCGTCGGCGGCATGAGCGCCCAGGACTGGATCGTGCCGGAATGGCCGGCACCGCGCGGCGTGCGCGCGCTCATCACCACGCGCGCAGGCGGAGTGAGCGGCGGCGCCTACGCCGGTCTCAATCTGGGCCTGCGCTCTGGAGACGACACCGAGACTGTGGTACGCAACCGGGCCAGCCTGAGGCAATCGCTGCCGGCGGAACCGAATTGGCTGCGCCAGGTGCATGGAACAACAGTGGTCGAGGCCGGCGGCGTGCGCGGAAGCCCCGAAGCCGATGCGGCGTTCACGCGCCGGTCGGGGGCAGTGTGCGCGGTGCTGACCGCGGATTGCCTTCCCGTACTCTTGTGCGATGAGCAAGGGACAGTGGTCGCTGCAGCGCATGCAGGTTGGCGCGGGCTTTGTGCCGGCGTGCTCGAACAGACCTTGAGGGCTATGGACAGGCCGCCAGCGGCCCTGCTCGCCTACCTCGGGCCTGCGATCGGACCTGCGGCTTACGAGGTCGGCGCGGAGGTACGGCAGGCGTTCGTCGATGCGGACCCGGAATCTGAGGCCGCGTTTGCGCCGGGCAAGCCGGGAAAGTTCTACGCCGACCTGTATGCGCTGGCGCGCCGGCGCCTCGTGCGCAGCGGCGTGGCGAGAGTCTATGGCGGCGGCTATTGCACTTACACCGAGTGCGAGCGTTTCTATTCTTATCGCCGCGACGGTGCTACCGGGCGCATGGCGAGCCTGATCTGGATGGAAATATAACGAAGAGGCCATTTCAGCATCACCGAAATGGCCCCTGAGATAGGGGAGCATGAGGGGATGTATCCCCTCATATCGTAAAACCAACGAAGAGGCCATTTCAGAATCAACGAAATGGCCCCTGAAATAGGGGAGCATGAGGGAACATATCCCTCATTGAAGAATGAACACTATGTCAACCTTGGCGTGGATTGCCACAGCGAGCCTGTTGGGTGGCGTGCTGTCGGTCGCCTGCGCGGCGCTGTTCGCGCTGACCGCGCGCGCGGCCTGGGTGCCGATGCTGGTCAGCTATGCCATCGGCGCCTTGCTCGGCGCGGCATTTCTCGAAATGCTGCCGCATGCCTTCGAGGGCGGAAAGAGCGTGCGCACGGTCGCCGCCACCGTCCTTGCCGGGATTTTCATCTTTTTCATCCTGGAAAAACTGGTGCTGTGGCGGCACTGCCATGTCGAGGACTGCGAGGTTCACGACCATCACGCCGACGCGCACGACCACGGACGCAGCGGCATGCTGATTCTCGTCGGCGACAGCTTCCACAATTTCGTCGATGGCATCCTGATCGCCGCGGCGTTCCTGGAAAACACCCAGCTCGGCATCGTCACCTCGCTTGCCGTGATTGCGCACGAGATTCCGCAGGAAGTGGGCGATTTTCTGATTTTGCTGCACTCGGGCTACAGCCGCGCGCGGGCATTCATGCTCAACCTATTGTCCAGCCTGGCGATGTTCGCCGGCGGCTTGATCGCCTACTTCGCGCTGCAGACTTTGCAGGAATGGGTGCAGACCATCATTGCGCTCGCCGCCGCCAGCATGATCTATGTCGCGGTGGCCGATCTGATCCCCGGATTGCACAAGCGCCCCGAACTCAAGGCCACGCTGTCGCAGTCGGTGCTGATCGCGCTGGGCGTGGCTTCGATCTGGCTGGTCGGTTATATCACGCGGCACTAGGGCACCTCCGTTCGCCGTCATTCCCAGTCCCCATCGGCTACGCTCGGGGCAGACTCCCCGAGGAATCTGTTTCTTGCAGTTTAACGGCAGACGCCTCGTGCTGTTTATCCCCGCAGAGGGATTCGGAATAACGAAACAGAACGCTATCGCCCTTCGGCGAAAGCTATAATGTCCGCCTTTCGCACATGCGGAGCGCGACTTGATTCTTGTCACCGGAGGCGCCGGCTTCATCGGCTCCAATTTCGTACTGCAATGGTTGGCGGCCCACGACGAGCCTGTCGTAAATCTCGACAAACTCACCTACGCAGGCAATCTGCGCAATCTGGAAAGTCTGCGCGGCGATGCGCGCCACATCTTCGTTCAAGGCGACATAGACGACCCGGGGCTGGTGGCGCAGCTATTGCGACGGCATCAGCCGCGCGCGGTGCTCAACTTCGCCGCCGAAAGCCATGTGGACCGATCGATACTCGGGCCGGCCGAGTTCGTGCGCACCAACATCCACGGCAGCTTCAATCTGCTGGAGGCGGCGCGCGCTTACTGGGGCGGCCTGGCGGAAGATGGGAGGCAGCGCTTTCGTTTCCTGCAGGTCTCCACCGACGAGGTTTACGGCTCGCTAGGCGCCGCTGATGCCCCGTTTGCCGAATCCACAGCGTACGCGCCGAACAGCCCCTATGCCGCCTCCAAGGCGGCCGCCGATCACATGGTACGCGCTTATCACCACACCTACGGCCTGCCGACGCTCACCACCAACTGTTCCAACAACTATGGTCCGCTCCAGTTTCCGGAAAAGCTCATTCCGCTGGTGATTCTGAACGCGCTTGCGGGCAAGCCGATCCCGGTCTATGGCGACGGGCTCAATGTGCGCGACTGGCTGTACGTCGACGATCATTGCGCAGGCATCCGCAGGGTTCTGGAGGCGGGGCAGCCAGGCGAGGTCTACAACATCGGCGGCAGCAGCGAAAAGAACAATCTCGAGGTGGTGCGCACGCTCTGCGCCGCGTTGGATGCGTTGCGCCCGGCGGCGAAGCCGTATGCCTCGCTGATCACCCATGTCAAAGACCGGCCGGGCCACGATCGGCGCTATGCCATCGATGCCGGCAAGATCCGCAGCGAACTCGGCTGGCGCGCGGAGCAAAGCTTTGCCAGCGGCATGCGCAAGACGGTGGCGTGGTATCTCGACAATCCGGAGTGGATAGTATCGGTGACTTCCGGCGAATATCAAAAATGGGTCGCGGCGAATTACCGCGAACGGGGTTGAGCATGAAGGGAATCATACTCGCGGGCGGTTCGGGAACCAGGCTCTACCCGGTGACGCACGCCGTGTCCAAGCAATTGTTGCCGATCTACGACAAGCCGATGATCTACTATCCGCTGTCGACGCTGATGCTGGCGGGGGTGCGCGACATCCTGGTGATTTCGACGCCCGAGGACACGCCGCGCTTCGAGCAATTGCTGGGCGACGGCTCGAAATGGGGCATTGAAATCGCATACGCGGTGCAACCGGCGCCGGAAGGCATCGCCCAGGCCTTCATCATCGGCGCCGACTTCGTCGCCGGCAAGCGCTCGGCGCTGATTCTCGGCGACAATATTTTTCATGGCACCGACCTCGTGGCCAACCTGCGTGCCGCCGTGGAGCGGCCGATCGGGGCCACCGCGTTCGCCTATGCGGTGCACGATCCCGAGCGCTACGGCGTGGTCGAATTCGATCGGTCGCGCAAGGTGCTCTCCATCGAGGAAAAGCCGAAGCAGCCGAAGTCGCGCTACGCCGTAACAGGCCTGTATTTTTACGACCAGCGGGCGGTCGACATAGCGTCCTCGCTCAAACCGTCGGCGCGGGGCGAATTGGAAATCACGGATTTGAACCGCCGCTATCTGGAGCAGGGCCAGCTGAACGTCGAGGTCATGGGCCGCGGCACCGCGTGGCTCGATACCGGCACGCATGAATCCTTGCTCGAGGCGTCGACGTTCATCCAGATCATCGAGAAGCGCCAGGGGCTCAAGATCGCGTGCGTGGAGGAAATCGCCTACCGCCTCAGGTACATCGATGCCGCGCAGCTGGAGCGTTTGGCGGCGCCGATGCGCAATAACGGCTACGGCCAGTATCTGCTCAGCGTGCTGAACGATCACGTGTTCTGATGCGCGGGATGGAAAACAGGTTCGCGTCGCGCAATGCACCAATCTTGTGTCATTCCGAGGGCGCAGCCCGAGGAATCTGCTTCATACGGAATTCAGAAGCAGATTCCTGGCGTTGCTCGGAATGACATTCCTATGTCGCCAGCGATGAAAATCACCGCAACCGCGATTCCGGAAGTACTGATCGTCGAGCCCAGAGTATTCTCCGACGAGCGGGGGTTCTTTTTCGAGAGCTTCAACGAGCGCGCGTTTGCGCAGGCGACCGGGATTACGGCGAAGTTCGTGCAGGACAATCATTCGCGCTCGGTAAAGAACACGGTGCGCGGTCTGCATTACCAGATCCGGCAAGCGCAGGCCAAGCTGATGCGTGTGGTGAGCGGTGAAATATTCGACGTGGTCGTCGACCTGCGCCGCGCGTCGCCGACCTTCGGCAAATGGGCGGGCAATCGGCTGTCGGCCGATAACAAGAAGATGGTCTGGGTTCCGGCGGGATTTGCGCACGGTTTTGCCGTACTCTCGGAATCCGCTGATTTTCTCTACAAGGCCACCGACTACTGGGCGCCGCAGCACGAGCGCACCGTGCTCTGGAACGACCCGGACCTTGCTATCGCGTGGCCGTTAGTTGGCGAACCCATTCTCGCCGCCAAAGATCGCGCAGGAAAGCGGCTTGTCGAAGCCGAGGTCTTCGCTTGAGCCGGATCCTGGTGACCGGCGCGAAGGGGCAGCTCGGCTTCGAGTTGCTGGGCAGCCTGGCTGGTCAGGGGCAGGTAGTCGCGGTGGGCAGGGAACGGATGGACCTGTCCAATCCAGATTCGATCCTTCGCGCGGTGCGCGAGATCGGTCCGGACCTGATCGTCAACGCGGCCGCCTACACCGCCGTGGACCAGGCAGAATCCGAGCCGGAGCTCGCGCTGTCGGTCAATGGCATTGCTCCCGGCATCCTCGCCGAGGAGGCCAAACGTCTAGGCGCGGCGCTGATTCATTACTCTACCGATTACGTGTTCGACGGCACCAAGGGCGCAGCTTACGTCGAGGATGACGCGTCATCCTCGATCAATGTCTATGGCCGGACCAAGCTCGCGGGCGAGCGGGCGATCCAGGCCGTGGATGTGCCGCAGCTGATCCTGCGCACCAGCTGGGTGTACGGCATGCGCGGCAAGAATTTCCTGTTGACCATCCTGCGCCTGGCTAAGGAGCGAGATGAATTGCGTATCGTCGACGATCAGATCGGCGCGCCCACCTGGAGCCGGGCGCTCGCCAGAGCCACACATGGCATCCTTTCGAACCTGGACTACGGCAAGCCAGGCTTCATCGATGCCTGCGCCGAACAAAGCGGTTTGTACCACCTGAGCGCGGCGGGACATACCTCGTGGCACGGATTCACCGCGGCGATTCTCGAGCATGCGGCACGCGCGGAAAACGGCCTGCTCGATCGCGTACCCGCGCTCAAACCCATTTCAACCGAGCAATACCCCCTGCCAGCACGCCGGCCGCGCTACTCGGTGCTAGACAATGCCAAACTGCAGCGCACGTTCGGCGTGGTGATGACGGATTGGAAGACCAGTTTGGCGGAATGCTTGAGTAGCGGTAAGTAGCGAGGCCGACCTTCGGTCCGATCGGACTATGGAAATTGTTGTGGGAGTGCGCTTGTGACCCGAAGGTCGTGATCCCGCTTGAGGGCGAAATCCCCTTGGAGGACTCGCGAATTCTAAGTTGGGCGCAGCGGCCTGTCCTCGGGCCGGCCAGCGTTTGATTTCGGACTGTTGCCGATCAAGCCCCGATCAGCGCCCAGAGTTTTCCTCGGACTTCATCCAAGATCTTCGGTCCGACAGAAGTCTTTCGCTTGGTTCGCCGCGCTCTCCAGTCGAGACTCTTTACCTGATCGGAGAGGATCGCGCTCGGAGGGTTGGTGCTGACAACAACCTCGAACGGATAGCCCTTGATCTGTGTAGTCATGGGGCTGCAGAACATCAATTCGGTCGGTAACAAACGAATCAAGCAAATCCGATATTTTCCGCCATGTCTTAAACAAGTTTCTCCGCGTCTAATCGAGATTGATTATCGACGATTTGAAAACAGAAGTAATTCTTGCTAGTCTGATCCCTACGAATTCCTGCAATAGACTTTTACGGGAGTTGCAAGGGAGCGCAGATGCCGCTCGATGTACCACTGGCTAGCGTGCATGTCATCTGGGCTCTTGGAGCAATCAGCCAGCTCAAGCGCATCCCGTTTGCCGCGGAATTGGTAGAGCAGCAGTTTCCCCCGCCGCATTCCGCGGCAACCTTGCTTCAGGCCGCCGAGGCCTTGGGACTGAAGGCGCAGCGGCATGCGAGCGCCGCCAACGACATCCAGCGCGTCCCCTTGCCCTGTCTCGCGCTGCTCCGCGCGAACGCGCCGGGCATCGAGAGCGCCAAGCAAACCAACGCGCAGGCGGACCCGAACCCATCCGAACGCAATGCTCTGCATGCCTTGGCCCTGGTCGTCGAGGCCGACGCCGAACGCATCGTGATGTTCGAGCCGGGCGCTGCACTGCGCGCGACACTGAGCACGGAGGATTTCAAGCTGCGTTATGCAGGCGAGCTGGTGCTGTTCGCTGCGCAGCCCACGCCGCCTGCCGATGTGGACGCCGCCTCGGAGAGGAAGAAGTCCTTCGGCTTTTCCTGGTTCATCCCCGAGTTGCTGAAGCACAAGAGCATCTGGCGCGAGGTGCTGCTCGCATCGTTGATGATCCAGACCGTTGCATTGCTTACACCGCTGCTGACGCAAATCGTAATCGATCGGGTGATCTCGCACCAGACCGTGAACACCCTGATCGTGATCGGCGTCGTGCTCGCGCTGTGTCTCGTGTTCAACGCCGGCATGAACTGGCTGCGGCAGTACCTGGTGCTGCATACGGGGACCCGTGTCGACGCAGTGCTCGGCGCGCAGGTGTTCGAGCATCTGCTCAAGCTGCCGCCGCGCTATTACGAAACCCGCCCCACGGGCGTGGTGGTGGCGCGCCTGCACGGCGTCGAGACCATACGCGAATTTGTCTCCGGGGCGGCCGTGACGCTCGTGCTCGATCTGCCGTTCCTGCTGATCTTTCTGGCGGTGATGGTCTACTACAGCTGGTTCCTGTCGCTCGTCACGCTCGCGATCCTTGCCGCCATCGTGCTGCTGAGCCTCGCCGTCGTGCCGTTCATCCGCGAGCGCGTGAACGCGCAGTTCCTGCACGGCGCGCGCAACCAGGCGTTCGTCACCGAATATATCGCGGGCATGGAGACGGTGAAATCGCTGCAAATGGAGCCGCGGCTCAAGGCGCGTTATGCCGAATACCTGTCGAGCTATCTGCGTGCGAGCTTCAATACGCGCCAGCTCACCAATACCTACAACGCCGCGGCCAATGCACTGGAGCAGCTCCTGACCCTGCTGATCCTGGTGACCGGCGCCTGGATCGTGATGAAAAACGAGGGCTTCACCATCGGCATGCTGGTCGCGTTCCAGATGTTCGCCGGCCGCATGTCGCAGCCTCTGCTGCGATTGGTGGGTTTGTGGCAGGAGTTCCAGCAGTCGGCGATCGCGGTGAAGCGTCTGGGCGACATCATGAACGCCCCGGTCGAACCCTATTCCATCATCCCGGCGCGCGAGAACGCCGGGCACGGAGCGATCGAGTTCGTCGACCTGAGTTTTCGTTACGACGACAACCGGCCGTATTTGTACCAGCATTTCGACCTCGCGCTGCGCCCGGGCGCCTGCGTCGCGCTCATGGGCCCCTCGGGCAGCGGCAAGAGCACGCTCGCCAAGCTGCTGCAGGGTTTCTATCTGCCGAGCGGCGGCCAGATCAAGATCGACGGCCACGACATCCGGCATCTATCGGCGAACGAGCTGCGCAGCTACTTCGGCGTCGTGCCGCAGGAGACCGTTCTGTTCTCCGGATCGATTTACGAAAACCTGATCGACGCCAACCCGAATGCCACGTTCGAGCAGGTGGTCCAGGTATGCAAATGGGCGGAAATTCACGACACCATCGAACAACTGCCGCACGGCTATCAGCACCGGATCGGCGAGCACGGCAGCGGTTTGTCCGGCGGGCAAAAGCAGCGGCTGGCGATCGCGCGGGCGCTGCTCAAGCGGCCGAAGATCCTCATTTTCGACGAGGCCGCCAGCAACCTGGACCATCCCACCGCGGAGCAATTCGCCCGCACCATCAATCAGCTGAAAGGAAAAGTGACGATGCTCTACATCACGCATCAGTTGCCGCAGGGGCTGGAGGTGGATGAGATTGTTTCGCTTGGGGCGAAGGGGGCGTAGATGGGCATTATTCATTTGTCCTTGGAGATGGCATGACTGGCTTGGTCATCCTCGGGATTTTGTTGGTCTACATTGGCATAGCCGTTGGAGTCACGGTACGGGCTAAGGGCGCATGGAAATGGTTGGTCATGGCCGTGTTCATCCTGATCCCGACCTGGGACATCATCCCCGGGAAGATCGCGCTTGCGCACTATTGCGAAAAGGAAGGCGGAATCAAAATCTATCGCTCGGTCGAGGGGGTGGAGGGGTTTCTGAGTCTAGATGGCAGAGTTTATGAAGAATATTTTAGGCGCTACAACTACAAGTACGTGGAAATTGCAAAGGAAAGACGTGATCCACGAACCGGCAGGGCTGTCAGTTCGGAATATGCACGTGTCACGCTGGAAGCGGATGGCAAACTAAAGGAAGTAAAGATCGACAGGCCAGTCAGCGCGTTCGGGTTTAAGGACTATCGCCACTACGACACTGAAATTTCACGCTGGGGAATAACGTTGTTTAGCGCATCAATAGTAGATATGCGAACAAACGAGACTATCGCGACCGATAGGCGTTTTGGTTGGTATGGGGGTTGGTTGAGGCAATACAGCCGACCGCTACTAGGTGCGGGCCGCGGTTGCGAAGGCGCAGATGATTCATACGCAAACATTATTCTTCAGACACTCAAGCCTGTTAAAAGCTAGAAATTCCGGGGCATAGCATGGAAAGTATTCGCGCGATTTACGAAAATGCATTGTTGGCGCAGGCCGCGTACGCTCCGCTTCCCGTTGACAACGGCCTCACAATTTATGGTGAGCGCGACCTGAACGCTGCCATCAGGGACACAAGCAAAGTCGACAAAGCTGAGTTCACAGACGCACAAGCCACAAATTTCACAGGCCCGCAAGGCTACACCCTCCGCAGCTTCACCTCCGACCCCACGACCGGCTTCCAAGCCGCATTGTTCGAGAGCCGAACCGAACCAGGCAAGTACACGCTAGCCATTCGCGGCACCGCCGGATTGATGGACATTGTCGGAGCGGATATCTTTGGGGTAGTTGCCCAAGGTCAGGCGTCGGCGCAGTCGCTTTCGCTGTATCGCTACTATAAACGTCTGATCACCACGCAGGGAGCGGCAGTCCAGTACTCCCAGGCGGAAATCGAAATGCTTGCTGCGGTGACCAATCGAAAATATGACGGTCATAGCATCGCCGAACTGAGGACTTACGCCGATTTTCGGGCGACCTCTGCCGATCTGACGCAACGACTGAGCGTCGACGTCGGTCTTGGCCGCCTTGATGCGAACGCCATAATCGATGTGACAGGTCACAGCCTGGGTGGACATCTGGCTCAGGTATTCGGCGCTTTGTTCTTTCCCGAGCGGATCAACCGCATCTATACATACAACGGTGCCGGGCTTGGAGCTTCGGTATACAGTACTGGCAAAGAACACCTGAGCGAGCTCGGCATCGATCTTGCCGCCATGAGCACCAACATTGTCGCCGAGGAAGGCCTGACGCTTACGGCAGCCAGCGGTTTCAAGTTTGGCCCGATTCAGCGGCTGGCGATTGAGGAGGGCGTGCTTACCGACAATCATTCGATCGTCAACGCCACCGATTCGCTTGCGCTTTACGATTTGTTTGGACAGGCATCACCGGACCTGTCTTTAGAGAGCTTTAACAAGATTGTTCGGTCGGCAACGAATCAAGCCAAAAGCGGCTACGAAGAGACTCTCGATGCCTTACGCCGGATATTTCTTGGCGCGAATATTCTGCCCACGCAACGCAGTTTTCGCGATGACTTGGCAGGGCGCGACGAACTCTACAAGAACATCGACGAAGTAAAGAACAGCACTGCGTTCAAAGACTTTGCTGGCGCTATTGGGCGGCCAAATAGCATTGCTTCTGTCGTTGGAGTCGTCGACTGGGCCGCGTTCGCAATCGATGATGCAAACGGCGTTGCCTATCGCTACGCGCTTCAGCAGTTGAATCCATTCGCCGTCGTCGGGTTCGATTATGCCCAATACAATCAAAACGGCGAACTCGATCTATACGATTCCGCGACCGGCCGCGGCGAAATATCCAAAGAGTGGATCCGGGACCGCGCCCAATTCCTGACCTGGAAGAACCAGAAGAACATCAGCGACATCGCCGACGATGCGCCGATCCTGCGCAAGGACAATGGACCCGAGAGTTACCTGTATACCGACAAGACGCTGAAGAATTCCCAAGGCCAGGACTACAGCATCCGGGTGACGGGCGGCAACGGCGCGCAGCAGATCAATATCAGCTTCGCCGGCAATCAAGGCGACACCTTGTCAGGTGGGAACTACGCCGACCACCTCTATGGCGGCAGGGGAAGAGACGCGCTCGCCGGAGGCGACGGAAACGATTACCAGGAAGGTGGTGCCGGAGACGATACGCTCACGGGCGACGGTGGCGACGATACCTTGATCGGTGGCAGAGGCAACGATGTGCTGCAAGGAGGTGACGGAAACGACGTCTACATTGTCAGAGCCGGTGATGGCGAGGACAGGATCCTCGATCGCAATGGGAATAATGCCATCGTCTATGTGGATGCGAGCGGCCAGCGTACCTACCTCGGAGGCGCAATGTTGGCGGTCGCGGGAGAGGCCAACAGCTGGCTCGGCCGCCTTCCGGACGGTGGCGTGGTAACCGTTAGCCAAGATTCGGTGTTGACCGCGTCGTTTCAGGATGGCACAAGCATAGCGATCGAAGCTTACCGTGAGGGCGATTTCGGCATTCCCCTGCTGGCCTCTGTCCAAGACGACGCCAGCACTCCAACGATAGTCGGCGACCTGGCGACCCTCTTTGTTGCCGATACGCCACAGCATGTGGAATATGACGACCTGGGCAATTTAGTCGTCGATCCGGATCTGCCCGAGGAGGGAAAGAGGGACCGCCTGTGGGGTAGCGACGGAGATGATGTTATCTCTACCGGCACCGGCATCGACATCGTTTTGGCAAATGGCGGCGCAGACCGAATAGTGGGTGGTGGGTCCGATGACTACCTCGATGGTGGCGATGGCGATGACGTTATTGAAGGGCACATGGATTTACCGGTCCCAGACAATTCCCATCAGGAATTTCTGATCGGTGGTAAGGGCAACGATCGGCTCTACGCGTATGAGGCGGTCGAACTTTCGGAGGACACCATCGCCGGACCGTCTCTTGACGAATCCTTCGGAATGATCGGGGCGGTATTGATCGGCGCGGACGGTGATGACAGTATGGTCGGCTCCGACTATCGGGATGAGTTGTACGGGGGAATGGGAAACGACGTGCTCGCCGGCGGCAGCGACAATGATTATCTCTGCGGCGATATAGACTTCGAACTGGTCTGCGATAACCCGACTGATACCCTCCCGCAGAGACATTGGCTTCCAAGGCTTTCTGGCGTCTTCGACATTGCGGCGGGCGACGACGACATCCTGTTCGGCGGCAACGGCGACGACTGGCTCTATGGAGATGGGGGTAGCGACTGGTTGTCGGGCGGAGACGGTAACGACAAACTCTTCGGCGGCATCGGATCGGATACTTTGTTCGGCGATGGTGGAAACGATATGCTCGTTGCGGCCGGACAAGGCGTCGAATCATCGCCGTCCGACTACGACGTGCTCGACGGTGGAGACGGAGTCGACATACTTGCGGGCGGGGCAGGGTTCAATCTGATGTTCGGTGGCACGGGCAATGATTATTTGTATAACGGCACCGGCGACACCATTGCCTACGGCGGCGAGGGAAACGACACGTTTGAGGTAACAGCGTCGGGATACGTTGAATTCCACGGCGACGCGGGCAACGATATTTTCCGGGGTCGGCTGGGCGAGAGTTATGCGGACGGCGGCGAAGGGGACGACCTGCTGTGCGGCGGAGCAGGAGCGGATGTATTGATTGGCGGCCCGGGCAACGACGTCCTCGAAGCGTTCCAGAACGATATTCTGGAAGGCGGCGAGGGCGATGACGTCTATAAGTTCCGCCTCGGCGCGGGCGAAAATACCGTAGCGGACGAGATCGGGGCCAATGAAATTGTGCTCTATTCGTTCGAAAATCCAGACTACTTGGAGGCGCCGATTTTGAGCGAGAGCGTGCGCCTCACGCTTGAAGAAGACCAATACCGAATCAGTTACGGCGACCAAGGAGACAGCATTCTTCTGGGCGCCACCGAATTTTCTTCCATGCAGGGCCTGACTCTGCGGCATCTGACCGGGTATGACTACGTCACAAGCGACAACGAAGATGATGATGACATCAGGGTCGAAGTCTTCGAAGATGAATTCATCCCGTTCTTGCAAAACGATCTGCAACAGCTCGGATCCGGCGGCGACGATCTTCTTCTCGGTGACGCGACATACAAGAACAAGCTCAATGGCAGGGGCGGTGACGACGTACTGATCGGCACCGCCGGCGGCGATACGCTAATCGGAGGTGCCGGCAACGATACCTTGATCGGCGATGCGGGCGGCGACATCTATTACTTCGGACTGGGTTCCGGGCACGACCTTGTGCTTGATCTGGATACGGATCCGAACAACGCCGATACGGTCGTGCTCGGTGACGGAATCACTGCGGAAAACATTTCCGTCCTGCGCGGCAACTATCAAATGACGCTTGCCGTCGCCGGCACCGATGACCGGCTGGCCATTCAGTGGCAACCAGAGGAAGGGTACGCGATCGAGCGCGTGCAGTTTGCCGACGGCGCGATCTGGGATAGGGCCATGCTGGAAAGCCAGGCGGTGCCTGATCCGCAGGCCGATGCCGGGGCTGGCGAGGTCGACGCTGGTGGCGTGCCCGCCGGCGGTGGCGGCGGAGCGGAAGCGCCGCCGGACGGAAGCGGAAGCCAGGCCGGGAACGGTGAAGGGCCTGCGGTGGAAGGCGGAGGGCAGAATGGGGCAGTCGTCACTACCGGGAACGACGCAGCACCGGCCGGCGAAGGTAGCGTATCTCCGACGATCGGTGAGGCGCCGATTGGGAATTTCACAACCGCGTTAGGGTCCAACCCGCCTCCACTCGAGCGGGAGAGGGGATCTAATTCCGCTGCGCCGTTTCCTGCTGAGACGGGGCATCCTTCCTCTGGACCATTTTCTGTCGATGTAGCGCTACCTTCCTCTTCACCATCACCCGCGGATGAGGGACTTGCTAATGCAGCAGCAACGCCCGCGGAGGGGGGGTCTTCTCCCTCGCTGGCGGAAACAGGGGAAAGAGCCGGGGCGAGGGGTCAATCCGCTGCGACGATCCCCAGTCAGCAAGAGGCGCTTGCCGAAGCAATGCGCATGCTCGCCGCCACGGAATCGGCCGCTGCGCCTGCGCAATCGCGCGGGACGAACAGGCCGGTCGGTACGTTCGAGGCGCAATCCGCAGGTGCGGCGTCGGCACCTACACCGAACCCGCCTGCTTACTTCACCGCGCTGCAACCGGTCCAACCCAACATGCAAACCTGGCTCGACAACTGGCTGGGGCCGAGCGCGAGACCAAGCACGAGCGCGAGGGATCCGACCAGTTCGCTGCCGCCTACCGGGGCCGGCCAGCCGTCATCCGTGGAAGATACCGCGCCGTCGAACCCGCAAAGTGATACCCCGGAAACGCTGCCGGCGGAATTTCTGACGCCGGAGCAGATTACCCAGAGCTACGAAGACCTCCAACTCTGGCTCGCAGCCAATCCGGGCGTAGAGCAGGGAATCGCCGGCGCCGGCGGCTCGTTGCCGGAGAGAAACTTATTCGCCGGCATGGGCTCCGGCTTCACGCACGATGCGGGTTCGATGTCGATGCCGCGGTTCGGCGAAACGCCTGGCATGGCTGTGATCTCGGGCAACGCGTTGCAACCCCTGCGCGGTATAAACGAAGGCTATGCGCTGCTCGGTGTGCTCTAGGCAACGACCTTGTAGTGACCCTTTAATTGAACCATGACTTCGTCAACCCACTTCGCCGCGGACTTCATGCAACTGCGCGATCAAGCGCCTGCGCCGCTGCCGCGCGCAGCGGTGTATGCCACGCTGGCGCTGTTGTGCACTCTGCTGCTTTGGGCGTATTTTGCGCCGCTCGACATTATCGCGGTCGCAACCGGCAAGATCATTCCGCAAGGCTACCTGCAGATCGTGCAGCCGACCGAATCCGGCGTGATCAAGGAAATTCTGGTGACCGAGGGCGCGCAAGTCAAGGCGGGGCAGATTCTGGCGCGCATGGACGCGCGCGTGTCGGAGGCCGACAGCCGGCAACTGCAGAACGAGTTGAAATTGAAGCGGCTGCAGTTGCGGCGGATCGATGCCGAACTCAGCGGCGCGCCATGGCGGCGGCTCGGCGACGATCCGTTCGAACTGTTCGCACAGGTCGAAGCGCAACTCAACGCGCGCCGGCAGGCGCACTTCGGTGCGCTCGAAATCGAACGCGCGATCCTGATCAAGGCCGAGCAGGACTTGAAGAGCGCGCAGGAAGTCGAAGCCAAGCTGCAGAAGACCATTCCCTTGTTCCTGCAGCAGGAAGCGGCCTACGACCAGCTCGTCAAAGACGGCTTTGCCGGAAAACTGATGCATCTGGAAAAACAGCGCGACCGCATCGAGAAAGAGCAGGATCTGCGTGCACAGCAATTCAACATTTCCAGCCTCAAGGCGACCATCGTCCAGGTCGGCAAGCGCATCGTGCAGATTACCTCGAGCTATCACCAGCAACTGCAGAACGAAAGAGTCGACGCCGAAGCGCAATACCATAAGTTGCGGCAGGATTGGGAGAAGCAATCGCACCGTCATGCGCTTCTGGAACTGAAGGCGCCGCAGGACGGGATCGTAAAGGATCTCGCGACGCATACGCTCGGCAGCGTGGTCGCGCCCGGTACCGTCGTCATGACGCTGGTGCCCGACGGCGACGGGCTGCTGGCCGAAGTGTGGGTGACGCATCTCGATGCCGGGCTGGTAGAACCCGGACAGGCCGCCAAATTGAAACTCACCGCGTATCCGTTCCAGCAATACGGAATGCTGGACGCCCGCGTCCGGCACATCAGCCCCGATGCGAGCGAGGCCGGAGACCAAAAGAACGCCAAGAGCGCCGGCATCCAGGATCAGCCGGCGTCGAGCTTTCGCGCCCTGATCGAATTGCCCGAGCCCTTCATCCAGGCGCAGGGGAAACGCTATCGGCTGTCACCCGGCATGCAGCTCAACGCCGAAATCAAGCTCGGCACGCGCACCGTGCTGCAATACCTGCTTTCGCCGGTGCAGAAGACGCTGCACGAGGCGGGGCGCGAGCGATGAGGCGCCGATCGTCATCTATCTCTGGGCGTAGTGTGGGTGCCGTCTCCCACGTAACGTTGCCAATCATCGTTATGAGTCCCACGATTCGCCTGTAATTCGTTCCGAGAAAGCGCATTTGCGCCGCTTCCCTGCGCAATGTACAATTCCCCCTCGTTTTTTGAACGCGCTCCTCCGAGGACGATATCCAGCATGCCGGTGCTTACCGATCCCCAACGCCTTGAAATCCTCAAGCTGCTGCAAGCGAAGCCGCAGATGAGCCAGCGTGATTTGGCGCAGGCCATGGGCGTGAGCCTGGGGAAGGCCAACTACTGCCTGAAAGCGCTCATGGGCAAAGGCCTGGTCAAGCTGGAGAACTTTCGCAACAATCCGGACAAGCGGCAATACGCTTACCTGCTCACTCCCGCTGGACTGGAAGAAAAAACCCGCATCACCATGGCGTTCCTCAGGCGCAAAGTCGTGGAATACGAAGCGCTCGAGCGGGAAATCGAGCAGTTGCGGGGCGACCTGACGAGCGGCCGAATTGATGCCGGCGCGCTGTCAGAAAGTCAAACGGAAAACCCGTGATGGAAAGCGAAACCGACCGCTGGTACGCCGTGTGCTGCAAGCCGCGACAGGAGACGGTTGCGGAAGAAAACCTGTTGCGCCAGGGATTTCACGTCTATTTGCCGCGTATCCGGATCAGGCACCGCCGGCGCGGACATTGGCTCGACGTGGTCGAAGCGCTATTTCCGCGCTACGTTTTTATCCGACTCGATCCGCGGCAACGCAGTGTGGCGCCGGTGCGCTCGACCCGCGGCGTGGTCGGCCTGGTGCGCTTTGGCGGGCAACCGGCAGTCGTCCCCGACGTGGTGTTGGAAGCCCTACGGCAGCGGGAAGACGCGGTCTCCGGGATGCATCAGGACAAGCGCCCGCCGTTTAGCGCCGGCGAAGCAGTCAGATTTGTGGATGGGCCGCTCTCCGGCATGGAAGGTATCTTCACCCAGCAAGACGGCGAAAAGCGCGTGGTCGTGCTGCTGGAATTGCTGGGCAAGTCGAACAAAGTAAGGGTGAGTCGCGACTGGATCGCGAAGGCAGCGTAAGGCCCAGGCACCGACTCTTACAATTGTCATTCCGAGCAAAGCGAGGAATCTGCTCTTCGGGTCGCGTAAATCGCGAACTAGGCGTCAGATCTGCGTAAGTGCTTGTTGTGCATACACTATGCGAAACACTTTGGTGTTTTGCAGGGCGGTAGCGTGCCTGAAAGGCAGTAACCGATGGCGGTCGGCAACAGCAAAATGTGAACTACGGCCTCATAGACGTCCCAGGTCAAAAACGCTATGATCCTACTGGTTTTTTTAGGCACAAACACACTCTTCCGTTCAGTACTTTTCCGGATAAATCCCGCATGTCCCTGCGTTCACGCAATCTCGTAATTCCCCTGCTTATCGCCCTGCTGCCGCTAATTGCACCCACGCGAGCACTCGCCCAGAGTTTGTTCCAATCCCAGGGTGCCGCTGCAACTACCCAAGCTCAAAGCAGCCAAACCGCGGGCACTCCCGGCGCCGCCGCCGTACCCATGGGTGGCGGCCTGATTTCGCCCACGATCGGCAACACCACGCTTCAGCGCCAGCAACGCACCGGCCAGCCTGGCCAACAAGCCGTCGATCCGCGCACGGGGCAACCCATCATTCAGCCGGAAATCCAACTGCCCCTGGAGCGCATCGAATTCCAGGATTTCGTGGCTCAGTCCATAGGCCGCGATCTGCAGATCTTTGGCTCCGAATTGTTCAAGAACGTGCCGTCCACGTTTGCGCCGGTCGACAACATACCGGTTACGTCCGACTACGTCATCGGCCCGGGCGACGAGATTCTGATCCGCGCCTGGGGGCAGCTCGATGTTGACTTCGCTGCGCTTGTCGACCGTACTGGAACGATCAACATTCCCAAGGTCGGTGCCATCAATGTCGCCGGCGTCAAATACCAGGATCTGCAGTCCTATCTCAAGACCGCCATCGGCCGCGTCTTTCGTAATTTCGACCTGGCCGTGAGCCTGGGCCAGTTGCGCGCGATACAGGTGTTCGTGGTGGGCCAGGCGCGCCGCCCCGGCTCCTATACCGTCAGCTCCATGAGCACGTTGATCAATGCCGTGTTCGCCGCCGGTGGCCCCTCGGCCAAAGGTTCGATGCGCGGCATCCAGTTGAAGCGCGGCAACAAAGTGGTTACCGAACTCGACCTGTACGACCTTCTGATCGGTGGCGACAAATCCAAAGATGCGCCGCTGCTCCCGGGTGACGTAATTTATGTGCCCCCAGTTGGCGCTTTGGTGGCGATATCTGGCAGCGTCAACGTGCCGGCAATCTTCGAACTTAAAAGAGACGGCGTCTTCGGCGATCTCATTGCCTGGGCCGGCGGCCTATCGAGCACCGCCTCCGGCCAGAAGGCAACACTAGAGCGCATCGACGAGCGCAAGGCGCGCAAGATGGACGAGTTCAATCTGGACGCAACTGGCACGCAGGTCAAGCTGCGCGATGGCGACTTGGTGACTATCTACGCGATTGCGCCGCGCATCGATAACGCCGTCAGCCTTCGCGGCAACGTCGCGCAACCGGCACGCTTTCCCTGGCGCCCGGGCTTGCGCATCAAAGACCTCATCCCACGGGTAGAGGCGCTGATTTCGCGCCACTTCTGGCTGCGCAAAAACCAGACGGTCGGCCTGGATAAGACGATAGACGAACTGCTGCGTCGGAATCAGGCCGCGGGTATCGAAATCCCGATTAGCGATTTGTTGAAAAGGAATCAGCAAACCCAGCAGGAAGAAGCGGACTCGACGGTAGCAGATTCCATGCGCAGGACTCAGATCGCAGCCGACGTTTCCACCGCGAGTGCCGATTCCCTCAGGAAGATTGCGCCACAGCAGGCGGGTGTTCCAGGTCAGGCTGGAGGTGCGCAGCAGCAGGCTGGAGCGACGGTGCGGATCGGCCCGGCCGGCCTGGGCATCGGCCAAGGCTCTCAAGCGGGGGCGCAGGATAAGCAAGATGTTATCCCCAAAGTCAAACTCGTAGACGAGATCAAGCGCAATCTCGACGAAGTCAACTGGAACTACGCTGTGATCGAGCGCATGAATTCCAGGGATCTCAGCACGACGCTTGTTCCCTTCAACCTCGGAAAAGCGATCCTCGAGGACGATCCGGCTCAGAATGTTTTGCTGCAGCCGGGCGACGTGGTCACGATTTTCTCGGTGGACGATATTCAGACGCCGATCGCGAAACAAACCAAATACGTGCGGCTGGAAGGGGAGTTCGTCAATGCTGGCGTCTATCGTGTCGAGCCGGGTGAAACCTTGCGGCAATTGGTCGCGCGGGTAGGCGGCCTGAGCCCGAGCGCTTATCTCTTCGGCGCAGAATTTACACGCGAATCGAACCGGGTCTTCCAGCAGAAAAAACTGGAAGAAACCGTCAACCGGCTGGAGCGGGAAATTCAGAGTAGCGCCATCAGCCGCAGCAAGAACGTCACGACCGCCGAAGAGGCGTCGGGATTGTCGGCAGACGCGGTGGCGCAGCAGACGCTGATTGCCAAACTGCGCCAGGTCAAGGCCACCGGTCGCATCGTGCTCGAACTGCCGCCGGACGACGCGGCGGGTCTCAAGGACCTTCCGGACCTGGTGCTGGAAGACAGCGATCGCTTTGTCGTACCTTCGCGGCCGTCCACAATCAACGTGATCGGCGCCGTATATAATGAGAATGCGTTTGTGTTCAGACCGGAAAAACGGCTGACCGATTACCTGCGCCAGGCAGGCGGTGTGTCGCGGATGGGCGACAAGACGGACGTGTACCTGCTCCGGGTCGATGGCTCTGTAGTCAGCAAGCGCCAGTCAGGGTGGCTGATGGCGGGGTTTGAAGGCGAACGCCTGATGCCCGGTGACACCATCGTAGTGCCGGAAGATTTCGACCGCGTGACATGGACGAAGACACTCAAGGACTACGGCCAGATCCTATATCAATTCGGCCTGGGCGCTGCAGCTCTGAAGGTGCTCAAGCAATAAGGAACTGTAGGAGGAGCGCACCGGCCCCGACTTTTGGGCGCGAGTTTGTCCGCGACTAGTCCGACTTATTTATCACCGCCAACGACCACATGACAGAACCCTCTGATCTGCGAGACAGCCAATTGACCGAATCCGACGACGATATCGGCCTGCTCGATTTGCTGATCGTGCTCGCCAAGCATAAGAAACTGATCCTTGGCTTCCCTTTCGTGATCGCATTGTTGGCTTCCGGATACGCCCTGACGCGCCCCGATATCTATACCGCTAACACCAAGATCCTTCCACCGCAACAGAGTCAGTCCGGTACTTCGGCAATGCTGGCGCAACTCGGCGGCCTCGCTAGCCTTGTAGGCGGCGCGGCTGGAATCAAAGGCCCCAATGACCTGTATCTTGCCATGCTCAAGAGCCGCGCTGTGGCGGACAACATAATCCAGCGTTTTGATCTAATGAAACTCTGGGAGATCAACATGAAACACCCGTCGGACGTATATATTGGGCTGACTGGTATCACCAACATCGCATCCGGCAAGGATGGCATCATCACCATTGAGGTGGATGACAAGGAACCAAAGCGTGCAGCGGACATCGCCAACGCTTATGTCGATGAACTCGTAAAATTTACCGGCGTGCTTGCTGTGACCGAGGCGTCTCAACGCCGTCTGTTCTTCGAGCGCCAGTTCGGCCTCGCCAAAGATAACTTGGCCAAGGCTGAAATCGCTGCCAGACAGGCTTTGCAGACCGGCGGGCTGGTGAAGGTGGATGACCAGGGCCGCTCAATGGTGGAAACCACCGCCCGCCTCCGTGGGCAAATTACGGTAAAAGAGGTGCAAATAAGTGCCATGCGCACCTTTGCGGCCGATCGTAACCCCGACCTGCAGCTTGCGCTACAGGAACTCGCATCGATGAAGCACGAACTCGCAAAGATCGAAGGCGCTGGCGGCATTAGGTCAGCAAACGACGCTTCGAGCGGCCAAGGCTCTGACGGTCTGCGGCTGTTGCGCGACGTCAAGTATCAGGAAGTCATATTTGAGTTGCTAGCCAAACAGTACGAACTCGCCAAGATCGACGAAGCCAAAGATTCTTCAGTCATCCAGGTTATGGACAAGGCCATTCCGCCGGATCGGAAATCGAAACCGAAGCGCGCCGTGTTTGTGCTGCTCTGGGCACTGGTCGCGGGGTTTTTCGCAATCATATGGGCCTTCGTTCGCGAATCGATGGCGAAAGTCAGCGACGACCCGCAACAGGCGGCCCGGCTGCAGACTTTGAGGCGTTACCTTGCGTGGCGTCGCATTAGGTAGGCATACAGGGTCAAATCGCAAGCGGCTCGGGCGTCTCTCATTCGTAAACTGCTCGACAATTCAACGCGGAATTCTGCCCTGCCCGTCTTCCATGCTGAACCTAGGAAGACATTCCGCAGTCGGAAACTCCCCAATCTGACCGTCGATACCAACGCATTCCCGTTCGGCCGAGCAGACCGTATTACTCATCGGTCTTCTTCCACGCGAGGGTATCGGTCGACCATGTGATCATATTGCACCAAGTTTACCCGCTAGTCTAAACGCGTAGGAAGAAGATCTTTGCAAATCCGCGAATTCCATGCTGGCAAGTTCGGCCTCGTGAATGTGTATCAATGACAACTTCTAAGAAGCTTTGGTACCTTCTCACGTCCGTTCAACGTCGGGCAGCGGCTGTACTGATGGGCATGATGCTGATTGGGATGGCGATGGAGGTCATGGGTGTCGGCATGGTGATCCCGGCGCTGGCCCTGATGACTCAGGGCGACCTCGCTTCGCGCCACCCGGAGGTAGTGCCGTGGCTGAACAGAATCGGCAACCCAAGTCACGAACGGCTGGTCGCCGCCGGAATGCTGATCTTGGTCGGGGCGTATGCCGTCAAGATGCTGTTCCTCGCCTTTCTGGCCTGGTGGCAATCGCACTTCGCTTATGCACTTCAGTCGAATATTTCTCAACGGCTCTTTGCGGGTTACCTGCGTCAACCTTATGTTTTTCATGTGCAGCGTAACTCGGCACAGTTAATTCGCAATACTATGAGTCAGCCGAGTGAACTAACGAATGTCGTTCAAAACGTTCTTAACTTGATAACCGAAGTTCTGGTGCTGCTCGGTATCTCGGTATTATTGCTTGCCGTAGAGCCGTTCGGCGCTTTGTTGGTGGTGAGTACGCTTGGACTCGCCGGGTGGCTTTTCCATCACCTGACCCGCCAACATATTTTGCGGTGGGGCGAGGCGCGCCAGCTGCACGAGGGACTGCGGATTCAGCGGCTGCAAGAAGGACTGGGCGGCGCTAAGGACGTCAAGCTTCTGGGGCGAGAGGACGATTTCCTCGCCCAATACCGGCTGAACGTGGACAGCAGCTGCCGCGCAGGTCAGAGGCAAAGCGCACTGCAGGCCATGCCTCGCCTCTGGCTTGAATTGCTTGCTGTTGTAGGATTGGCGGCGCTCGTGATTGTCATGATCGGGAGGGGCAGGGCGTTGGACGCAATATTGCCCACGCTGGGGTTGTTTGCCGCTGCCGCTTATCGCGTCATGCCCTCGGCCAACCGGGTGATTGGTGCCATTCAGAACGTGCGATTCTCGTTGCCTGTAATTGACAATCTATACAGCGAACTCTGCTTGCTTAACGCAACCCAGTCCAGGTTGCGTGACCAGTTCCCGCCGTTCAAGAATGCGCTAGCCCTCAATGAGGTCAGCTTTCAATATTCCACCGCAGACGGTCCCGCTCTGCGCAACGTTAGTCTGTCGATTCCGCGCGGCGCTTCGATTGGTTTCATCGGGGGCAGTGGCGCCGGCAAGAGTACGCTGGTGGATATCATCCTTGGCCTGCTCAGCCCGGATACAGGCACCATTAAGGTCGATGGCGCCGACATCCGAGACCACTTGCGCGGCTGGCAGGATCAAATCGGCTATGTGCCGCAATCTATTTTTCTCACCGACGATACCCTTCGTCGCAATGTAGCCTTCGGTCTTTCCAACGAGCAAATTGATGATGCCGCCGTCTGGCGCGCCATCCGGGCGGCGCAATTGGACCAATTCGTCAACGAACTGCCTCAGGGGCTAGAGACCATGGTCGGCGAGCGTGGAGTCCGTCTCTCCGGCGGCGAGCGCCAACGCATAGGCATCGCCCGCGCGCTCTATCATGACCCAGCAGTGCTGGTACTGGACGAAGCCACCAGTTCGCTCGATATCGTCACCGAGCGCGGTGTTATGGACGCCGTGCGCGCCCTGCAGGGAGAAAAGACCATTCTCATCGTCGCCCATAGGCTCTCCACCGTAGAGAACTGTAACCGGCTCTTTCGCCTTGATCAGGGAAGAGTGGTGGAAGAGGGCGAAACCGCAACTGTACTGCGGAACATTGCCAGCCTTCCCGCATCCGCTGCGCAATATTCTGCATCAACGCGCTAAAACACAAACTCCACGCATATAGGCATATTCCGACTATGTTCAATGACAAATCCATCCTGATCACTGGCGGCACCGGTTCGTTTGGCAAGCAATACGTCAAGACTTTGCTGGACCGCTATCAGCCCAAGAAGTTGATCATTTATTCTCGCGACGAACTCAAGCAATTCGAGATGGAGCAAGACTTCCACAAGGAATGCATGCGCTACTTCATCGGGGATGTGCGCGATCGTGATCGTCTCATCCAAGCCATGAACGGGGTGGATTATGTAATCCACGCGGCTGCGCTGAAGCAGGTACCGGCGGCGGAATACAATCCCATGGAATGCATCAAGACTAACATTCATGGGGCGGAGAACGTCATCCAGGCGGCGTTGGCAAATAACGTTGAAAAGGTGATCGCGCTATCCACGGACAAGGCGGCCAACCCGATAAACCTCTATGGTGCGACCAAACTCGCTTCCGACAAGCTGTTCGTCGCTGCCAATAATATTGCCGGAGGGCACAAGACCCGATTTTCAGCGGTGCGCTATGGCAACGTGGTCGGCTCGCGCGGCTCAGTGGTGCCTTTTTTCAAAAAGCTCATCGCAGATGGCTGCGACCATCTGCCCATCACGGACGCACGCATGACCCGCTTCTGGATTACCTTGCAGCAGGGGGTCGATTTCGTTCTGAAGAATTTCGCGCGCATGCACGGTGGCGAAATATTCGTGCCCAAGATTCCATCGGTGAACGTGCTTGACCTGGCCCGAGCAATGGCGCCGAGCCTGCCGCAAAAGATAATCGGCATCCGTCCCGGCGAGAAGTTGCACGAGATCATGTGTCCTGCCGATGATTCGCACCTGACGCTGGAATTCGGCGACCACTTCGTGATCAAGCCGACCATCCAGTTTGCTACCAGGAGTGAATTTACCAGAAATAATCTTGGTGAAACCGGAGGTCCCGTCGAACAAGGTTTTGAATACCACTCCGGCAAGAATTCGCACTTCCTCAACATTGAGGAGATAATTGCTTTTAACCATCTCGCAGGTGTCTGATGATTTCGTACGGCCGCCAGGACATCGACCAGACCGATATCGACGCGGTGGTGGAGGTCCTGCGTTCGGACTTTATCACGCAGGGCCCAGCGGTTCCTGCATTTGAGCGGGCCGTTTGTGCGCTGGGAAGCACCAAGCATGCAGTTGCGGTCAATAGCGCCACCTCCGCGCTCCACGTTGCTTGTTTGGCGTTGGGATTGGGGCCTGGTGACCGGTTTTGGTCGGTGCCGAATACTTTCGTCGCGTCGGCCAACTGTGGACGGTACTGCGGCGCGGAAGTCGATTTTGTCGATATCGATCCGTTGACCTGGAATCTGAGCGTTCCGATGTTGAAGGAAAAACTCGTCCGGGCAAGACGAGAGAATCGACTTCCCAAGGTTGTAGTGCCTGTTCATTTCTCCGGCCAACCCACTGAGCAGGAAGCGATCTGGGAACTGGCCCAGGAATACGGCTTCAAGGTGCTCGAAGACGCCTCGCATGCCATCGGTGCGTCACGGCACGGCGAGCCGGTCGGGAGTTGCCGCTGGTCGGATATTACCGTGTTCAGCTTTCATCCGGTGAAGATCATCACCACAGGCGAAGGCGGCATGGCAATGACCAATGACGACGCACTAGCCGAGCGCATGGTCATGCTGCGCAGTCACGGCATCACGCGTGACCCGGACCGCTTTCGAGGTCCTGGCTGCGACCCGGAGAACGCGCCGACGCTGGCGCATTCGCATCCGAATACGTCCAGGCATCACCCCGAGCCCTGGTACTACGAACAGCAGGTGCTCGGCTTCAACTATCGCATGACCGACATTCAAGCGGCGCTGGGTAGTAGTCAGCTCGCGCGATTGAATGACTACATCAGACGCCGCAATGCCCTCGCCCGCCGTTACGATCAAGCGCTGCAAGGTCTGCCACTGCAATTACCCACGGTTCAGACTGAAAACATATCCTCGTTTCATCTTTATGTGGTCCGGCTTAAGCACGTCGCCGCGGTCAAAACGCACCGGCAGGTCTTCGAGGAACTGCGCCTGCTGGGCATTGGCGTTAATGTCCACTATATGCCCGTGCATCTGCAGCCCTACTACCGCGAGCTCGGTTTTGCCGAAGGTCAGTATCCGGAAGCCGAAGCGCACGGCGCTTCAGCGATGACGCTGCCGCTTTTTTCAGCGTTGACGGACCAGCAGCAAGATCAAGTCGTGAGTGCGCTGCATCATGTTCTTGCCGATGGGTGATCGCCTTGCTCTCGGAACAGTCCAATTCGGACTGCCCTATGGCGTTGCCAACCAGGGTGGCCAGGTTAGCCGCAATGAGGCAGCTGCGATGCTCGATCGGGCGTGGGCGGCGGGAATCGACACACTGGATACGGCGGTTGCATATGGCGAGAGTGAGCAGCGGCTCGGAGAGATGGGCGTGGCGAAATGGCGGGTCGTTTCCAAGCTGCCCGCCGCGCTGCAGGAGCCTTGCGAGGATGTTGCCGGTTGGGCGCAGCGCTCGGTGATTTCGTCATTGGAAAGGCTCAAGATCAACCGTCTCCACGGACTTCTGGTGCACCGTTCACAGCAATTGCTGGGACGACAAGGTGCTGCGCTGCAAAAGGCACTTGATGCCCTTAAGTCACAGAGCATGGTGGAGAAGATCGGTGTTTCCATATACGCGCCGGAAGAACTCGATATGATGTGGCCTAACTTCCAGCCTGATCTTGTGCAAGCCCCGTTTAGCGTTGTTGATCGTCGTCTGCTTGCCTCGGGGTGGCTTTCCCGCTTGTACCAAACTGGCGTCGAAGTGCACGTGCGCTCGGTGTTTCTCCAAGGTTTGTTGTTGATGGATCCCGCACGCAGACCGACCACTTTCGATCGCTGGCGGGGATTGTGGCAGCGATGGGAAGAATGGCTTTTGGACCAATCGCTGACGCCTTTGCAGGCCTGCCTTGGATTCGCCGGATCAATGCCAGAGATCAGCCGGATCGTGGTCGGCGTGGACAGCCTCAGGCAGTTGAACGAGATTTTGTTCGCTAGTAAACACTCTAACGTCCTGCCGCCGCCGGAATTGAGCTGCAATGATTGCGACTTGGTGGACCCATCCAGATGGGCAATCCAGAAATGAAATCGATCGAGAACCTGCGACTGGGCATTATCGGGCTGAGCGAAGGCAACGGGCATCCGTATTCGTGGGCGGCAATATTCAACGGCTACGATCCGGTGGCAATGGCGTCGTGCCCGTTCCCGGTCATTCCGGCTTATCTCGCCCGGCAGACTTTCCCTGCGGATGCTATTCCCAATGCTCGGGTAACTCATGTTTGGGCGCAGGATCGGGCAGTTGCAGAGCACGTTGCGGCGGCGTCGCTGATCCCGCGAGTTGTCGACAAATACGAGGCAATGATCGGTGAAATCGACGCCGTCCTGCTGGCTCGCGACGACGCAGAAAATCACGTTGAAATGAGCATTCCATTTCTCGATGCAGGGCTACCCGTTTATATAGATAAGCCAGTTGCATTGACTACTGCCGATTTGGCGGCACTCTATACACACCGGCATTACGCCAGCCAAATATTTTCGTGTTCGGCATTTCGCTTTTCCGAAGACTTCAAATTGGATGACGAAG
>Ga0334722_10001705_pt1 | contig 26614 bp, 31 predicted proteins | sample C3_bottom_MG_FD_207210 | JGI IMG/M metagenome (GOLD analysis project Ga0334722, IMG submission 207210) | Sediment microbial communities from Yellowstone Lake, YNP, Wyoming, USA - C3_bottom | ecosystem: Environmental > Aquatic > Freshwater > Lake > Sediment | place: USA: Wyoming | collected... | reverse complement strand
AAAGCACCGCAACTGGCGATCAAGTTCAGATTGACAGAAAGACACATCTGGAATATACTTGGCACGGAGCCTGACGCTCCAGCCCCTGCCCCCTTGTTGTCCCTTATTAAGAACCAGAACGACTGAAGTCTTTCGTCTCGTTTGCTGCGCCCCTCACCCTGTAGTCTCTATGCATGCTTATCACATCCATAGATATTTCATATGCGCTCGCTGCGCCACGGCAGGCCCAGGGCTTCACCTCCCTCCGGGCCTGCCACTCTTTCTCTAAAAACCCTCCCCATTCAGTAGGCAGCACCCAAGGGCGGCTAGGGGTTATTAATGCCTAGCCGCCGCCCGACACCCGAAATTGACGCTCTCATCATTGCCGCTGCTGCAAAGCACGTCATCCCGTATGAGCTGCTTTATTCCCAGGTCAAACAGGAGTCATCCTTCGATCCCCTTGCCGTCAGCAAGTGCGGCGCACGCGGGCTGCTGCAGATCATGCCGCCGACGTGGAGAGAACTCACGGGTAAAGACGCCGATGCGAATAACTATATCTTCGAGCCCGACAAAAACCTCGACGCAGGGGCGAAGTACCTAAAGCGTCTGCGTATGGCCTGCTTCCGTCAGGTTGTGTGTCTGCCGAAAGAGTTTACCGAATTATCGAAGTCAGCAACACAGGACGATTACTGGAAGTTGGCACTCGCCTCTTACAACTGCGGGATGGGCTATGTATTCAAAGCGATAAATATCTGCGTTGCAGACAACATACCGATCACCTGGGAGAGCGTTGCCGTCGCCCTGGGTGACAAACGCTGCCTGGTCAAAGGTCACGATCCTGAAGAGAAACAGACGGTGGCTTACGTCGAGAAGATCTGGACTGATTACAAAGGAACAACCGCATGAAAAAAGCACTGCTCACGATGCTGTTGCTTATCCTCAGCGCCTGCGCTTCCGTCAGCTCCAGTGATTATATCGCACACGTTGACGGTAATCTGTGGCGCGGCAGTCGGCAGTCCGACCTTTCACAACTCTTACAGTTCGATAAGATCCTCAATCTGGAAGAACAAAACGAATTTGTCGAGGCCGAAAAACAGTACGCTGAGGCGCACGGCTTAATCTTCCATCACTATCCGCTTTCTGAATCTCCGTTCATACGTCCCGGGTCCGAGACGCTGAGGAATATTGTCGCCGACATCATCAGCGATCCCGGTGTTAAGACGTTCATCCATTGCCGGCGAGGTAAGGACCGCACCGGTTTCGCCGTGGCGGAGTATCGCACGCGCGTCAATGGATGGGAGATCGACGCGGCATATGATGAGGCTGTCGAGTACGGGCACGCCTCGCTCTATTATGCCTTTTGGAAACCAGTTCTCTTTAAAGCCAAAAAAGGAGGAATCTGATGCTTAAATTACTGAAGTATTTGCCCTTAGCTGGTTTATTTCAAAACGTATCCGCCGAGGTCAAAGCTGCAGGCCTGGCAAAGAGGCCGCTCTATCTGCAGAGGACCTTTATCGGTGCAGTCCTCGCCTTGGCGTCAGGTGCGCTTGCGATCGGCTCCGGTGTGACCGTCAATGCATCTGACATGACAATCCTGACGGACGGCGTCACTCAGATCGCGGCGGTCGCCGGCACAGTATACGGTGCAGCGCTCTCGGTCTACGGCGTTGTTGCCAAGCTCATCAATGCAGTCAAGGGGAAGCAGGTTGCTTAATCTTATTCGTCGCAGATTGATCCTCTGGCTGATGCAGACACAGTTCTACACGTGGCTGCTGAGGCGCGTAATTCCGTATGTCCGCTTTACGACTTACTACACCTCAATGCGCGGCTGGAAGTATCGCCGGGGTTATGAGCTGCTGCGGACGGGAGATATACTCCTTGCCCTGGACAGGAAAAAGTTGACGACGCTGCTGATCCCCGGGGAATTTTCTCACGCGGCTCTCTGCATCGACAAAGGCACTGATTTCGACGTTGCGGAGATGACCCACACAGATTTCACCAGGTCCACCTTTTTCGACATATGCAAAGAGGCGGACCGGGTTGTCATCCTGCGCTGCCCCGCCTGGGACGATGCCTACCTGAAAACGGTTATAGGCAACTGCCTGACGTTTGCGGACTGTCACTACGATTACCTATTTGATCTTGGCGTTAAAACCCTGTATTGCTCCGAGCTCGTTTATCAATCTGACGTTGAAAATCGTATCGGCGCAAGGCTTGACGATCTGGCCGGACTCGGCAGGCCGTATATCAGCCCGACCGGCATCTATAAAACCATGGAGCGTGGCTCCACTATCTTAATCTGGGATTCAGACAAGGAGATCAAATGAAAAAATTTCTCATGTTATTCGCAGTTCTGGCAGTAATGGTGATGAGCATTCCGGTTTTAGCCGCAGACGCTCCTCCAGCAACCCCTGACGACGCGCTGCAGCTCTCAGGCATAAACCTCCAGGGCGATACTGCGTATCTGATCAGGGGCAAGGCCCTTGCCGTAGGCGTCGGTACGGACATCGCGAAGATGTACGACGGACTGTTGACCCTTCGGATCGAGGCCGTTGCGCCTCAGAAGACAGAGACAAACTCCGGGGCCGTCTTTATCGGCGCGGGGCCCATGTTAAATATTCCGAAGCTCGTGACGCGGCTCGGCGGACAATGGACGGCAGGCGTGATCAATCCCGCATTCGGCATCATGCCCCTCTACGACTTCCGGACCGGTAAGATCGATGCGGGGTTTATCGTCTCGATCATACGGGCAACGTTCTAGGGATTCGACATGGAAGAGAAACTGATCATAGCGGCGGTAAATGCTGGGGCGGGAGGCCTGATCGCCGCGCTGATCATAGTTCTGACCTACCGGCTGGTTACGAGCCTGCTCAGCAAGCTGGGCGATAAGGTGGCCGATGCACTCGCCAGGCAGGCCACTGCGATGGAGACCCTGACACTGAGCATCAAGGAATCGGTCGAGAAGGATAATGGCGAGCACCGCGAGATGCTCGTGCTGCTGAAGTACATCGCACAGCGCAGTCAGGCGTTCGACCAGATTGAGCGCGAACATCACGAGCGGATGAACGACACATCCCATTGCGGACGCAGAGCAACCGATCCACAACTTTCAGGGGAGAAGGAGAAGGCGCAAGAATGAGAAGCCTTAACAGCGAGAAAAATAAACGTATCAGGATCGCCATACTGGAGCTGTTGAAAACCAACTATCCGGGGGCGCTGGATATGAAGGTTCTATTGTTCTCGCTCGACAACCTGGGGTACCCGATGCTCGATGACCAGCTTGTTGCGCATCTGACGTATCTCTCCGAGAAGGGATATGTGCGGATTGACAAGCGCAAGGGCTATGGATTCCAGGTTGCGTTTGCCTGCCTCACCGCTTCAGGGTGGGACCTGATCGACGGCCATATTCACGAAAACGGAATCGACGAGGTCCTGTGAAAGGCAAGTCTTTCATCGCCGAAAACCGCGAGCTCGCCTTCCGCATCTACTGCGAACAGGGCGGCAACGTCGAAGCTACACTGCGGGCGATGGATAAGGCCGGGCTGAAACTCAGCAAGCCCTCCTTTAATGAGTGGCGTGAGAAGTTCAATTTCGAGGACCGGCGGGTGAAGGTGGACGCAGAGCGCCAGAAGACAAAAGACTGTCAGATCTCCTTTGAAGATCAGATGATGAATGCCCTCATTAAGCAAAAGGATAAATACGAGGCCTATTTCGAGACTCTGTCTGTTCCCGATCACCAGGCTCAGTATGCCTATGCCGGAGTAATCAAGACGATCTTCGAGATCCGCACAAAGACCGCATCTTTCAAAACGTCACTCTTCATCGATTTCATGAAAGACCTCGTGAATTTCTACAGCAAGAACGATCCCGAAGTTGTTCCCCTCCTCGAGAGGAACTTCGACGACTTCATGGCCTTTGCCCGGGAGAAGTATGCCGCTTAAATTAAGCGAGAAGAAATTCAACAAAGAGATGGAGGCCCTCAGGGCCATCATCCAGTCATCTGCGCAGCCCTTCCCTGACGATAAGAAGGCACAGAAGGCCAGGATCGCCCGGGCCGAAAAGGATATGGAGTTTTTCGGTCGGACGTACTTCCCTCACTACATCAGTTCTCCCAGCTCGAAGCTCCACGATTATTTCTGCAAGCGGTACCCGGAGATGATCAACAACGCGATCGAAACGGGAGAGGGGGACAAAGAGGCAAACGCAGCGCCTCGAGGCAATGCGAAATCAACCTGGGGTACGTTTGTGCTGCCGCTGTGGTGTGCAGTATTTAAAAAGCGCCGTTATATCCTGCCGGTGTCAGAGACACTATCCCAGGCTGAAAGCTTCATCCAGGCGATCAAGCTCGAGCTCGAAAGCAACGAGCGGCTGAAGCAGGACTTCCCTGCTATTTTCGGCGAAGGCCCGGTCTGGCAGTCAGACACCATCGTAACTCGCAACGGCGTGAAGATGCAGGGCGTGGGCTCAGGCATGAAGCTCAGAGGCCTCAGGCACGGCAGCCGGCGTCCTGACCTGGTCATCGGCGACGACCTCGAGAACGACGAGTCGGTCGAATCACCTGATCAGCGAAAGAAGCTGAGCAACTGGTTTTTCAAGGCTCTCATGAAGATCGGCGCGAAGTATACCGTCTATATCGTCGTCGGCACGATCCTGCATGCCGAGGCCCTGCTGTCGGATCTCCTGCTGCGTCCGGGCTGGAAGGGACACAAATTCAAAGCGGTCTTAAAATTTTCCCCATCGAAGCTCTGGGAGCAGTGGGAAGAGATCTTTAAGGACATCTCAGTCGGCAAGGATGAGGCCGAACGCCTGGCTGATGCATTCTTCCTATCCAACAAAGAAGCGATGCTCGCCGGTACCGAAGTCCTCTGGCCGGAACAGGAAGACTATTACTACCTCATGAAGATGAGGGTTACGGACGGTCCGGCCGCGTTCGACAGCGAAAAGCAGAACGAGCCGCTCAATCCTGAAGACCAGGTCTTTCTTGAAGAGTGGTTCGTGGACTATGAAGATGGTGACGTGGATCTCGCCGGCTGTATGCACGGAGGTGCCTGCGATCCTTCCCTGGGCAAACGCAACAAACGCAATGACCCCTCGGCAATCCTCGGCGGCCGCATGAAGGAGCATATCGTCTATCTCGATATCGCCGATATCGAAAAGCGTCAGCCCGACAGGATTATGGCAGATCTGCTCCTCTATCACGAGCGCGATCGCTTCGATAAGCTCCGCATGGAGACGGTCCAGTTCCAGGAGTTCTTCGCGCGGCAGTTCGAGCAGCTGGCGCATCAGAAGGGTCAGACGATCAATATCGATGAGTTTCTGCCGAACACGGACAAAGACCTCAGGATCATCCGGCTGCAGCCTTGGATCAAAAACGGGTGGATCCGCTTTAAAAAGAATATGACTGAGCTGAAGCGTCAGCTCCTTTACTACAGACCAAAGGGCCGCGGCACACATGACGACGGACCCGACGCGCTGGAGATGCTGCTGGGCCTGCTGGAAAAAGGGATCGGGAAAATCGAATACGAGACCGTTGGTACCCGTGACGCATTCGGTGGACGAGGCGGGGATGACGATGACAGACACGGAGCCTCCAGAGGTACTTCGATCCTGGCACAAAAAGGGGCATGGTAATGAAAAACCCCAGATCGGGAAAATGCCCCAGGATTGCAAACCGGCACCTTTTGCCCCCCTGCACTGCAGGGATAGGCCCGCAAATCGATTGTACCCCGTTCATAAACGCTTTCAGGGGTAATTCAGGAGGCATTCAATGACCCTCCTCGACCAGTACGGCAGGGATATCAAAACAAATAAGCCGATAACCGACGAGATTGTCGTCTCCTCGATCCGCGATCGGTACAATTCATACCCGTCTCAGGGACTCACTCCTGAGCGTCTGGCCACCATCCTCAAAGAGGCTGACCAGGGCGACGTCTATCGTCAGTCAGAACTCTTCGCGGAGATGGAAGAGAAGGACCTCCACCTCGGCGGGATCCTCCAGACCCGGAAGCTGGCTATCGTCGGGCTCGACTACGAGATCCTGCCGGCATCGAATTCAGCGGAGGATAAGAAGACCGCCGTTGCGGCACAGGAAATGCTTGAGTATATCGACGGCTGGGAGGATTCGCTCCTGGACACTCTGGATGCCATCGGCAAGGGCTTTGCCGTACAGGAGATTATATGGGACATCTCAGAGGGGCAGGTCTGGGCCAAGAAGCTCAACTGGATCCATCAGAAGCGCTTCACCTTCACCGGCCCGCCGACAACGATCAACGGCATGACGATCAACCCGCTGCTGCAGGTGCCCCGGCTGATCACGGACGAGGCCCAGATTTACGGCGAGGAGCTGCTCCCTAATAAATTTATCTATCACCGGTATAAGGCCCGCTCAGGGGCCGCATCCCGTGGAGGCCTCTGCAGGCCCTGCGCGTATATGTACCTGTTTAAAAACTTCGATATCAAGGCGTGGCTTACGTTTGCGGAACTGTATTCCGTGCCGATGAGAATCGGCAAATATCCTGCCGGAGCCTCGAAACAGGATATCTCCACACTCAAAAAGGCGGTCTTCAACCTGGCTGTCGATGCTGCTGCCGTCATGTCAGACTCCACGATCATCGAGATCCTGGAATCCAAAGGGCGGGGCGAGACCTCGGCATTTAAGGACCTGGCGGAGTACTGCGAACGAGGTATGTCGAAGGCTGTCCTCGGCCATACCGGCAGCAGCGACAGTACACCTGGGAAGCTCGGCGGCGAGGATGAGGCGAAGGACGTCCGGCAGGATCTCCTGGAGTTCGACGGTAAGTCTACCGAGCGGCTGATCAAGTCCCAGTTGCTGGCTCCCTGGGCTTCCTTCAACTTCGGTCCGGACAAAGGGGTCCCGAAATTCAAGCTGCACTATAAGGCCGATGAGGACCTTGAAAAAATAGCGAAGGTTTATGGCATCCTCGTGAAGGATGTTAACTATAAGGGCATCGGCGTCAAGCATATCCAGGAGCGGTTCGGCCTGCCCGAGCCGGAGCCCGGGGAAGAGACGGTCATTGCTACACAAACGGCAACCCCTGCAAACTCTGGGGAGATTCCGCCGGCAAAGAAAGATCCCGGACAAATCGGAATGAGCAATAAGTGTATCTGCGGTGCTGACCATAATGACAAGCACACCGTTATGATCAACGCAGGCTCACCTTCTGCCGATGACGTCTGGATAGAAAAATATATGGACGCCCTGGCACCGTCGCTGAAGGGCACCAGGGCAGCGGCCCTGGCAGAGATAGAGGCATGGCTTAAAGGCCTGGATGCGCGTCCTCCTGTGGAAGACTTTGTATCTCAGATCCAGAACATCCTCGGCCCGTCGTTCGCAAACGTGGATAAAAAGGCAATCATTGATGCTACGGCGGAGATCTATGGGTTCTACCGGTTGACGGATATACTCCAGGGCGTACAGGCGACCTTTGGCGGGCCTGATATCAGGGCGATGCAGTTTCTCTCTGAACTGGATCACTTCTATGCTTCAAAGTTCGTGCAAAATCCTGATTCTGTCGCCACAATCAAGAATTTCTTGAATCAGCAATACCTGGAAAACGGGGAAGGTCTTTTTCGGTCTCAGTCTGATTCCAGTGTCCAGGCATTCAGGGACCTCTTCGACCAGAAGCTCGGAGATCTCCAGGACTACCAGATCCGGAGGATCGCTGATACTGCGGTCCAGCGTACACGCAACTGGGCGCATATCTCACAGCTGCAGGCCGGCGGGATAACCACGCTGGAAGTTGTCGAACCGACACGCGACTGCGCCTTCTGCGCAGCAATGGATGGCAAGATAATCAGCGTAGCCAACGCCTACAACCGCATGCAGGAGCATATGGCTATGAGCCCTGAGGAATACCAGGCTCAGTTTGCCGAGCCGGATAATCAGCCGACGATCGAGAACATGGACAAGCTTGTTGCCGCAGGTGCGCTGCCGCCATATCATCCTCATTGCAGGGGCCGGGTGATTAAACAACTATGATCAAGATATCAGTCTATCCGGCGCTTGAAAAGCTTGCAAAGGCCATGGTCAATGACGTGGACGGAGCAGTTCACGCAGGCATGATCAATCTGGTCGAGACGCTTGAGGCCAAAGCGGTCAAGGGTGAGAAGGCCCATGTACGGACGTCGAATCTCATCAACGGCATATCGAGCTTTGTAATCGCCAATGTCGGGACCATCAGGGCCTCTGCTAAGAGCAAGGCCGGGGTTGATTATGCATCGTATGTCCATGACGGCACAGGGCTTTATGGGCCGAATAAGGCCAGAATCGTGCCGAAGACAAAGAAGGCGTTGAATATCCCAGGCATTGGGGTGCGCAGATCAGTCAAAGGCTTTAAGGGGCGGCCGTTTTTCGATCTCGCCCTTCTGGATACAAACCCGCAGCGAGAATTTGACAAGGGCGTCTCAAACTTTCTAAAGGCAAAAGGATGGTGAATATGAAAGGCACAAAGATCCTGGTCTGCGGTGCTGAAAGACCTCCCCTGGAACAACTCGTTCGGCTGGTCTGTAAGGATCTCTCCGGAGTCGTACCTGCAGAAATACAGGTCATCCCGGCAGGCTTTCACCATACGCCGAAGGGGGACTTCCTCTGCGATGAGGAGTCGGCGGCAAGTGTTATCGCTGCGTTTGAAGGCGAGGCCAACGATATGGGCATGGATTACGAACATCAGACACTGGAGGAACCCCCTGTGGAGGCCCCGGCCTCTGGCTGGATTAAGAAACTCATCAACAAAGGGACGGATGGAATCTGGGCGTCGGTCGAATGGACTGAAAAGGCCCGGCAATATATCGCGAACAAGGAATACCGGTATGTATCTCCGGTTTTTTTGAAGCGCGTTTCTGACAACAAGGTCGTGAAGCTTTTCAATGTGGCTTTGACAAACAAGCCCAATATCGACGGCATGGTGCCGCTTATAAACAAAGGGATAGGCACGGGGCTGGTCCCCGCAGTAATAACAACAAAGGAGGCAAGTATGAAAAAGATTTTTGCAGCACTCGGTCTGTCGGAAGACACGACCGAAGATCAGGGCGTTATAGCAATCAACGCACTGAAGGGAAAGGCTGACGCCGGTACAACCGTCGTAGCAAACAAGGCGGTGCTCACTGCGCTGGGACTGGATGACAGTGCAACGGAGAGTGCAATCGTCGGCACGATCATGGCCAGCAAACAGGCCACAACCGTGATCGAGACACTCACCACCCAGGTGAACAAGCTGACGGATCAGCTCAAGACCAAGGAAGAAGGTGACGTTGTAACGATGGTCAACAAGGCCATATCAGACGGCAAAGTCACCCCGGCGCAGAAGGACTGGGCGCTGGAATACGCAAAGAAGGACCTCGAAGGGTTCAAGGTCTTTGTGGCAAAGGCTCCGGCTGTAGTCGTAACTGGTGCAGTCACCGGTGCGGAAGTCCCCAGCGGGGAGCAGGCTGTGATGGACGCCACACAGACGCAGGTGAATAAGATGATGGGTATCGATGCAGAAACGCATAAGAAGTTCGGTGTCAAGGCTGTAGGAGTAGGAGCTGCCCTGGCATTGCTTATCTGCCTCTTCTGTGGATTCTTAGACCAGCCGGCATTTGCGGCTCTCAGCTCCGAACGCAGCACTGTGAGTCGGTCCGGCGAAGTGTTTGAACTGGGAGTAGCTACCGGCGTCAAGATTTACAAAGGCGCGCTCGTCGCAGTTAATAGCAGCGGGTACGCAACCCCCGGAGCCACGGCCACAACCCTCGTCGGACTGGGTCGGGCTGATGCAACGGTAGACAATACCCTCGGCCAGAACGGGGACCTTAACATCAGAATCAGCAGGGGAATCTTCCGCTTTTCGAACTCTGCAAACGCTGATGCGATCGCAAACGACGACATCGGGAAAATCTGCTACATCGTGGACGACGCCACTGTTGCACTGACAAACGGCGGAGGAACAAGATCCGAGGCAGGACGTATCTTTGGGATAGATAGCTCCGGCGTCTGGGTGGAATTCCTGCATTTCTCACACCCCGGAACGGTTGTCTCGGCGGACATTGTAGACGGCACGATTGTGGCCGCAGATATCGCAAGCGATGCTGTGACTACGGCTAAAATCCTTAACGCCAACGTGACTACGGCAAAAATAGCAGATGCCAACGTGACCACGGCAAAGCTTGCGCCGACGACCTTCACCATCGTCACGGATAACACGGTCCTGACCTCGGCCGACTGCGGAAAGATAATCGGTATAGGGACTGACGCAAAGACGATCACCCTGCCGTCTACTGTTGCGGGCTGCAAGTTCAAGGTTGTCAATACCGGGGCAAGCGGCAACAACATCGTTGAGATCGTACCGGCTGCAGCGGATAAGATCCTCGGAGAGACCAGGATCGCCAACGGCACCCGACTCACCATCGCCGGGGCTGATGCCGAACATCTGCTTAACACAAAGGCCACGGCTGTGCGCGGAGATTACGTAATTCTCGAAGGCGACGGAGTTGATGGCTGGTACATAAACGGCTCGGCCGGTATTTGGGCTGAAGCAACCCCGTAATTAAATAAAAACATTCCATAAGGAGGAATCAATGAAAAGAATTTTGAAAGTATTAGGGATCTGGAGCGGGATGTTCTTCGCCGCCCTCTTCGGATTGTATCTGATCGGGCCTGCAGCGGATAAGGGGGCCGGGACATTTATGCCGATGTTTGCGGGGGCGATCTTGATCACCCCCGCCGTATCGGCCGCAATAAGGCAGAGCTTCCAGACTCTGTTTAACCAGGCCTTTGCGGGGGTCAAGACCTACTGGCCTACGGTCGCAATGCGCGTGCCGTCCATGACGGCTGAAGAGGTTTATGCATGGCTGTCTGCGTTCCCGAAAATGAGGGAGTGGATCGGGGACAGGGTGATCGCGAACCTGGCTGCTTCCGATTACCGCATAAAGAACAAACCGTTCGAACTCACGATCGATCTGGATGAAGAGGAGATCGAAGACGAGAAGATTGGCTTGTATTCACCGATTATAGCCATGGGCGGCGACAGTTGCGCAAAACAGCCCGACGAGCTGATCTTTAGCCTGCTTCTGGCGGGCTTCGATACCGTCTGCTTTGACGGCCAGTTCTTTTTCGATACGGATCACCCCTGGACAAGGACGGACGGATCGATCACCTCTGTCAGCAACTTCGGCGGTGGCGCAGGTGCCCCCTGGTTCCTGATGGACCTCTCCCGTCCGATCAAGCCGCTTGTTTTTCAGGACAGAAAGCCGCTGAGGTTCACCGCCCTCGACAAGCCCGACGATGCGAATGTCTTCTACAAGAAAAAATACATCTACGGCTGGGACTGTAGAAATGCCGCGGGCTTTGGCCTCTGGCAGCTGGCATTCGCCTCGAAGGATACCCTGAACACGACAAACTATTCCGCAGCCAGGGCAGCACTCGGGTCGTACAAAAAAGATATGTCTGAGCAGCCCCTCGGCATCATGGGCACTCACCTGGTCTGTGGTCAGTCGAAAGAGGCTGAAGCAAGGGCCGTCCTCATTGATGAGAGGCTGGCAAACGGAGCCACAAACACCTGGAGAAACACGGCGGAGCTGGTCATCGTGCCCTGGCTGCCCTAATTAATAACGAAACAACGTAGGGGCACGACGCGTCGTGCCCCTAAACGGAAACAGATCGAAGAAAGGAGAAAAGGTATGGCAAAAGAAGAACCGAAATTAAAAGTCAGAGTGAGCGCAACGCCCGAGAGGGGCTTTCGCAGGCTCGGCAGGCAGTTCACCCGCGAGGCCCAGGACATCGATGTCACCGCGTCTGAGCTCAATGTCCTGAAGACAGAGAAAAACCTTGTGGTAGTCGAAATGTCGGCTGCGAAGCCGAAGGATCCTGAAGGCAACGAAGGCAAGAAATAACCCCAATACCCCCTCCTCTGGGCAACCCCGGGGGAGGGGGAGGTGGTCAAAGGACTATGTACAACACCATTAACGAATTAAAAGGGCAGCTGCCAGAGACGAAGATCATCCAGCTCACGGATGATGAAAAGCTCGGCACGCTCAACGAGCCCCGCGCAACCGAATGCGGCGAGAATGCCGACGTCGAGGTGGACAGCTACTGCGGGAAGCTTTATTCCGTGCCGTTTGCAACGCCTCCGGCCGAGGTCAAACGCCTGTCGCTGGAGATCTGGATATACAACCTCTACAAGCGCCGTATGGTGCCTGAGGAGATCGAAAAACGCTATGACAAAGCGATTAGCCAGTTGAAGGACATCGCCAAGGGCCTCAAGACACTCGGCGTGGATCCCGCGCCGGCAGCGCCTACCGAAGGCGGCGCAGAGACGAACAAAGAAGAATCAGACCGGGCTTTCACCCGGGAGAAAATGGAGGGCTTTTAATGAAGACAATACAGCTGATAATTTTGGCTTTGATACTTACGGCGTCTGCAGCTTTTGCTGCTGATGTCGAGCCCAGGGACGTAAACCCAGCGGGCAAAGGCACGGCATATGAATGGACTCTGGCCACCAGTCAGACAGTTACCGGGGCCAGCGATACAGCTGTGAACGTGCAGTACTGTACCGGGCCGAAGGCGCTTATCCTCACCACCTCCGGCGCGACCGTCAGTATTACCTTCACAATCAACGACGACGGGCAGGTCGTCTCCCAGATCGACGGAGTCGGAATCGCATCGGCCACGGCTGAGACGCTGAAATACGAGTTCGCGGGCAACAGCTCCCGAATATATGTGACCAGCACGATCACCTCGGGCACTGTTGCGAGCATCAAGCTGAGGTGCAACTGACATGGCCGGCGAAAAGTCAGGATGGCACAAAGCTGATGGCGGGCAGTCATTTGCCGCGCTGGTAGCGGCGCTGCCTGCGCATTACGAACGGTCCGAGAAGTGGAGTCTAAAGGGATCTGCTGTCGCAGCCGACAGATATTCGGCATTAAGCCCTAACCGCCTGACCGTAAACATAGCCGAACGGGGTTTTGTCCTGGAATCTCAACAGACCCTTGATCTGTCACTCGCCGCCAACTGGGATTCGATTGCTGTGGACTACACGGTAGCCGCAACGCGGGCCGGCAAGGACTTTTATATCTACGCCTGTCAGCAGACAGGCGCAGCTCCGAAGATCCTCATTTCGGCAAATAGCACCGCCCCCGCAGGCTACACGGCCAGCACCTCCCGCAAGATTGCCGGCTTCCACTGCTTATGCCTGTCAGTCGGTACGATCGCCGGGCATACACTGACCGGTTTCCTCACCGGCGATATTCTCCCCGCCTCTATCTGGGATCTCAAACACAAGCCTCGTGAGGCAACTCCTGCTGGTATGGTCTATGTCGATGAAATCGGCAAATGGGTAGATATATACCTTGCATCCGGCACCGGAGCCGCCACAGCCTCAGTATTCAACGCCACAATCAGCGACACCCGCGATTGGATGAGTTTTGTGGACGATGGGGCTGCCGTCAAAAAACGTCTCCTCCGTGACTATGAATTCCAGCGGATGGCTGCAGGGTCGAACGAGGAGACCAACATTTTCGGCAGCGCTGATCCCGTCACCACCGGCGGGCATGTAGACACTGCCAGTCGTCGCATGATCAGCAATTTCGGTGTGGAGGATGCCTGCGGAGCCATGCACCAGTGGCTGGACGAGCAGGGCTTCCGCTGCGATCCTGATGGATCAGTCCAGGCGGCAGCACTCACCTTTACCGTAACCCGCGCTGCAGTACCCGGGGGCAATCCGATATATATGAAGTGGGACGGCGCGGTGCCATACCTCTGCTGCAACATGGCCGCTGCGACTGCCGATAAGTTCGTGGGTCCCGCAAACTACAAGGTCAACATCAAGCACGATGCCGCAGCTGCCACGGGCGGACTGCCCGTGTATTTCGACGACGACGCCACACAGCCTGCACGACTGCTGGTTAATAACACCGCATTTGCAAAGGACGTTTTTATCCTGACTAATAACCCCGCCTATATGCTGCAGGTCAAGCATTCCGCCACAGCGAACAGCCTGGGCGTAGCTCTGTATTACGATGACGGAGCTGATAACCGCCTCGAGGCCAATAACGCAAGCGGCGTTGATCAGTCTCTGGACCTCGCTCTTAACAGCCAGGGTTTTGCATATTATGACCTTCCGGGGGCTAAAGGCTCTATATACAGGCAGGGCACAAACGGTGATGTGAAGCTGCTTGCCGGCTTATATTGGGCTAGCGGGACGAATTGCGGTTCCCGTGGCCGGACTGCGAATAGCTATCGCTGGGCTGCGACTACGGATATCGGCGGGCGCTTCGCTGCGGAGCCAGTATAACGTGGCACGGGCGCGGAAAAAGAAAACGGGGCGCGCAGCGCTTTTGTTTGGGCTGACAGATCAGGGGCTGCTTGCCGGCTTAAATTGGAATAACGGGACGAATTGCGGTTCCCGTGGCCGGAATGCGAATAACTATCGCTGGAATACGAATACGAATATCGGCAGGCGCTTCGCTGCGGATACAGGGTGTCGAGTTAAACTCCTGGCTGGATCTGTTGGCCTTGCCGAAAGGCAGAATGCATTACGGAGGAGGCAGGTGGTCAGTAGCCCCGGCGAACGTCACCTGCCTCAATTATCATGAAAAGACACGGCAACCTCTTTGAACAGATCACCAGCATGGATAACCTCCGTCTGGCCTATCGCAACGCCAGCAAGGGGAAAAACTGGCAGCGCGATATCAAGGCCTTTGCCTTAAACGTCGAGGACAATCTGCAGGCCATACAGCAAACACTGCTCTCCGGCCAGTTCCATACATCACCGTATAGGACCAAAGAGATAACCGAGCCAAAAAAGCGCACGATCTTTATCCTGCCGTTCGCCCCTGACCGGATAGTGCAGCACGCCATCATGAATGTGCTGGAGCCGATCTGGAGCAGGCTGTTCATAGCTGATTCATACGCCTGCATCAAGGGCAAAGGGATCCACGCCGGCAGCCGCCGAGCCATGGAGTTCCTGCGCTCGAACAAATACGTCTTGAAGTGCGATATATCCAAGTTTTACCCCTCGGTGGATCATGACGTGCTGTTCGCCATCGTCAAGCGCAAGATTAAATGCCCTGAGACGTTAAGACTGCTTGAAGACATCATCTACAGCGTCCAGGACGGCAAGAACGTGCCGATCGGCAACTATACCAGCCAGTGGTTCGGGAATCTCTATATGAACGAGCTGGACCAGTACCTGAAGCACCAGCATAAGGTTCGGAATTACATCCGCTACTGCGACGACTTTGTACTCTTCCATAACGACAAACGCTGGCTGCGCGAAAAAGCGATTGCAATCAAAGAATATCTGGCTGTTCACTTGAAGTTTACCCTCAGCAAGTGCGAGCTGTTCCCTGTTTCCCAGGGACTGGACTTCCTCGGGTACAAGCACTTTCACGGCTATCTGTTGCTGCGCAAGAGCACCGCGATCCGCATGAAGCGACGACTGAAGATGCTGCCGTATCTCCTGGCCGCGGGCCGTCTGTCAGCCGACCAGGTGCGATCATCAGTAGCAGCCATGAAGGGCTGGCTGAAGTGGGCGAACACCCATAACCTGGCATTGTCCCTTGATATCGACCAGACGCTGGAGGCCTGCCGTGGATAACGTCAAGCGCTTCAGCGACTTTGCCGACAAAGAGAATCTGCCGCTCGATGGCGCTAAGATGCGCATAGACGATGTACTGAACCGGGAGATATTAATAACCGGCCTGAAGATCCGCACCAGTCGATTCAAACAGGAAAAGCAGGACGATAAGGCCCAGTGCCTGACCCTGCAATTCCAGGTCGACGGCCGCACGTATATCCTTTTTACCGGCTCAGTCATCCTGTCGGACCAAATACACAGGTACCAGGCCGAAGTTCCATTCCTGACAACGATCAAAAAGATCGACAGGTACTACACGTTTTCATAAAGGAGGCCCTATGCATATAGATTTCCCTAACTGGGAGGGCGGGCTGAAAATAGTGGTCTATTACGCAGTGCTGTTCACGGTAGCAATGGGTTGCATCCTGCTGGTGTTCGCGCTGGCAGGGGTAAATTAAGGAGGAGATGGCATGGACTTCGAAGACGTTGAAAACAAGATTCTTGAGGAACTGCAGACCCCGACCCTCCAGGGCGCGCCCGATATGACATACATCGCCACGTGTGAGCACTATGCCGGCCAGGGATTTTCCGAGGAGGACCTGCAGAGAATGGCCGTGAGTTTCCCTGCAGTGTTTGCCATCCTGGGGGATATGCCCGCTGAAAAACAGGATGAGCTTAACTATAACTTCCAGCCCCAGTTCCGGATCCTCGCGGCGGCTGAAAATGCGCGGTCTCGGGATGATGCAAAAAAAGACGCATATAAAATCGTAAAGGATATCCTGCAGGTTCTCACGAACAGAACCTTGGGGCTTGAAATAGAGAAACTAACACTGACACGCGTCAGCCTTGTGTACATAGACGACAGCCGGGCCGTTTACGGTGTCGAATTTCAAACCAACTTTGATTGTCAATACGCGGGAGGATGATCGCCGTGAAGAAACTTGTGACCCTGATTTTTTTGATTCTGATGACCGGAGTTGCTTTTGCTGATAGCCAGCCCACGCAGCCTGCATGGCTGAATTACTATGCCGGTGTCATGCCTGTGCGGAACTCTTTTCCGGTGTCGACGATAACAAGCGGTGCGTCCACCTTCGTGCGCTTTAAAACCTTTGCAACAACCAAAACAGGGGGCCTCAAATGAGATTAAAAGTTTTGCTTGTCGCTCTGATCCTGGCAGCCGTCTGCTCTATTGCCATCGCAGGAATTGAAAGCGTCCAGACAGATACCCAGGGCGAGATCCTGTATAAGTTGCAGACCTCTACTGACGGGGCCGTTCTCACGATAAATCAGGGCCCGACCGAGGCGGCATCAACGGTAAAACTGCAGATCAAGAACAGCTCGGGGGATGTTGTGGCCTCAATCGCAGCGGACGGTACCGTAACTATAAAGGGCGCGGTGGTGATACAGTGAGGCGGCTGATTCTCATCGCACTGTGTCTGATTGCTTGCCAGTTTGCGGACTTGCGCAGCGGGGAGGCAGCAAAACTGATCAGCTGCCCTGGCGTGGCGTCAGGTGCCTCCTGCGGGGTGAATGTCGTGAGCCTCAGCGGGGTTACGCCTACAACAGTGCTGACTCTGGGTACCGGCGCAATGACCGAGATCGCGGACCCGTCGGCGCACGGGAAGTCCGAATATGTCTATTCGTACACGGGGACCCTTGACTCCACGCTCGAATACCGTGCCTGGTGCTATTGCACAAAGGGCAGCGACACCTGGTACTGGATGTACGTCTGGGAACCGTTTGAAACAAGGATAGACGCGGCAGTGACCTCGCGGTCAACCTATGCCGGCGGGGCGGTTGCGTCCGTCACCGGCAGCGTAGGCAGCGTCACCAGCCCGGTCACGGTCGGGACGAATAACGACAAAACCGGGTACGCCGTCAATTCCGTTACCGATAAAAGCGGGTATTCGCTTTCGGTCTCGTACAATGCGGCAATGACAGCGGCGTCACAGGCCTCGGTAGACGCGCTGCCGACGGGCACCACAATAAACGCCATCAAGGCAAAGACGGATCTGCTGCCCGCCTCCCCGGCGTCTGAGGATACGCTGCTGCGCGGCCTTGGACTTAACCAGGAAAATCAGGTTGAGGACGACTTTACCTATGACGGCCAGAACATGAAGATGTCCTCAATCATGTATCTGTACGACTCCAGGACACATGCGCAGATGCATGACAAGGTGACGGGGCTGGTCGCGAAATACAGCGTCAGCTATACCAGGGACGTAAACCATCTGGTCACGAAGATAACTGCGACCAGGGATCTATAAACCAAAAAGGAGGCTGTATGGCAAGGATGATTGCAGTGGCAAGGATTAACGGCAGGTGCGACAAAAGCGGACTGGACCTAAAAAAAGGCGAAGGGTACGAGATCGAGGCAGGACAGTTCGATCCAAAAATCTTTGCGCGGCCCGGTGAGCCAATCGAAACAGAGGAACCGGTACCGGAGGGGACTTCCCCTGCGGACACCAAAAAGAAAAGGAGGGATAACTAGATGACCGTAGCAATAGGAGCAGAATTATCAGCAGGAGTACGCAAGGGCCTGGTCTGGGGCACGCCGAAAGTCCTTGGTGCCGGGCATGGCATATTGATACTACCGGCAACGGTGAAAAAGGACCGTGCCAGCATGGTGGACGATTCGTTGGGCAGCTACTTTCCGACCAGCTCTGACCCGGCTGAAATCAAGGCCGAGGGCGATAGTCAGCAGTATCTCAGATACGACGGGGTTGATCTCTGGATTGCATCGTTATTGGGATCATCCAGCGTCGCCTATACGGCACCGGTTGCAGGCACTGCGACAGGCGGCAGCACCTCAACACTGGTTAAAGCTGCTGCAGGATGGGCGGTAAATGCATACGCCGAGAAGTTTGTAAAGATTACGGCCGGCACCGGGATCGGCCAGGTCAGGAAAATACTTTCCAACGATGCCACAACACTGACGATTGATGCGTCGGACGGCAACTGGACAGCCCCGGACGCAACATCTACCTTTGAAATCAGCAACGCATTTACAACGCACGTGTATGACATTGTCCCGAATATCGACGGGTTGTTCTTGACCTACTGCATTAATAACAAGGTCAACATCGAGGAGATGGCATCACTGAAGCCGATCGGCATGACCATCAAGGGCGAAATCGGCAAGGCAAATACAATTACGTTCAAGTGCATTGCCTTTGACAAGGTCACAAACTCAGCCACAAACACACTGGTGACCTTTGCTGCCGTCACGATCAGGGAGACGGCAAACAGGGTGCTTATGTCCCAGGGAGTGATCAGGATGAACACCCAGAGCGGAGGAGCTCTCGGCAGCGGCGATATTATCAATCCGAAGTCCTGGGAGCTTTCTTTCCAGCGGAAGATGAAGGGCGATTATGGTTCGGGGTCCTCGTATAACAACGTGGACGAGCCGACAAACGACGGCCTGCCCGAGGCAAAGATGAAGCTGGAGTTTTCGAAGTATACCAGCAATCAAAATTTCCTTGACTGGGACGCCAACACGCCGAAGAAGCTGGATTTTACCTTTACGGGATCCGGCAGCCGGAGTCTGCTGATCCAATGTCCCAACGCTATGTATGCAAACGTGGATCTGCCGATCGAGGCAGGCAGGATGAAGCATCCGGTGGATCTGAATCTTCTGGCCGCGGCGTCGGCACCGACTGGAATGACTGGCGTGACCATGCCGTTCAGGATGACGATGGTAAACACCTATGGCGGCGATCCGTTGCAGATAGGCAATTAACTGTAAGGGCGCACTCAAGCGCCCTGCTGAATATTAACAGAGCATGCCGTGCCCCTGGCTCAAGAAACTCCTTTCTTGTCAGGGGCCTCCGGCATACAAGAAAGGAGACAGTACATGGAATTACAGGGATTACAGAAAGACAGTTTCGAGGCATGGGTACCGTTCGGCGAGGATGGCCAGGTCCTCATCAGATATGTGTCTCGTGAGGAGCTGAAGAAAATCGGGAAAAAGGCGACAAGTGTTGGCTACAGAAATCACCAGAAGGTTGAGGAGATAGACGACGTCAAGGCCGATATCCTGTTGGGCCGGGCGTGCGTCCGCGACTGGGAGGGCTTCACAATGAACGGAGAGCCTTTCCCCTGCACTCCCGATAACATTGACTTTGTTATGACCAAGTGGTCAGCTTTCGGCCGCTTTATCAACGATATCTGTAGTGATTTCGACGAGCTGGTAAGGTCTGAAAAGGCTGCAACAATAAAAAACTCCGTAGTCACATCAGGGCAAAATTAGAGTACCCTGGTGTGACGTGCGAGGCCTGCGATGAGGCCAGGAGGATTGATGAGGTCACCCCGGACTGCGAAACAGACAAGGGGTGCCTCATTCCGCCCCTCGATGAAACAGGCCAGCGGATTATCGAGATACACGCGCGGATCGGCAGCCTGAACGGTCTGGTTGATGCATCAACGGTGCTGAGGATGTATGAAGCAACAACGGAGGACTTAGAGATGCTGGCGGTGATAAAAGAGGAACTGGCGCAGGCAAAAGAACAGAATCAGGGAGCCGATAGCAATGACAACTGACCCGGGAGGTATTGCAGCCATGACAACAACGAACCCAAGTGCAAGAATATGCAAGGCAACATATATTCCAACAATACACACGCCCAATTTCAGGATGGCACCCATAGTCAGAGTATATATCAGGCCATGGCAGAAGTAAAGATCACAGCCATAGGTGAGGACGCGGGTGCAACGCAAGTTTTTCGCGCGGTTGCTGAAAATTCGAAAAGTGCCGCTGCCGAGGTGTCTTCCTTTGGCAGCGCATGTGGCTCGGCTAAATCACAGGCTGTCGCATTCTTTGAAGGCATGTTGGGTGCCCGGGCGGTGGAATATGCCATCAGCGCCATTGGGAAACTCAAGAGTGAAGTTACTGCGTTTATATCAGAATCAACGCTGCTGGCGGCGAGATCAGAGTCTATGAGCGTAGTAATGCATACCGTAGGTAAAACTGCTGACCTATCAGCCACACAAACCGATAATCTTGCGGCCAGTATTAAAGAAATGGGTATCACCTCGTTACAGTCAAAGGATGCCGTGGTCAAGATGATGCAGGCCCATATGGATATGTCCCAGGCTACAAAGCTTGCCCGTATATCACAGGATGCCGCTGTTATTGCTAACATCAACTCCTCAGAGGCAATGCAACGGCTGATCTATGGCATCCAGAGCGGCCAGATCGAAGTGCTAAGAACCATGGGCATAAACGTGAACTTCGAGGCCTCTTATGCTTCCCTCGCAAAACAGTTGAATAAGAACACTGCTGATCTGTCTGAGCAAGAGAAAACTCAGGCCAGGACAAATGTTGTTATGGAGGCCGGCAAGACCATCGCAGGCACATACGAGGCGTCTATGGGCACAGTCGGCAAGCAACTTACGTCTATGGCCCGTCCACTGGAGGATTTAAAGGCAAAGTTCGGGGAGATGTTTACACCTGCGCTGTCGGTGATTGTTGTTGAACTGACAAACAGCCTAAAGGGCATGCTCAAAGAAATGGAGACGGCTGTCGGACGCGCTCAGGTAAAGGAGTGGGCGGCTGGAATAGCCTCGGGTGTCACCCTGGGTATAACTGCCATAAAGTTATTCGCAGAGCATTTCGATAAGCTGATAATATTGCTGGGGGCAACTGCGTTTATACAGGCTCCGGCAACCATTTTAGCTATAACCTCCGCCCTTAACGGAATCACTGCAGTCAGCACGACGGGGTATATGTTCCCAACCCTTATTGCAGGGTTTAACACTCTGAAAAATATGTCTTTCGCCTCAGCGATCGCGGGAATCACCGGGCTGGGCAGCAGCTTGTCCGCACTCCCCGGGATACTTGCCAACGTGGGTAGCATGTCGGTGGCGGCACTGGGCCCGGCTGGGTTTGTCGTAGTGGCTGTGGCAGCCGGGCTTGCGGCTTATGAGTTATTCAAGTGGCTGGATAAAGTGGTGTATAGACTGTCTGGTTGGGACCTGTCGGGAATGAATGGCGTAAATAAGCTGCTGAAGGATAACGCTGTTCAGCAGGAATATCTCAACTCCCGGGCTGAAAAATATAACACGAAACTCAAAGAACTGGGGTTTGAAGGCCCCTTGGCCATGAAACTCTTTAACGAGGCGGTTAAGGCTGGGTCGGTGGTATATGATGAGGCAACCGGCAAGTGGGTGAAAAACACCAGAACCATTATTAATGCCCAGGAAGAAAGCAAAAAAGCCGTTGAGGAAAGCATTAAGGTTCTGAAGGAAATGGAATCAGTCATCAACGATATCGGCAAACAGCAGCTAAAGATCGGCGGTGAGCAGTTTGCAGCGGGCATGAAGGAAAACGTAAAGAACATTGATGACATGAAAAACGCGATGCAATCTTATCTCGCATCGGTGCGGGACACAGCCTACTCAAAGTGGATAGACGATAATGTCAAAAACATAGGCGTCATGAAGACAGGTCTCGAGGGATATCTCGGGGTGATCGATTCCGTATTCGCGAAGCAAAAGGAGATGCAGAGGGTGCTGGCTGAGGCCGCTAAGGGGCTTGGCAATGATCCGAAGGCAGTTGCAGCAGCGCAGATGGAGGCTTTTAAAGTAGAAGCAGGCTTGGCTAACGCCCGGCTTGCTGCATGGCAGCAATATTATTCAATACTGCAGACAGCGCACAATACGGCCACTGAAAACATGAAGACAAAAACCAAGGAACTGGCGGATCTTGAGGTGAAGCGCGCCGAACAGTGGAATACCTATGCCGACCTTCAAAACGGTCTGCGGCAAAAGCTCATGGGCGAGGAGGAGAAATATTACGATAAACTCAAAATTCTAGAGCAACAGTACCAGATCGCACTGACTCTTGATGGAGAGGCTAAGATTAAGGCTCTCAACGACTGGATGGTTAAGCGTTCAGCTGTTTCTGATGCGGTGATGGACGGTGACAAAGTGATTATTGATAAAGAGACTGCAGTGCGCAAAGCGATGGAAGATATAGCGAAGGCGCAAGGAGAAATAGGCTCTGCCTTTGACCAAGTGCAGAGTAAACGCAAGGCCGAAATAGATCAGATCGGAGCATGGAAACAAGCCCTTGAAACGGCTATGTCCAAGGCGAAAGAGATGATCGAGATGTACCAGGGGCAGATCGTCAATCTCGACAACGAACTCGCAAAACAGCGGATCCTGATGATCGATACTAGCAAGGCGACACAGAATATCAGAAATGTGGTCAGTGAACTCAAAGCGATCCCCCCGGTGACATACAAGTCGGTCGTGGTAGAGTATTTCACTAAGGCCTCACCTATCGTCCCCTTTACCGAGGGAATGAACAAGATCAAGCAGATGATGACATCGCTTCCGACCGGCAGCGACTATACAGTAAAGTTCGGCCAGTTGGCCAACGACTGGCAGCGGTATGCTGGTGGAGCAGCTGAATTAAAAAGCTATAAATTCGGGTCCCTAAACGGACTATCCTACGAAGGGGTTAAACAGCAGTATCAGTACGAAGATCTGGGCAATAACCTCTGGGGCCAGATGGTCAATATGTATAACGATTTTCAGAAGCAGGGAGCCGGAGGCGGGCCGTCTGTCAGTATAACCGGGCCGATCAATGTCACCACCAATAGCGCAGACGGCAAGGGCATGGGTAGGGATATCCAGCAGCAGATTGCCGACGATATCGCCTTTGGCCGCTCGCCGATCCTTTCGGCGCTTCAGAAAAAGCTGGTGCCCGCATGAGCCTGATGAAATGCTGTTATCAAAACATCCTTGAAACTGCAACTGTCACGCTCGCCACCGGGGCTGCGGATGCTAATTATCCGCTTTGGCGGCTGTATGATCGTAACATCGGTCGCATGTTCAAGGCAGTTGCGGCTGTAACCCTCACGGTAAGGATCGCCCAGGGCGCGACGGTCCTTCCCGTCGACCGGCTGATTATACCGGCGGGACACAACCTCAGCGGCATGGTTCTGGACATTAAATGGTCTGACGATGACGTAACATATACGGCCGCTACGGCTCAGTGGATCTGCGCTACCGGTGATATAGATAAATCGTGGGTTAGCCTGACAAAACAGTACTGGAAGTTTATTATCACCTCCCCGGGAGTTATCCCCTCTTTCCACGAGCTTTTTCTAACCAGCACGTACACCTGGGAAAAGAACCCTCCTCGCCCGACCGGGGAGCTGAACCCGATCTTTAATGTTGAGCGGCTGCAGTCTTCGGGCGGTCAGGCTCGGTATCTTACCCATGGTGCCTTAAAACGGCAGCGGTCCTACCAAATGCCGCGATGCGGAGAGGCGCAGAAGACCAATATTGAGGCGCTGAATGCAGCATGGGCAGGAGCTAATCCGTTCTGGTTGCATGACCATAACGGGATCCTGATTTTCGGTGAACTCCGTAAGCCAATCGCACTCAAGGAGATCTCGTATCAAACGTATTCGTTCGACTTCGACTTTGTCGAGGTTATAGCGTGACACTTACCAGCGAGTTGGATTCAAGCCGCCTTGACCCAATATATCTTTTTGAGATTGCCCTTAAAAACAGCGGACCGATTCTTTATTTGTCCGACAGGAATATTATGGTCGGTTCTCAGGTGTATGAGGATTACATCGAGTCCGTCAGTGGGATCTCTGACGAAGTAAAACGCATCGACTCTACATTCCTGAACTCTGATATATCGATAACATTCAAGAATCAACCGATTCAGGATAAAACATTCTTGATAGAGATGGGTGAGATCTACCCTTTTGAGGGAGCTGTAACAACTATAAAGCAAATATATAACCCGACGGGGACCCCGGTGACTGTCATCGTCGGGAACCTCGACCAGCCGGAAAATATTGATCTGGCCTCGTTTGTCTGCAGGATGTCATCAAGGCTTGCTGCACTGGAGCGGGCTTGGAAACAGCCTGTTATTGACACAACGGCTTACCCCAATGCATTTGAGGACGTCGGTAAGGTCGAACCGATCATCTACGGATCTGGGGTGCTGGTCCCTGCGCATCGCGTAGACTGGGGCGCGCGCACGACGCTGAAAGGCGCTATCAACAACAGCCAGACCACAGGCATAGAACTGAGCCTATATACCCGCTTTCCCGCGAGCGGGACTATATATCTTGACGACGAACAGATCAGCTTTACCAGCATAACTTCCGGAGTCCTCAGCGGCGTGACCAGAGGCGCAAGCGGAACAGTGGCAACCGCCCATGCATCCGGAGCAACCGTATGGCAGAAGCAGACTAACTACGACAGCCTGCTGGCCGCACATGAACTGAAGGCCGTCGGCGACATATATGCCGAGATCCAGGGCGAGCTCCTGCGCGTCACCAGCGGCGTGTCCGCAGTCTACACCGGCGGCAAACACCTCCTGCGTGCCACCGCCAGCATCAGCGTGGCACCCGTGAGCAATACCATCGGCGTAACAGACACAATTGCGGTAAACGACACGATAGGAGTATCTGACACCATCGGCGTGACGGACGGCATCGGGGTAAATGATGGCATTGCCGTCAGTGACGGCATTGGAGTTTCCGACACCATTAGCTATTCAACCGCGGCGAACGAGCTGATAGAAAAGCTGTCCACATCTACCCCGTGTACAATGTACAGGAGGTCACCGACAAATGCTTACGATTTTGAGCAGTATTTATCTTTTCCTGCCGCACCGTCGGGGACGCTGAGTGACATTGAAACTGAATACAAGTTTCTAATCTCATGCACACAGGGTCCATCTACCGGAACATTGTCCTTTATTATTGATGGCGTGACTGTGGCTACCGCCGACACAACCGGCAAAATCACGCCTCTGGTTACCAGCCCATTCCGTAAGTCTCAGACGTACTGGAACCCTCCTTTCTTTGCTCAAGTGACCGGAGCAGGAATTAATGCCTCGTATTTCGAATTTACCATCGAGGACGCAGTACTGAAATGCACTAGACCTATATCATTAAGCAAAGCCGGATCCGCATCGAAAACCGGAAGCGCCTCAAAAACAGGTTCTGCCAGCAAAACGGGGACAGCCTCAAAGTCCGGATCAGCAGCAAAGTCCGGAGCGGCCAGCAAGTCCGGTACCGTAGCAATTACCGGCGGGGTTGTCGGCACCTTCATGGTCGATCGCTTCCATGCCGTGGTCGACGGGTACCAGGACCCCGACGGTAACTATGGCGGCAGCGGCAACCTGGTCGAGCGCCCGGACTGGGTGATCAAGCACTTTCTGGTCCGGGAGATGGACTTTGCCACCGGCGAGATTGACGCCACGTCATTCAGCGCTGCAGGTACCGCCTACGCGGCCGCCGTCAGCGGAGGGTATAAGTTCGGCTTCCGGATCGGCGACAAGATCAGCCCGGGGGAAAGGTTAAAGCTTATGGCCTTTGAATGCCGCTCGACCCTCAGGTACATTGCCGGTAAATGGTATCTGGACTACATCCCCGATACCGCGCCGGCCGCACTCAAGACCATCACGAAAGAAGAGATCGCTCAGCCACTTGGAAAGTTTATATTCAACCGGACGCCGGTGGTCGATATCGCCAACGATCTGACCGCTAAAGTCAAAAGGTCATACTCTCGACTCGGTAGCGAGTCGGAATGGCTGCTGACCAGCGCAACGGCCGACAGCGCCTCGATAACCAAGTACGGCACCTATCCCCTTGAACTGCAGTTTGAATGCATACGGCTGCAGGCCATGGCAGATAACGTGCTCGCGCATATTAAGCTTCAGCGCAAGGTTCCGCGCCTGATCGTGGTCTTCCCCGTATTTTGGGAGCACTTCGACCTGGTGACCGGCAATACCTTCGACATAGGTAATCTGCTGTACGACGCCAAAAAGTTTTCTATCGAATCATTCCGCAAAACAGACCAGGGCCGGGCCGAGATCCGCGCCCTGGAATGGTATTAGTAAGATTAAAAGAAAGGAGAATTAATATGTGGACATTTGATATGGGTACCTGCGCCAACTGCGCCGAGGTCAAAACCTGCCCAGACTGCAAGGAGATCCAGAAGACCCTACGCAAACTGCTGGATACCGTAGAAACCAACGAAGGCGGATCAGCCGCCGGCATCATCGTCGTGGCCTGTAAAGACCAGAAGTA
>Ga0334722_10001704_pt1 | contig 26617 bp, 21 predicted proteins | sample C3_bottom_MG_FD_207210 | JGI IMG/M metagenome (GOLD analysis project Ga0334722, IMG submission 207210) | Sediment microbial communities from Yellowstone Lake, YNP, Wyoming, USA - C3_bottom | ecosystem: Environmental > Aquatic > Freshwater > Lake > Sediment | place: USA: Wyoming | collected... | reverse complement strand
AGCAGGAGCCGAAGCTCGATCCAGCCAAGACCGTCCTCGGGAACGTCGAAGAGGGGGTCGCCGAAACGAAGGCGCTTCTCGAACGCTACGACGAGATCAACGCCAAACTCGGAGAGGACCTGAGCGCCGAGGAGATGGACAAGGTACTGGAGGAACAGGGCCGTCTCCAGGACAGGATCGACGCGGTCGGCGCCTGGGAGTTGGACTCGAAGCTCGAACTGGCGATGGACGCGCTGCGATTGCCGCCGGCCGATGCGGACGTCACCACGCTCTCGGGCGGCGAACGGCGCCGGGTGGCACTCTGCCGCCTGCTGCTGCAATCGCCTGACCTGCTGCTGCTCGACGAGCCCACGAACCACCTTGATGCCGAGTCGGTGGCGTGGCTCGAGCACTTCCTGCACGACTATCCGGGCACGGTCGTCGCTGTCACGCACGACCGCTACTTCCTCGACAACGTCGCCGGCTGGATCCTGGAACTGGACCGCGGGTCCGGCATTCCGTGGCAGGGCAACTATTCCTCGTGGCTCGAACAGAAACAGAAGCGCCTGGAACTCGAAGAGAAACAGGAAGCCCGCCGCCAGCAGACGCTGCAGCGCGAACTCGACTGGATCCGGCTGTCGCCGCGCGCCCGGCAGGCCAAGGGCAAGGCCCGCCTCAACGCGTACGAAGCGATGCTGGCCGAGGAAGGCGCGCAGCGCGTCGAACGCTCCGAGATCTACATTCCGCCAGGTCCCCGTCTCGGCGACATCGTCGTCGAGGCGCGCGGCGTCCGGAAGGGGTACGGCGACCTCCTGCTGATGGACGGCATGGACTTCACGCTGCCCCGCGGCGGCATCGTTGGCGTGATCGGGCCGAACGGCGCGGGCAAGACGACGTTGTTTCGGATGATCACCGGCCAGGAAGCGCCCGATGCCGGAACGCTGCGCATCGGCGAGACGGTGCAGGTGGGCTACGTCGATCAGTCGCGCGATTCGCTGAACGCCGACAAGTCCGTGTGGGAAGAGATTTCCGGCGGCCACGACGAAGTGGTGCTCGGCAAGCGCGAGGTGGCGTCGCGCGCGTACTGCTCGTGGTTCAACTTCAAGGGACGCGATCAGCAACGCAAGGTGGGTACGCTGTCGGGCGGCGAACGCAACCGGGTCCACCTCGCCAAGCTGCTCAAGAAGGGCTGCAACCTGCTGCTGCTCGACGAACCGACGAACGACCTGGATGTCGACACGCTCCGCGCCCTGGAAGACGCGATCCTCGCGTTTGCCGGCTGCGTGGTGGTGATCAGCCACGACCGCTGGTTCCTGGATCGCATCGCCACGCACATCCTCGCCTTCGAGGGTGACAGCAAGGTCGAATGGTTTGAAGGCAACTACCAGGACTACGAGGTAGACCGGAAGCGGCGCCTCGGCGCGGAAGCGGACCGGCCGCATCGGATCAAGTACAGGAAGCTCACGAGGTAGGGGAAAGGGCACAAGCGAGAGGCGGAAGGCGGAAGGGGAGAGCGAGAAGGCGATAGCATATAGGACATAATCGGGGCGACCGGGGACGAGGTGGAGGTTCCTTTTATCTTTAGCCTCTCGACTTTCCCCTTCCCCCAGTCATCATTCTGCTTCTTACTGCGAGGTCCCAACGTGCGACGACCAGGAGTCCTCATCACCGGCGCCAGCGGCGAAATTGGCCACGGCCTCATCACGCGCCTGGCCGAACAGGGCAATCGAACCATCGTCACCCTCGACATGCGAGCGCTCGAGCCCGAACAGGGCCAGATGGTGCACCGCGAGATCGTTGGATCGATTACCGACACCGCTCAACTCGATCGCATTTTGGCCGAGTTTGACATCGATCACGTCTATCACCTGGCGGCCTACCTTTCGACTCGCAGCGAATTCACGCCGGTGACGGCGCACCAGGTGAACGTGGAAGGCACGATGAACCTGCTCGAGTTCGCCCAGAAGCAGGGCGAATCGCACGGCCGTCCGGTGGTGTTCCTGTATCCCTCGTCGATTGCGGCCTACGGCATGCCGGATCTCGAGACCAAGGCCAAGTCGGGCCGCGTCCGCGAAGAGGACTTCAACAATCCGACGACGATGTACGGGTGCAACAAGCTCTATTGCGAGCAACTCGGCCGGTACTACGCGCGCCACTACAAACAGCTGGCGCCTGAGCCGAACCGCAAGGTGGACTTCCGCTGCGTCCGGTTCCCGGGGTTGATCTCGGCGGTGACGGTGCCGTCGGGCGGCACCTCCGACTACGCGCCGGAGATGATTCACGCGGCCGCCAAGGGCGAGCCGTATGCCTGCTTCGTGAGGCCGGATACCCGTATCCCGTTCATGGCGATGCCGGACGGCGTGGAAGCGTTGCTGAAGCTGGCCGAGGCGCCGCGCGTCAACCTGTCGAAGACCGCGTACAACGTCGGCGCGTTCAGCCCGACGGCCGACGAGGTGAGGGAGGTCGTACTGAGGAGTTTCCCGGGCGCCGAACTCACGTACGAGAACGACACCAGGCGCCAGGGCATTGTCGATTCGTGGCCGGCGGATGTGAATGATTCGGCGGCCCGGGCGGACTGGGGCTACAAGCCCGAATACGATTTCACGCGATCGTTCTCGGAGTACCTGATCCCGACGATCCGGCAGCGATACGCATAGTTTAGGTCATATGACGAAGGGGCCAGGCCCCTGGGTCGGGAGGTGGCGGCATGGACCTGAAATCCCTGATTCGGCACGCCCGGGGCGCAGACGCGGCGGACCTCGTCCTCCGCAACGCGCGCGTGGTCAACGTCCTGAGCGGGGAAATCGTTCCCACCGATATTGCCGTGGCCGGCGAGTACATCGTCGGCCTGGGCTCCTATGCTGCCAGCGAAGAAGTGGATCTGGGCGGCGCGTACGTGGCGCCCGGCCTCATCGACGCGCACGTCCACATCGAGAGCGCCCTCGTGCCGCCGGCAGAGTTCGCCCGCGCGGTGGTCCCGCACGGCACGACAACCGTCATCACCGATCCCCATGAGATCGCCAACGTGCTGGGCCTCGAAGGCATCCGGTTCATGTTCGAGAGCGCCAAGTACGGCCCGCTCAGCATGTACATCATGGTGTCCTCGTGCGTGCCGGCGACGTCGATGGCCACGAGCGGCGCCGTGCTGCACGGGTACGACCTGTTCCCGCTGAAATCGGATCCGTGGGTGCTGGGTCTGGGGGAGGTCATGAACTTCCCGGGCGTCATCAACGGCGACGACGGCGTGCTGGAGAAGATCGGCGCGTTCCGGGACCGTGTCATCGACGGGCACTGCCCGTCTCTCAGCGGCCGGGCACTCCAGGCCTACGTGGCCGCCGGCGTGCGTTCCGATCACGAATCGACGACCGCGGCCGAAGCGCTGGAGAAGCTGCGCCTTGGCATGATGATCATGATTCGCGAGGGGACGGTGGCGCGCGACCTAGCGCAGTTGCTCCCGGCAGTCACCCCGGCGAATCATCATCGGTTCTGCTTCTGCACGGACGACCGCCAGCCATCAGACCTGATCGATCACGGCGGCATCGACCACTGCGTGCGGATGGCCATCGCATCGGGGTTGGACCCGTTTTCTGCGATCCGCATGGCCACGTGGAATCCGGCCAAGCACTTTCGCCTGCACGATCGCGGCGCCATCGCCCCCGGCTACCGGGCCGACCTGGTCGTGTTCGACGATCTCCAGGCGCCACGCCCGCGGCTCGTGTTCCGTGACGGCAAGCTCGTGGCCCGCGATGGCCAGATGGCCGTGCCGTCCCGACCGGCGTCACGCACGTTGCGCAGCACGATTAACGTCGCGTGGGATTCGACGTCGTTCGCGATTCCGGCCGAGGGCCGGCGCGCGCGGGTGATTGGCGCCGACGCCAACCGGCTGGTGACGCAGGCACTTGTCGACACGCCGGCCCGGCGCAACGGGGAAGCTTGCGCGGACCCGTCCCGCGATCTGCTCAAAATGGCGGTCATCGAGCGGCACATGGCGTCCGGCGGGGTGGGGCGCGGCTTTGTGCGAGGCATCGGGCTCAAGCGCGGCGCCATGGCCTCCTCGGTGGCGCACGACCATCACAATCTCGTGGTCGTTGGCGCCGACGATGTGTCGATGATGACGGCGGCGCGCCGCGCCGCGGCGCTGCACGGCGGCATGGTGGTGGCCGAGGGCGAGCGCGTGATTGCCGAAGTGCCGCTGCCGCTCGGCGGCCTGATGAGCGCCGAGCCTGTCAGCGTCGTTCGCACACAGCTGGCCACGGCCGTGCAGGCGGCTCGTGATCTCGGATCGCCGCTGCACGACCCGTTCATGACGATGAGCTTCCTCGCGCTCGAGGTCATTCCGAGCCTGAAGCTCACAGACAAAGGGCTGGTGGACGTCGATCGATTCGAGTTCGTGCCGCTCTGGGTGGACTGACCCGTCCCCGGTGGACGAGATCTCCCGACGGGATTGACCTTGCGGCGGAACCATCTGACAATCAACCGGGCATCAGTTGGCATGACAGGCGCCTGCGGCGAGCCCCTTTTCGGCCGCGGCATCCGGAGGTAGCGATGCGTAGTGTGAAGCAATGGGTGGTGGGTTCAGCGCTATTGACGTTGATTGGCGTGATCGTGACCGGCGGAGGCGCGGGTGCGAGTGCGCAGGGTACGCCGCCCGGCTACGTCGGCGTCCGGCTCGGCGACCTGACCGCTCAGGAATCCGTCGAGTACGGCATCAAGGGCCCGGGTGTGGTCGCCGCGGTCATCGCCAACGGACCGGCCTACAAGTCCGGCCTGCGGGATGACGATGCCATCACGACGATCGACGGGAAGAAGGTGGCGTCAGCTGCGGAGGCGACGGCTCTGCTGAACGCCCATAAGGTCGGCGACAAGGTCCGTATCGGCCTGGTGCATCTCCAGGGCAACGGGAAGCGGTTCGAGATCGAAATCGGCGTCGTCGTTGAACCGAGACCGGCCGGCTACGGCGTCAACAGCTTCCCGCAGACACAGGGGGCTCCGGCTGGCCAGAGCGCGCCCCCGGCGGCTGGGGGCCAGGCCCCCGGTTCGGGCGCGACAAGGCCCGGGGCTCGCCCGGCGGCAGGCGGCACACCGACGGGAGGCGTCCGCTACGTGGATCTGCAGACCGCGCCCCAGGGCTCGCCCCAGCGCCAGGGATCGTGCGCGGCCGTCGTTCCGCAGGGATGGGCGATGCGATCGGGCGCCGACGGCGCCACCGCCGACCTCGACGGGCCTGGCGGACTGAGCCACGCGTCGTGGGGCATCCTCGGCGTCAACACCGCGATGCGGGCATCCTATGGCGACCTGTACGGGCCGCCCGATTTGTCGGCGCTCACCATGGCCGGCATGGTCAGCAAGTCACCGGCGCGCTACACGAGCCAGTCCTCGCTGGTGGGCGGCTACTTCACGGCGCGGAAGTTCGAAACGGCCACCGCGGTCGGGTCGGTGCTGTACCACGTGTATCCGGCTTCGACGCCCGGGTACTACATCATCTCGGTATTCCTGGCGTGGTCCGATCGGTCTGCGGCTGCCCAGTTGCCCGTGGCCGAGGCCGTGATGGTGTCGATCAACTGTCAGACGAAGCTGCGGCCGGTGCCGAACACGCCGCCACCCGGTCCCGGTGGAGGCACGCGCGGCGCCCGCAGCGAAGACGACCACCTGAAGGATTACAACGCCCAGACCGGCAAGCAATGGGCGACGTCTTCAACCGGCCGGCACTACCTGCTCGACTACGCGAGCCAGTGGAACGACAACGGTCCCGACGGCGCCGGCTACTACTCGAAAAGCGGCAACAGCTGGGAGAAGCTGACGCCTGGCTGGAAGTAGATTCGCTTCGGGCCGGTGGTGGCGTTAGACCACCGCCGGCTCGAGCATCGTGATGGTGCCGGCGTCCGCATCGATCTCCACCTGCACGCCGAGCGGCAGCGTGAACTGGCGGTCGACGTGGCCGATCATCGACCCGGTGAACGCCGGGATGCCGAGCGGCTTCACGTGATCGTTCAGCACGTCCGGGATCGTGAGCGAACCAAATCCCTCCCCGGGGGCGCACTTGTCGCACGTGCCCCAGACGACGCCCTTCAACTGGTCGAGGATGCCGGCCAGCTTCAACTGCGTGAACATGCGATCGATCCGGTAGGGCGCTTCCTCGACGTCTTCCACGAAGAGGATGGCGTCCCGGAAGTCGGGCACGTACGGCGAGCCGAGAATCGTGGTGAAGACGGTGAGGTTGCCGCCGAGCAGCTTGCCGCGCGCCTTGCCCGCCGTGACGGCCCGCGTGCGGTTCTTCGTGGGGACCAGCGTGTCGCCAGCCTCCTTGAGGTTGGCGAACGTCGCGGCCTCGGCGTTCCACATGACGCGCTTCATCCAGTCGACGTTGAACGAATTCCAGCCGGACCCCATCGGCCCGTGGAACGTCACGAGGCCCGTCTTCGCGTGCAGCGAGAGCAGCAGCGCCGTGATGTCGCTGTAGCCGATGAACACCTTCGGATGCTTCGCGATCGCGGCCCAGTCGAGCAGCGGCAGCAGCCGTGCCGCGCCCCAGCCGCCCCGGACGCAGTGGATGGCGTTCACGTCGGGGTCGGCGAACATCGCGTTGAGATCCGCGGCCCGGTCCTCGTCGCGGCCCGCCAGGTAGCCGCGGCGATCGTTGGCGTGCTGGCCGAACTTGCTCTTGAGGCCCAGCGCGTCGAGCGACTCGCGGACGATGTCGAACGAGATGGGATCCCAGTTGGCGTACGACGGGAGCACCAGGCCGACCGTATCGCCAGCCTTCAGGCGGGCGGGCTTTACGCTGGCGCGCGGCGGCACCGGAGGATTCGCGCGCGGCGCCTGCGGTACGCCTGCCCAGGCGTGCGAGACACCGGCCATCGAGCCTGCCACGGCTGCCGTCACAGAGGCCACGAGTTCACGTCGAGTCAGCATGGGATTCTCCAGTCAGGAGACATCTTAGTCCGGCAGCGGCTGGCCGCGTGTTTCGAGGCCGAACGGCAGCACGGCGAGGCCCACGAGGAAGGCCAGCGAGGTCAGCGCCACCGGGATCCCAATCGTCTGGAAGTGTGACACGCCGGCGCCGACGAGAAACGTGATGCCGGCGCCGACGAACCGGCCCACCGACGTCGCAAAGGCGAACGCACTGGCGCGGCACTCCGTCGGATACTGCTCGGGCAGCCACAACGTGTACATCGCGAAGTTGGCGCCTCCGACGCCGAGGAAGAAGAGGCAGCAGAGGAACCACGTCAGGGCGCCGTGTGCCAGGTAGAAGGCCACGCCAAACCCCAACGAGATGGTCACGAACATCAAGCCGAAGTAGAGGCCGAGTGTAAGCCGCCGGCCCAGCGCTTCCGCCAGCGCGGGGAGTACCAGGCAGCCCGCAATCGTGCCGACAGCCAGCAACATGGAGCCGAACGAGGCCCAGCGGGCCGCGTCGGCCGTGCCGTATCCCGACTGGGCGGCGAGTTGCGTGACCGACGCCGGCACGTACACCGATCCCGCCCACAGGCCCACGATCGAGACGAGGAGGTAGAGCGAATTCAGAATCGTCCGCCGCCGGTACGTGGCGTTGAACAACTCCCCAAACGCCAGTCCCATCGTCCAGCCGCGCGGGCGATCGCGGACGGCGGCCGTCCAGCGCTTCGACTCGGTGACGCCGTAGAGGATAAACGCCACCAGCAGCGCGGGCGCGCCGCCGAGCGCGAACATGGCGCGCCAGCCGTAGCGGGCGCCGATCGCATAGTTGGCCACGGCCGCGAGGAAGAACCCGAAGTAGTAGCCGGTATGCAGGTAGCCGGCGCCCATCTTGCGGCGATCCTCCGGCCACTCCTCGGCGATGAACGTGCCGCCCATCGACCACGCGCCGCCGATGCCGATGCCCGCCAGCAACCGGAAGAGCGCCAGGTGCCACACCTGCGTGGCGGCCATCCCGAGGAACGTGAACACGGAGTAGCAGAGGATCGTGGCAGCGAGCGTCCTGACGCGGCCGAAGCGATCGGCGACCGGGCCCCAGACGAGTGACAGTCCCCATCCGACGAGGAACAGCGCGAACAGGAGGCCGCCGTAAAAGCCGATGTTGGCGGCGCTGGCCTCCAGACCCGACTGCGGCAGCAGGTCCCGCAGCGCCGGCACCAGGACCAGCGCGTAGATGAACGAGTCCATGCCATCCAGCGTCCAGCCGCCCCAGGACGCCCAGAACCCGCGCCGCTGGTTCTTCGTGAGGCGGGAACGGGCGGGTGCAACGGCGGGTGTGTCACCAGGGATCACCGGGCTCACCTCTTCGATGATGGGACGTCGCGGAATGGCGAAGCATACCACCAGTGGCCGGTGACGAGGGGGGACGGCGGGCGGGTTACCTCACGTCCGAAACCGAGCGGTCCGCCAGGCCTTCCACGAAGGAGAGGAATGCTTCGACGTCCGAGAAGTTCGACGCGATGCCGAGCGACACGCGCATGGTGTTCGGAGTCTTGCCCGACCGGACGCGCAGCGTATCGAGGCACTCCTCGAACGTGGCGGGCACCAGCCGGCCGTCGAAACACGTTTCCATGTCGGCCCTGGTGAGGTCGTGCGCCACCTCGCCGTCGCCCGGATTGCAGAAACATCCGGTCCGGATCGACATTCGCTGCCGGGCGGCCAGTTGTTCGATGGCGGTGACGTCGTACGGCTCGCCGTCGGGTGCCGTCAGGTAGAAGGCCACCGTCCCCCCGCGCGCCTCGGTGTCCTTCGGGCCAAAGATCCGGACGATCGGGGCTCCGTTCCCGTGACGGAGTTCCTGGAGCCGCAGCAGCATCCAGCCCGTCAGCGCCATGACCCGCGTGTGGATTGTGGGGATGCCCGCGGTCGCGAGGTGGCGCAGGCCGATCGCCACCGCCGGCAGACCCAGATAGTCGACGGTTCCGTCCTCGAAACCCGCGTGACCCGGCATCAGGTGATGCCAGCCCTCGCCCTGGACGGAGGCGATCGTAATCGTGCCGCCGGCAAACCACGGCCGCCGCAACGTGGCCAGCGCCTCGCGCCGCACGATCAGCGCGCCGATGCCGGTCGGGTAGCCGAACATCTTGTAGAACGACAGCGTGACGAAGTCCGGGGAGATCGCCGACAGGTCGAGCCGGTTCGTGGGCGCGAAGGCGGCGGCGTCGAGCAGCACGTCCCAGCCCGCATCGTGGGCGGCCGCGATCCATGACAACGGGTGCTGCACACCGCTGAAGTTGGACTGGGCGGGGTAGGCGAACAGGTGGGGTTTGCCCGGCGTGGTGCGGGCCAGCTCCGTCATCACGTCCGCTGCGTCGTGGCGCAGCTCCGGCGCCCGAACCGGAATGTACGTCACACCGGCGCCCGCCCGACGCGCAAACTCACGGATGCCGTTGACGGAGTTGTGATTGTCGTACGTGAGCAGGTAGCGCGCGCCTGGCTCCCAGGGGTACGCTTCGCCAACCAGCTTGAGCGCCCCACTCGCGTTCGGCGTGAAGATGACGTCGTAGCGGTCCACGCTGGCGTTGAAGAAACGGAGCACGGCGGCGCGGGCTTCGTCGACCGCCGCCGAACTGGCCATCGACGTCGGATTTCGGGAGTGCGGATTGCCAAAGACCGATTCGCTCAGCAGTTCGTAGTGGCGGCGAAGCTGCGACTCCCCGTACAGTCCGCCGCCCGTGTAGTCGAGGTACACGTGGCCGGTGCGATCGAGCCGCTGGTAGTCGGTCGCCCGGAGCTGGTCGAGCCGCCACGTGGCCGGATATTCCGGGAAGGCTCCAAGGAACCCCAGGTAGTCGTGATCCGACGATCCGGACGCATCCGTCGTCAGCACGCCAGTTCGCCTGACATCGCTGCGCATGATCTTCTGTGCTCCCGGACGCTCAGCAGCAGCAGGCGGCTGGCTGACGGGCGGCGTCGGGCGAGGCAACCGCCATTGCCGGAATGCCCTCGGCCAGCACGCGCGTCAGCAGGTCTGCGACCGGGCCCGAGACGCCGAGAATCACCTGGATGTTCCAGCCCTTCAGGATCGACTGGTTCAACTGTCCCATCGTGCCGGCAAACACCGCCGTGACGGAGTTGCGGACGAAGAGGTCGCCCCAGAAGGTGTGCGGGAACCCGGGATTTGGCAGGACCAGCAACTCGTGGACCACGCCGTCCTGGATGTCGAAGAGCGTGCACGCGGGTGCGCACCCGAAGTGTTCGGCGACGAATTCCCGATCCGTAGCCACAGCGATTCTCATGACGATGCCTTTCTGGATGGACGGCGGCGCCTGGCCGCCGCGACGGGCGGAGGCGCGTCGCCGCCGAGCGCGATCACTGATCTCTCGCCGCCTGGGCGGCAGGCCGGGCAGAGCCCGTGGAACTCGATGTTGTGATCGCGGATCAGAAACCCGTGGGCCTTGGACAGGGCGGCTTCCGTGCGGCGGACGAGGTCCAGCTCGTCCTGCTCGAAGTTGCTGTAGTTCAGAATCATGCCGCACGCGGTGCAAATCAGGTGATGGTGGTGATCCGACTGATCGGCGCGCCGGTATTCGAAGCGCACCTGGCCGTCGCCGGTCATGACCTTGCGCGCCAGGCCGGCCTGGTTCAGCAGGTCCAGCGTGCGATAGACGGTGGTGAGGCCGAGCTCCGGGCAGGTGGGCCTGAGCAGCGCGAACACGTCCTTCGCGGTGAGATGCTGCTGGGTCTGCATCAGGACGGTGAAGATCTCTTCGCGGGGCCCGGTCCAACGGGCACAGTGCCCGGTCATGCCGGTCGGTTGGCTTCGAGTCAAGTTGCGAGGGGCCATGGCGTCATTATCCCTTATTGATAACGATATTCATTTCTAATAATAGGAAGGCGCCGGAAGCCTGTCAACTCCGCCCGGACCGGGAGGCACTCTTGATTGGATCCCGGACCTGGTATTTCGTACACTCGGGACCGGATGACCCAAGGCAGCACATGGACGATCTTCTGACGACTTCAGGCGACGCGGTGCGCGCCGATTCGCTTTCTTCGGACGGCAGACGCGAGCTCGAGGAACGTGCGGCCTGGACCGCGGTGAGCGCGGCGTTTGGTTCGTTGGGGCGGGCGTTCATCTGCGCGGACGAGGACTTCCGCGTCATTCACGGCTCGTACGTGCTCGACGACGTGTTCGGCGAAGGGACGGCGAGCCGCCTGGAAGGTCATCCGCTCGAGGGGGTGTTCGGCAGCGACCTGTTCGGTCCGGCCGGCACGCTGCGGCAGGCGCTGGCCTCGGGCGAGCGGCGCGAAGGGTGGCGTGCGCATCTGCGCGTCGAGGGGTTCGACTCGCGCCCGGTCTCGCTGAGTGCGGCGCCGTTTCCCCAGCGTCTGGATCTCGCCTGCAGTTTGCGGGTGAAGTACGTCGTGGTACTCCGGCCGTCCGAGCAGGAATCGGACTCGGCACTTGGAGCCGCCGTGGCCGTCGGCGGGCTGCTGGCGCGATCGCCGGCCATGGCGCGGATCTTCACGCTGGTCGAGAACGTGAAGCAGACGGAGGCCACGGTGCTCATCACGGGCGAGAGCGGCACCGGCAAGGAGTTGCTCGCGCGACTGGTCCACGACCAGTCGCCGCGGCACGATGGCCCCTTCGTGGCCGTGAACTGCGGCGCCCTGCCGCTCGAACTGCTCGAGGCGGAGATGTTCGGCCACGTGCGCGGCGCGTTCACCGGGGCCGTGCGCGACCGGGTCGGCCGTTGCGAACTCGCCTCGGATGGCACGTTGTTCCTCGACGAGATCGGCGATTTGCCGATGCCGCTGCAGGTGAAGCTGCTGCGCGTACTGCAGGACGGCACGTTTCAGCGGCTGGGCGAAAACCAGACGCGCGTGAGCCGGGCGCGGATCATCGCCGCCACGCACGTCGATCTTGCCCAGGCCGTGCGTGACCGCCGCTTCCGGGAAGATCTCTATTACCGGTTGCGCGTCGTGCCCATCGAGATTCCACCGCTCCGGCGGCGCCGCGAAGACATCGAACCCATCGCGCAGGTGTTGCTGGCGCGGGTCGGCGCGCGTCATGGGCGGTCGCTCAGATTCTCCCCCGATGCGCTCCGCGTGCTGCTCCGGCACGACTGGCCCGGCAACGTCCGCGAGTTGGAGAACATCATCGAGTACGCGGTCACGGTGTGCCGCGGTCAGACCGTGGTTCCGGAAGATTTGCCTGACCTCCAGACGCCGCTAGCCGTACCCCCGCTCGAGCCTGAACGGCGTGACGGGTCCCGTCCGGTGCCCGACGCGGGCGCGGACTCGCTCGAACATTGCGAACTGCGGCGACTGCTGGATGAACACCGGTGGAAGCGGGCCGACGTGGCGCGGGCGCTGGGCATCTCGCGTGTCACTCTGTGGCGGCGGATGCAGCAGCATGGCTTGTTTCAGCGCGAAACATAATGATTCATTTTGTTAAGCTCCCAGCGTAACAAAATGATTCATTGGCTCTCGCGTTAGGCCTGTGTAAGTAGTGTATTAATAACTACTTACAGATATCATTCCGATTGGCACGATTCACGCATCCTCCAGATCAAATCGACGTGTGCTTAGCCCACCCCCAGGGTCAATCACCCGTAACCCTGGAGGCTGTTCAATGCGCCGTGAAACTGCATTCCTCGCTGTCGCCGTGGCACTGATGTTGACCCTGACACCCCTGGTGGCACACGCCACCGATGGTTATTTCACCAACGGTTACGGCACGTGCTCGCAGGGGATGGGTGGTGCGGGGGTGGCCTTCGCCCTCGGGCAAATCTCTCCGGCGACCAACCCGGCCGCCCTGGCCGCGGGGTCGGCGGGCTGGGAACTCGGCTTCGGGCTGTTCAACCCCAACCGGAGTTACGACGTGACCGGCGCGCCGTCGGGCTACCCGGGGACCTTCGGCCTCGCGCCGGGCGAGGTGTCGAGCGGCAGCTCGTTGTTCGTAATGCCGCACTTCGGATTCTCGACGCGTGTCGGTGGCCATAGCGTCGTGGGTCTTGCGCTCTACGGCAACGGCGGGATGAACACGAATTACGACACCAAGACCTTCGGGTTTTCGCCGACGGGCGTCAACATGTCGCAGTTGTTCATCGCGCCGACCTGGGCCACGACGTTCGGCGGGTGCCACTCCGTCGGGGTCACGGCGGTGCTGGCGTACCAGATGTTCAAGGTGGAGGGGTTGCAGGCTTTCAGCCCGTTCTCGAGCAACCCGGCCAAGCTGACGAACAACTCGACCGCGGGCGCGTTCGGCGGCGGCGTGCGCGTGGGCTATCTCGGCGAATGGTCGCCGATGTTCTCGTTTGGGGCGTCGTACCAGTCGCGGGTGTACATGTCGACGTTCGACGCGTACTCCGGCTTGTTCGCCGAACAGGGCGATTTCGACGTCCCGTCGAACTGGACTCTGGGCATCGGCCTCAAGCCGACCAAGGCGCTCGACCTCGCGTTCGACGTGCAGCAGATCCGGTACAGCGAAGTGCAGTCGGTGGGCAACCCGATGCTGCCGAACCTGATGCAGGCGCCGCTCGGCGCCGCCGGCGGCGCGGGGTTCGGCTGGCAGGACATGACGGTGTTCAAGGCCGGCGTGCAGTTCCGGGCCGGCGGCGGCTGGACGTGGCGCGGCGGGTACTCCTACGGCAACCAGCCGGTTCCGACCAGCGAGGTGCTCTTCAATATCATCGCGCCCGGCGTCACCCAGCAACACGCGACCTTTGGATTCAGCAAGGAGGTCGCGCCGCACCGGTCGTTTGATTTCGCGCTGGTCCGGGCGTTCAACGCCACGGTCACCGGAGCCAATCCGCTGGAGGCGCCGGGCCAGCAGACGATCGCGCTCAACATGGACCAGTGGGTCTTCACCTTCGGCTACTCCGTCAGTTTCAAGTAGGGATATGGATTCAGTCTCGCGGCGTCGCTTCCTGAAGATCTCGGCCGCCACCGTGGCGATGTCCACGGCGGCGGCCGGCGTGGCCAAGTTGGCGGCCGACGCCGCGCAGGCAACCCCGAAGAAGGGCATCCAGAAGATCCCGACGTTCTGCGACGTCTGCTTCTGGAAGTGCGGAGCCATCGCCTACGTCAAGGACGGCCGGCTCTGGAAGATCGAGGGAAACCCTGACGATCCGCTGAGCCGCGGCCGCCTGTGCCCGCGCGGCAGCGGAGGCGTCGGAGCGCATTTCGACGACGACCGGCTCCAGGCGCCGCTCATCCGGAGCCGGCAGCGCGGCGAGGACATGTGGACCCAGGTCACCTGGGACGAGGCGCTCAGCCACGTCGCGGAGAAGCTGCAGGCGATCAAGGCGCGGTACGGCCCGGAGGCGGTCGCGCTGTTCTCGCACGGGTTGGGCGGGACGTTCATCAAGCACACCCTGAAGGCCTTCGGCACCCCCAACATCACGGCGCCGTCTTTCGCGCAGTGCCGCGGCCCGCGCGACGTGGGATTCCAACTCACCTTCGGAGAAGAAGTCGGTTCGCCGGAGCGGACGGACATCGCCAACGCGCGCTGCCTCGTGCTCGTCGGCTCGCACCTCGGCGAGAACATGCACAACTCGCAGGTGCAGGAATTCGCGGAGGCCATCGGCCGCGGCGCCAGCATCATCGTGGTTGACCCGCGGTTCTCGATTGCGGCGGGGAAGGCGAAGCACTACCTGCCGATCAAGCCGGGCACCGACCTGGCGCTCCTCCTGGCGTGGATGCACGTCCTGGTCGCCGAAGGGCTCTACGACAAGGACTACGTGGCCGCGTACGGATTCGGGTTCGATAACTTCGCGGCAGCCATCGGCGGGTGCACGCCCGAGTGGGCCTATCCGGAAACCGGCATCGCTCCCGAGGTCATCCGTGCCACGGCGCGCGAGATGGCCCGCAATCGTCCCGCGACGCTGGTGCATCCCGGCCGCCACTCGACGTGGTACGGCAACGACACGCAGCGCAGCCGCGCCATCGCCCTGCTCAATGCGCTGCTCGGCAGTTGGGGACGGAAGGGCGGGTTCTATACGCCGGTGTCGATGACGATCCCGGCGTATCCGTATCCGCCGTACCCCAAGCCGGAGCGCGGGAAGGCCGACAATCCCGGCGGGAAGTACCCGTTCGCCAGCGAGGCCATCACCACGGGCATCCGCCACGCGACGATCACCGGCGACCCGTATCCCATCAAGGGCTGGGTCACCTACGCCACGAACCTGATGATGGCGCTGCCGAACGAGGCCGAGACCATCCAGGCGATTCGCAACCTGGACCTGCTCGCGGTGGTCGACGTGATCCCCTCCGAGATGGCGGGCTGGGCAGACGTGGTGCTGCCGGAATCCGTATATCTCGAGAGATATGACGAGCTCAATCCGGACACATTCCGGGAGCCCTTCGTCGCGCTGCGGCAGCCGGTGGTGGCGTCGCCGCACGATCAGAAGCCCAACTGGTGGATCGGGCGCGAACTGGCGAAGAAGCTGGGCCTCGAGGCGTTCTATCCCTGGAAGACGATCGAGGCGTACCTCGACGCGCGCCTCACGAAAGCCGGCCTCAGCCTCGAGCAGTTGAAGCGGACCGGCATCGTGCGGGGCGAACCGAGGCCCATCTACTTCGAGGATGGTGTGCCGGCGGAATTCCCGACGCCCTCCGGCAAGATCGAGTTCTACTCGACGGCGCTCGCCGAGAAGGGGTTCGACCCGGTGCCGACCTACGTGAAGCCGGAGGAGCCTCCGGCGGGCTCCTTCCGCCTGCTGTTCGGCCGGGCGCCCGTGCATTCGTTCGGGCGAACGCAGACGAACCCGTTGCTGCACGACGCGATGGCTGACAATGAAGTGTGGCTCAACGCCGACGTCGCGGCGCGGATGGGGTTCACTGATGGGGCATACGTGACGCTGAGGAACCAGGACGGCGTGGTCTCGAATCGCGTCCGCCTCAAGGCGACCCGCCGCATCCGTCCCGACTGCGTCTTCATGGTCCACGGGTTCGGACATACGGCGGTGCGGCTGCGGAAGGCGGTCGGGCGTGGAGCCAGCGACGCGCAGTTGATCACGCGCTACGCGACCGACCCCGTCATGGGCGGGACGGGCATGAACGTGAACTTCGTGTCCATCGAGGCGGAGGCGTAACGCGATGGCGCGATACGGCATGGCCATCGATACGCGCCAGTGCGTCGGCTGCATGGATTGCGTCGTCGCCTGCCGGGCGGAGAACGGGGTGCCGGCCGGCCTCGCCCGCGACTGGATTGCCTACGAAACGACGGGCGCGTTCCCGACACTGCAGATGGAGATTCGATCGGAGCGGTGCAACCATTGCGATCGGCCGCCATGCGTGGCGTGCTGCCCGACCGGGGCCAGTCACGTGGCGCAGCCGGGGCACATCGTCCTGGTCACGCATGGCGAGTGCATCGGCTGCAAGGCCTGCCTTGCCTCGTGCCCGTACGACGCGCGGTTCGTCCACCCGGAGGGCTACGCCGACAAGTGCACGTTCTGCGCGCACCGCGTGGCCGACGGCCTCGATCCCGCGTGCGCCAGCGTGTGCCCGTCGAGGTGCTTCACGTTTGGCGACCTGGACGATCCCAACAGCGCCATCAGCCGGACGCTGGCGTCGCGCCGCTCGCACACGCTGCTGCCGGCGGCCGGCACCGGGCCGCGCATCTTCTACCTGGACTGACGGAGACCGACGTGGGACCAGAGTTTTACATCACGCGCCACAACGAGTTGATCGACCCGGTCGTCGCGGTCTGGAGCTGGCAGATTCCCGTCTACCTGTTCCTCGGGGGATGGGTGGCCGGCATGATGATTCTGACGGGGATATCGCTCCTGCGCGGGCGCTACGCGCAGCGGTCGTGCGTCTGCTCGACGCTGCCCGTGGTCGGGCTCGCGTTGCTGAGCCTCGGCATGCTGGCGCTGTTCCTCGACCTCGAACACAAGCTGTACGTCTGGCGCCTCTACACCACGTTCGAGGCCTCGTCGCCCATGTCGTGGGGCGCGTGGATCCTGTTGCTCGTGTACCCGGTGCTCGCGCTGACGGGGCTCGTGCGGCCGCCGTCGCTCCTCCTCGACCTGAGCCGCACCGTCCGTCACGCATCGACCTGGCTTCAATCCCGTCCGCATGTCGTTCGGGCTGCCGGCGGCTTGAGCATCGGGGCCGGCATGGCCCTGGGCATTTACACCGGGATCCTGCTGAGTGCACTTGGGGCAAGGCCCCTCTGGGCCGGTGGCCTTCTGGGGCCGTTGTTTCTCGTGTCGGGGTTGTCGACGGCCGCCGCCTTCACGCACCTGGTGGCCAGCGATCCGGGCGAGAGCCGCGAATTCGCCCTGGTGGACAACATGGCACTGACGGCGGAGATCGCGATTCTCGCGTTGTTCATGCTGGGACTCTTGTCGGGGAGCTCGGCGCAGGTCGCCGCCGCGCAACTGTTCCTGGGCGGCGCCTATACGGCGCCGTTCTGGGTCCTGGTGGTGCTCGTGGGCATCGTCGTTCCGCTCATCGTCCAGACGCTGGCGGTGACGCACCGCATCGCGCACACGCCGGTCGCGCCGCTGCTGGTCATGGCGGGCGGGCTGGCGCTGCGATTCGTGTTCGTCCAGGCCGGGCAGGTGAGCCATTGGGCGCACGGGGTCTCGACCCTGGTGCCGTGATCGGAGAACGTCGCTGATGAAAGACCGTCAACCGTACATGAATCCGTACCTGGCCGGCATCGGCCTGGGCCTGACGATGCTGGCTGCGTTCGTGCTGGTGGGACGCGGGCTGGGCGCGTCGGGCGCGTTCAGTGCCGCGCTTGCGTGGGTGCTCGGCGGGGTGGCCCCCGAGCACGCCCGCAGCAACGAGTTCTTCGCCGGCTACATCGGCGATGGCACCCATTCGCCGCTCATGTCGTGGCTGCCGTTCGAGGTGCTCGGCATGCTGGTCGGGGCGTTCATTTCCGGCCTGCTGGCCCGGCGGGTGGAGGTCACCACGGAGAAGGGGCCGCACGTTTCGGTGGGCACGCGCCTCGGGATGGCGTTTGCCGGAGGCGGATTGATGGCGTTTGGCGCCGCGCTCGCACGCGGATGCACGAGCGGGCAGGCACTGACCGGTGGCGCCCTGCTGAATCTCGGCAGCTGGGCGTTCATGTTGATGGTGTTCGCCGGGGCGTACGCCGTGGCGTATTTCGTAAGGTGGCAATGGCGATGATGGCACCCTTCCTCAAGTTCGGCGCGTTCGGAGAACCGGCCAGCCTGGTGGTGGCATTCATCATCGGCATCAGCTTCGGCTTCTGGCTGGAGCGTGCGGGTTTCGGCAGTGCGCGCAAGCTCGTGTCGCAGTTCTACCTGAACGATCTTGCGGTCTTCAAGGTCATGTTCACCGCGATCGTCACGGCGATGCTCGGCGTGACGTACCTGTCATGGGCAGGCTGGCTGGACCTCTCGCTCGTGTACCTCGTGCCCACGTACCTGGCGCCCCAGGTGGTCGGCGGCCTCGTGCTCGGTGTGGGATTCGTCGTGGGCGGCTACTGTCCGGGCACGTCGATGGCGGCGGTAGCCACGGGCCGGCTCGATGGCCTGGCGTACGTCGCGGGAATCCTGGCGGGGACGCTCGCGTTCGCCGAGGCCTTTCCGTGGGTGAAGGGCTTCTACAATGTCGGCCCCCTCGGAGCCGTCACGATTCCCGGTTCGACGGGACTACCGTACGGCGTGGTGGTGTTCGCCGTCGTGCTGATGGCGCTCGGGGGATTCTACGGCGCCAGCCTCCTCGAACGCCGGTTCGCCGCCAGCGCGGGGGAATCCCGATGAAGGACTGGCTGTGGACGCGGACGCTGAACGAACGACTCGCCCTGCTGGCGCTCGTGCTGGGTCTCGTGGCGGTGGCCGCCACGCCCTATCGCGGAGGGCGAGCGGTCGTCGATGCGAAGGACCTGACAGCCGAGATCGCGGCCGGTCACGGTCGTGTGACGCCACTTGAACTGGCGGACTGGATTATCCAGGACCGCGAGGATTTCCGATTGATCGACCTGCGGAGTGAGGCGGAGTTCCAGCGGTACCACATCCCCACGGCCGAGAACGTGCCGGTCGAACGCCTGGGAGAGCTGGCCATCGGGCACCAGGAGAAGGTCCTGGTCTACGCGGCGTCGGACCTCCCGGCCGCGCAGGCCTGGCTTGTGCTCCGGTCACAGGGTTACCGGGGCGTGTCGGTCCTCGACGGGAGCCTCGGGCGGTGGAACGACGAGGTGCTGTTTCCCGTCATTCCGGATGGCCAAGGTGCCGCCGTGCAGGCCGACGCCGGCAAGCTGAGGGCCGTTTGCGCATTCTTCGGCGGGCGGCCCCGAATCGGTGGGCGAGACGCGGTGGGGTTTGCGGCCCCACTCGCCTTGCCCGCGCCCGTGGCCGCACCGCCAGCCCCGAAGGCCGGGGGCAAGGCCCCGGCCGTCAAGAAGAAAGAAGGCTGCTAGCTGCGGTTGCCGGCCCGGGGAGGCCGCGGTATAATCGCGAAAAACCAGCAACGGTGGGTCGGCTGGTGCCCCAGGCGCTTTGATGCAACTCACAATTCGCGGTCTGAGTTCCGGCTCCATCTGTAACCGGACAATCCTCGCGCTTGCCGCGCTGCTGCTCGCGGTGTCGGCGGCTGCGGCCGGTCCGCGGCCGGTCCGCCTCTCCCAAGATCTCGAAGACCATCTCGCGCGCCGATCGGCGGCCGCCGTTGACGTGTTCGTCCACGGCGATCCCGCGCAGGTTTCGAGCGTGTTGGCGCGATACGGCATCAGCACGGGCAGGCGGCTTGGCCGCGGGGTCGCGGTTCGCCTCGACCCGAACCTGCTCGAGGCGTTGGCGCACGACTCCGCGCTCTCCCATATTTCTGGCGATGTGAAGGTGCGCTCGCACCTGGCGACGACCGCGAAGGCCCTCGGCGTCGACCTGGTCCGCAACTTCTCCGGTGACTGGCGCGGGCTGACCGGCCGGGGTATCGGCATCGCGATTATCGATTCCGGGATTGCGCCGCACGAAGCGTTGCACGATCGCGTTGTCGCGACCGTGGACTTCACCAGGCCCTACTCGATGCGCCAGCCGTGGGGCTACGGACGCGACGAGTTCGGCCACGGGACCCACGTGGCGGGCATCGTGGCGGCCGAACCGATCGAAGAGAGCGGCGGGAACGTCGGCATGGCCCCGGGTGCGCGGTTGGTGAATCTCAAAGTGCTTGGCGCCGATGGCTCCGGCCGGACCACCGATGTGATTGCAGCGATCGAGTGGGCGATCCGGAACCGGCTCCGCTACGGCGTTCGTGTCATCAACCTGTCGCTCGGCCATCCCGTGTTCGAGTCGTACAAGGACGACCCTCTCTGCCAGGCCGTCGAGCGAGCCACCGTCGCCGGCCTGGTCGTCGTGGCCGCTGCCGGCAACTCGGGTGTGACGACGACCGGGCGGCCGATCATCGGCGGCATCAGTTCGCCGGGCAATTCGCCGTTTGCGTTGACCGTGGGCGCGATCGACGCCAACGCCACGCCTCGCCGCTCCGACGACACGATCCCGGACTGGAGTTCGCGAGGACCGACGGCGTTCGATCACGTGCTCAAGCCTGACGTGGTGGCCCCCGGGAGGAACATCGTGTCGCTGGAGGCCTGGGGCAGCACGATCGCGAGGCACTATCCGGAACGGCACGTGTCGGGGAGCGGGATGCACGGCTACATGCGGCTGAGCGGCACCAGCATGTCCGCTGCCGTGGTGTCGGGTGCCGTGGCGCTCCTGCTGCAGGCCAATCCGTCGCTGACGCCGCAACAGGTGAAGCTTGCGCTGGAACTCGGTGCGTCCGCCGTGCCGCACGCGGGCCTCATCACAGCCGGCGCCGGCTACGTCGATGTGCCGGCGTCCGTGAACGTCGCACGGCGCGGTCCGGCGGCGGCGATCCCCGGTGTCGTCATCCAGGGCGAGACGATTACGCCGTCGGGCTACGCGTTGATTCCGGCTGCGGGCCGGGACGTCACGGACAAGACGATCCTGTGGGGCGACACCATCCTGTGGGGTGACACGATCCTGTGGGGCGACACCATTCTCTGGGGGAATACCATCCTCTGGGGCGACACGATCCTCTGGGGTGACACCATTCTCTGGGGGAACACGATCCTCTGGGGTGACACGATCCTGTGGGGCGACACCATTCTCTGGGGTGACACCATCCTGTGGGGTGACGCCATCTGGGGCAACACCATCCTCTGGGGCGACACGATCCTCTGGGGTGACACCATCCTGTGGGGCGATACGATCCTCTGGGGCGATACCATTCTGTGGGGCGAGGCCCCGGCGTCTGCCGGCGGCGACCAGGCGCGGATGCCTGACATCCTGCTCGGCCCCGACGACGACCGGCCCATCCACTAGGTAGGTATTGCCGGTGGCCCGCTCGCAGCAACCCTCCTCAGCGGACAAACCTGCCCCTCGCACGTCGGACGTCCGCCTCTCGACAGTCGGCCGGTGGTACGTCGGCGTGATCTCGGCTGCCGGCCTGGCGGTCCTGGCCGCCGCCGTCTATGAACTGGCGGCGGGGCGTGTGGATGTCCGCTGGTGGGGTCTGGCGCTGCTGACGGCGTTGAGCGCGTCGCTGACGATCAAGCTGCCAGCCGTGCCGGCGCGGATCTCGGTGTCCGAGACCTTCGTCTTCACCGCGTTGGTGGTATTCGGGATATGGGCCGGATTGTTGACCGTGGCGGTGGACGGCCTGGTGGCATCGCTCTGGATTCGCCGGCGGACGGGCCACCAGTTCTACCGGACGCTCTTCAACGTGGCGGGGCCCACCTTCGCTCTCTGGGCGGCGTCGGAGCTCTGTTTTGGCCTGGGGGATGTCGAGCCCATCGTGCACCAGTCGGCGCAGATGCAGGAACTGCTGACGGCGCTGTTCCTGCTGGCGACCGTGTACTTCTTCCTGAACAGCTGGCTGATCGCCTTCGCGATCGGCTTCGAGCGCCGCATCCCGCCGTACACCGTATGGTCGTCGAACTTCCTGTGGCTCGCGATCAACTACTTCGGCGGCGCGTCGGTGTCGGTGCTGCTGGTCCTGCTGTTCAACACGACCGTGGTCAATTCCGTCGCGGTCGGCATCACCATCCCGCTCCTCACGTTCTTCTACTTGACGTTCCGGATCGCGATGGGCCGATCCGAGGACACCATCAACCACCTCACCGAACGGAACCAGGCAGCGGAGGCGCGCGCGCGCCTGGAGGCGGAACTGCGCGACGCGCATCGGCTCGAATCGCTGGGTCTGGTGGCGGCGAGGATCGCGGACGACTTCGACAACCTGCTGACGCCGATCGTCGGGTCGACCGAGACCATCCTGGGCGATCCCCGGACCATCGGGTTCGATCGCGACGAGGTGGTCAACATCAAGCATGCCGCCGAGCGGGCCCAGGCACTGACGCGCCAGCTCCGCGCGTTCGGACGGCGTCAGGATCTGGCGCTCGCGCCGGTCGATCTGCGCGTGGTGATGGAGTCGTTCGCGGAACTCCTGCGGCGCACGGTGCGCACGGACATCCGCGTCGAGATGCGCGTGGATGGCGACGTGCTGGCCGTGCGCGCGGACGTCGCGCAGATCGAACAGGCCCTGCTGAACCTGGCGATCAACGCCGAGGACGCGATGCCCGCGGGCGGTGTGCTGACGCTGGGCCTTTCCGAGACCGTCGTCGACGGCATCCGCTGCGCGACGCTCCGGGTGAGCGACACGGGCCACTCGACTGACGCGGCGATCGTGCGGAACCAGGGTGACGCCGGCATCGAGGGCCCGCCGAGCGGCCGCGGCGTCGGCCTCGGGATGTCCACCGTGGAGAGCATCGCCCAGCAGCATGGGGGCACGGTGGCTGTTGAATCGGATTCGGGCCGCGGGAACACCTACCTGGTGCACCTGCCGCTGGACGCGTAGTTCCCGCGCGAGGCCTTTGTCGACACCGGAGATCACTTAAGTTGAACTTCTCTCCGATGTGGCGCAGGGCTTCAGCCCTGGGGAGAGAGGCAGGCCTGAAGGCCTGCCCCACATCACCACAAGTGAGCCCCGGGCTTAGGCCGGTCGCGGCACTCTCCGGTGCCACAGTGCGAGCAGCGTGCCGCCCACCAGCACCAGGCCGGTCGCCAACCCGATCCAGATGCCACTGACGCCGAGGCCGGAGACGAAGCACAGCGCGTACCCGAGCGGCAGCGCGATCCCCCAGTAGGCGAGGAGCGCCACCACCATCGGGATCCGTGTTTCCCCCAGGCCGCGGAGAATACCCGTCGAGATTCCCTGGGTCCCATCGAAGACCAGGCAGAGCCCCGCGATGCCGAGCAGCGACGGCCCGATCGCGAGGATCGTGGCGTCGTGCGAGAACGCGCCGATCAGCGCGGCGCCGGTGGTGAGGAAGACCGCGGCGATCGTGAGCGTCAGGGCGGCGCCCAGGGCCAGCGCCGTCCATCCCGCGCGCCAGGTGCCGGCCGGGTCCCGGCGTCCGACCGCCTGTCCCACCCGGACCGCCCCCGCGGCGCTGATCCCGAGCGGCACCATGTACGCGAAACTCCACAGGTTGAGCGCAATCTGGTGCGCGGCCAGCGACTCGGCGGAGAGCCGCGCCACGAGGGCCGACGCGGCCGCGAACACACCCACCTCGAGCACGTTCTGCACGGACGCAGGCCCACCGAGCGCCAGCAGACGCCGGATCGCGTGCCAGTCGACGCGCCACGCCGTGTCGCGGAGGTCCCGGGAATGGCGCGCGTTGAACAGGAAGACGGCGATGCCGAGCACCGACGCCATGTAGACCCGTGAAATCAGGGTGGCCCAGGCGGATCCCGTCGTGCCCAGCGCCGGGAACCCCAACTTCCCGTAGACGAGCACCCAGTTGGCGCCCAGGTTGATCAGGTTCGCCGTGGTGAGCGCGAATGTGATCGGCCGCACGGCATTCATGGCCTGCAGGTACCGGCGGAACGTCGCGTAGAACAGGAGCGGCACGACGCTGGGCGCCAGCACGTTCAGGTACCCGAGCGTGAGGTCGCGCACGGCGGGATTGAGGCCCCAGGCCGGCAGCGTGGCAATGATCCCGTAGGACAGGAGCAGCAGGGGCGCGGCGGCGACGATCGACAGGTTGAGACCCTGGATGAGCCAGCGGTGGCATTCTGCCTGGCGGCCGGCACCGAAGGCCTGCGAGATGACGGTGTCCAGGCCCAGCAGCAGGCCCATACCGAAAATCCCGATCGCGACGAAAACGATGCTGCCAAAGCCGACCGCGCCGATCGCGGCAGGCCCCAGCGGGCCCACCATCAGCGTGTCCACCAGGCCCATGGTGGTCCAGCCGACCTCCGCCAGGATGACCGGCACGGCCAGCCGGAGCATTGGCCGAATCTCCTGCCGGAGTGCCGGGATCATCGGGCGGTCGTTACCTTCCTGCGCCGGCGAGGTAGTCCACGGCCACACTGGCCAGGGCGCGCACGCCGGTCAACAGGGCGGACTCGTCGGGACTGAACTTCGACGAGTGATTCGTCGGCCACGTGGCCGGGTTGGTCCCCTTGGGCGCCACGCCCAGGAAGAAGAACAGTCCCGGCACCTTCTTCTGGTACGCCGAGAAATCCTCGGCCGTCGTCGTCGCCGACGCGTTCGGATCGAAGGTCCCGACGGCAACGCGCTTGAGCGACGGGGTCATTCGCTCCGACAGCGAGGCGTCGTTCCACGTGACCGGGTTGCCGATCTCGATCCGGACGTCTGCGGTGGCCCCGGCAGCGGCGGCGATGTGTTCCGCGGTGCGCTTCACGTTGTCGTGGATCCGCGTCTGCATGCCCGGGTCGAACGTGCGAATCGTGCCCGTCAGTCGGGCGCTGTCCGGCACGATATTGAAGCGGGTTCCGCCGTCGATCGTGCCCACCGTCAGCACGGCCGGGGCGGTGGTGAGGTCGGACTGGCGGCTGATGATCGTCTGGAGGCCCAGCACGATCTGCGAGGCGACGACGATGGGGTCCACGCCGGCCCACGGCAGGGCGCCGTGCGTCGAGCGCCCGTGGACGACGATTTCAAAGGTGTCGCTGGCGGCCATCAGGCCCCGCGGGCGAAAGGAGATCGACCCGGATTCGAGCGCGTTGATGCCGACGTGCAGGCCGAAGATCGCGTTGACCGGCGGGTTGTCCAGCACGCCTTCCTTCACCATCAGCTCGGCACCGCCTTCCTCGCCGACCGGCGCTCCTTCCTCGGCCGGCTGGTAGATGATCACGACCGTGCCGGCGAGGTCCGCCTTCATGCCTGCCAGGACTTCCGCCGCGCCCATCAGCATCGACATGTGGAAGTCGTGGCCGCAGGCGTGCATGACGCCCACGTCCTTGCCGTTGAACTGGGCGCGGGCCTTGGACGCAAACGGCAGCCCCGTCTCCTCCGTCACGGGCAGCGCGTCCATGTCGGATCGCAGCGCAACGACCGGGCCGGGCTTGCCGCCCCGCAGCACGCCGACCACGCCGGTCTTGGCCACACCCGTCTTGACCTCGTAGCCGAGGGCGCGGAGCTTCTCGGCGAGCAGGGTAGACGTCCGGGTTTCGCGGTTCCCGAGCTCGGGATGTTCGTGGAGGTCGCGCCGGAGTGCCACCACCTTCGGCATGACGGATTCCGCGGCCTTGTCGAGACGGGCGTGCATCGTGTCGAGCGGTGATGCGGCAGGGCGCGCGATCGCGGGCCGGCCGGTCTGGGCCGTCGCGGCCACGGCGGTGAGGTGGATCACGGCGCCGGCACAGATGAGGGCAGCGGCGAGGGGGCGAGACGTGGTCATGGCAGTCATTCTCCAGTTGATCCGAGTATACCGTGCCCGCAAATCCGGCCATTTTGCCGGTGGCGCGTCTAAAGGGTCATGGCCGGGTTGCAGTATGCCCGTTGCTTTCTGTGATAATCTGAATTGTTGAACGGAGAAGTGCATGAGTTGGTTTCGCGCCCGTAGTGTCGTCGTGCTCGCCGTCGGACTCCTGCTCGGGATGGGGGCCGTGGGCTGCTCCGGCAGCAGCAGCAACCCGTACCTGAACTACGGTCCCACGCCGACGGCGGAGACGCTGACGTTTACGGGCACCCTGGACAACACCGGCGACGTGCCCGTGCTGCGGCAGACGCACACGTTCACGACCACCTACAACGGCACGCTGTCGATGACCTTGACCGCCACGACCCCGTCGATGGCGGTCGGTTTCGGGATTGGCCAGTGGGATTCCACCAACTCGACGTGCGGCCCGCTCCTTTCATGGAACAACATGGCGACCCCTGGCACGGTCATTCTCGGCAACGCGATTGCCGGCAGCTTCTGCGCTCAGGTCTACGACGTGGGCAACCTCGCGGCGGGTGCGCAGGCCAGCTACACGCTCTCGGTAACGCATTACTAGGCGCTAGGGGATAGGGGGAAGGCGGAAGGCGAAAGTTCGGACCCCTGGGCGCTCGATCCGGTCAAGTCATTCCAACCTCAATCACGGTCCCAGCCTCGAATGTCGCGTGCGGTGTCATGCCCGCGAGCGGCCGCGCGGAGTGTCGTTCGACGGAGTTGGCAAGGAAGATGCAGCCGTCGCCGCAGTTGTTGTCAGGCTTCTTCGCGATAAGAGCGAAGCAGCGATGCCAGGCGGCGAGAGATGGCAAATATTGCGACCTACCGGGATCTGATCGCATGGCAGAAGTCGATGGGTCTTGCGGAGGTCGCCTATGGATTGGTTCGGAAGCTGCCAAAGGACGAGCAGTACGGTCTCGCTCTGCAGGTCCGGCGCGCTGCTGTCTCTGTTCCAGCTAACGTGGCCGAAGGCTACAACCGGCACGCTCGACGCGCATACTGCAA
>Ga0334722_10001702_pt1 | contig 26642 bp, 27 predicted proteins | sample C3_bottom_MG_FD_207210 | JGI IMG/M metagenome (GOLD analysis project Ga0334722, IMG submission 207210) | Sediment microbial communities from Yellowstone Lake, YNP, Wyoming, USA - C3_bottom | ecosystem: Environmental > Aquatic > Freshwater > Lake > Sediment | place: USA: Wyoming | collected... | reverse complement strand
ACCTCTTGAAGTTTCCCGGCGGGGAAGCCACAGGATTGAAACCCTGTATCTAAAAAAGTCTTTCTTTCCCGTTGATGTAGGACTGATGCCTGCTCCTTCACCCTTTGATCCGTACATTGATTTAACTAAAAAAAGTGGAAGTGTTATCTTAAAACTTTTTAGCAAAATGCGGGATAGGCTAAAAAAGTTATAATTATTGGTAGATTAAAATTTTACCCTTTGATATAATAAGTTAAAACAAGCAATTTTGGGAGCGTGGGATCTTCATGGTGGAGTTTAATACGCCCTTGGGTACAGTAGTTATTGAAAAACACGATCGGGGAGATAACTTACAAAAACTGGAAATAGACGAAGGATTATCGAATTTTCGCCCTTATCGCCGGCAAAAAGAAGCCTTAATTGATATAGCCAATCAACCCCAGGGCTGGGTAGTTATCGCCCGGCTAGATGAAAAAATTATGGGCTACGTTACTTTTCATCCGCCGGATGAATTTACCCGCTGGGGAAAAGCTCATTTGCCGTTTTTATTAGAAATGGGAGCTATCGAAGTAACTCCGGAGCTTCGGGGGACGGGGCTTGCTCGGAAGCTTTTAACGGAGGCTTTTTCCGATCCGGTATTAGAAAAATATATAGTGATGTCAACGGAATACTACTGGCACTGGGATTTAAAAAATAAAGGCATGGATATCTGGACTTACCAGAAAATGCTGGAAAACTTGTTTTCCAGTGCAGCTGGCATGGAACGGGTTTACACCGATGACCCGGAAATTACTTCTCATCCGGCTAATATGCTGATGGTGCGTTTCGGTAAGGAGTTAACTCCTGAACAAATCGAACAATTTGAGATGTTAAGGTATGAAGGGAAAAAAATGTTTTAGGGAAAGTAGTTTACTTTCCCTTAAGTTTTTTTATAAATATCCAGAAAATTTACAATATTAAGAGGTGGGCCGCATGCTGGTTAAAGATATTATGACCCGGGAACTTATAACGGTTAAAAGCACTGAAACTATCCGGGAGGCTATGGCTAAAAGCCACGAAAGGCGTATCCGGCATCTACCGGTGGTAGATGAGGGGAAGCTTATTGGGATAGTTTCGGACCGGGATTTAAGATATGCTTGTCCTTCGCCTTATTCTGGGGAAAATGGCCCCTGCTGGCAGATTAAAGTTAAGGATGTAATGCAAAAAAAGGTGATTACTGCTCACCCTTTAGATCCGGTAGAAGAAGCGGCTAAGATGATGTTAGAAAATCGGGTTGGGTGTCTTCCGGTACTTTTAGAAGATGAGCTTGTAGGTATCGTAACCCAGGGGGACATTGTTATGGCTTTTGCCGAGCTGATGGGAGTTTATAAAAGAAGTTCGCGGATTGAAGTCCGGGTGCCGGATCAGCCGGGAATGTTAGCAGAGGTTTCCCAAATAATGAAAGAATTAAATATTAACGTAGTAAGTGTTTTTTTAGCTCCCAAGACGGAAAACGGCTTTAAAACGCTTATTTTACGCATTGAAACCATGAACACTAAACCGGTTATTGACCGGCTTCGGGCCAAAGGCTTTGACGTAGTTAATCCCTTTGGAGAGGTATAAAAAGATGAGCGGTAAGGCCTATTTAATTTATAATGAACAATATCTTAACTATAAACTATCGCCGGAACATCCTTTAAACCCCCTTCGCTATGCTTTGACCGTTGAGCTAATGAAAATCTCCGGGGTTTTAAATGAAGAGGAAATTATCCCCCCACGCCCGGCTACTTTAGATGAGCTTTATTTAGTCCACGACCCGGCTTATGTCGAAGCAGTAATGAAGCTTAGTAAAAATCCGGAAAGTGGCAATGGCAGCCGCTTTGGTCTGGGTTCGGAAGATAATCCGGTTTTTGCGGGAATGCACGAAGCGGCGGCTTTAATTTCCGGGGGTTCGGCAAAGGCCGCGGAAATGATTTATGAAGGAGTGGCAGACCACGTTTTTAACTTAGCCGGAGGCTTACACCATGCTTTAAGAGACAGTGCATCGGGTTTTTGTATTTATAATGATTTGGCGGTAGCAATAGCCAAGTTAAGAGATAAAGGCCTTAAGGTAGCTTATGTCGATTTAGATGCCCACCATGGCGATGGGGTGCAGTGGCTTTTTTATCAGGACCCGGAGGTATTGACTATTTCCATCCACGAAACCGGTCGCTATCTTTTTCCTGGAACCGGTTCGATTACGGAACTGGGCGAGGGGGCAGCCTACGGGACCAAAGTAAATATTCCTTTAGAACCTTATACTGAAGATGATTCCTGGCTTTGGGCTTTGGAGGAAATTGTTCCGGACCTTATCCGGAAGTTTAAACCGGATATTTTAGTTACCCAGCACGGCTGTGATTCCCACCGTTTTGACCCTCTAACCCATTTAGCCAATACTACTTTGGCTTTTCAGGAATCGGCCAAGCTCTTACATGACTTAGCCCATGAAGTTTGCGGAGGGCGCTGGCTGGCTGGAGGCGGTGGGGGATATGACTACTGGCGGGTGGTGCCCCGGGCCTGGACGATAGTGTGGGCTGAAATGGCTGCGCGAACTTTACCCTATGATGTTCCCGCCGATTTTTGGCGTAAATATGAAAATATAGCCGGAGTGTTTTTACCAAGAACTTTCTTAGACGAAGGGAACTCGGGACTGCCGCCGGAGCGCCAGCGGGAAATTACTACCAAAAATCAAAGGACGGTTGAGCGGTTAAAAAACGCTTTAGCTCTTTTTTGGAGTTAAAGCGTTTTTCTCTTTTTGGAAAAGAAGGAATATGTAAAATTTTGTAGAACTTTAATAATATAAGGTTTACAGGGGGACAGTTATGCGCCGTTCTTTTAAATTCCGCTTGTTTTTAGCGGTCTTTTTGGTTTTATTTTTGGGGCTTTCAGTTCAAAGTGTACTTAAAATTTTTGAAGACCGGGAAGAATTATTAAATTCTCATGGACAAAAAAGCTTAGAAAACTACCATATAGTAGAAACTTTATTAAAGCATGAGCAACTACGGCTAAGTGTGGCGGCTAACTTGGTGTTAGCCGATGAAAAAGTCAAAAAAGCCCTTTTAACTAATGATAAAGCTTCCTTAATTTCTAACCTTCTACCCTTTTACCAGAAACTAAAAGAACAGGGCATTAAAAATCTTCTTTTTCTCCTTCCCGATGGTAAAGTATTATACCGCTTTCACGAACCCAATTTTTATGGTGACAGTATTTTAATCCGCCCTTTGGTTCAGGAGGTTTTGACCACCAAAAAACCAACAACGGGAATCGAGTTAGGAAAAGCAGGAATTTATATTTATTATCTTTTACCGGTTTATGAGAAAAACAAAATTTTCTCAGGGGTTGTTCAGGTAGGAGAAGAATTTGAAAATTTTCTGCGGGATATTAAACTGGTAACTCCCGACGTTGAGTTGTTTTTTTTACCTGTAACGCAGGAAACTTTACTTATCTATAATAGCAGTGACTATGTTGGCAAAACTGAAAAATACGGTAACTGGTATTATTTGGGTTCCAATCAGCCGGAGCTGGGGAAAAAGATTCTGTCTTTAATCCCGCCGGAGAAAATGTTAAATATTAAACCCAGCATTGTGAAATTAAACTCAAACTATTATTACCTGCAAAGCTTTAACAATAAGAATTTTACGGTAGCAATCCTCCACCCAGCTTCTGATTACCAAACTTACGCTCGCAAAATCTTCTGGCAAGGATTAATTCAGCTGTTACTTTTAGCCTTGTTAAGCGGCTTGTTAATAGTTTTTACGGTAAATAAAAGCTTAGAACCTTTAGAGGAAATTTTAGAAACTTTTCATGAGGTCAACCGTAAAGGGGTTATGGGGATTGAGCCTTTAAAAATTAAAGCGGTACGGGAGTTTAAAGAATTTATCGCGGGGTTAAATAAGCTTATAAATTATGTGCGGGATGAGTATGCTGAACTTCAGGAAATTAATCAGTTTCAGGGGATTTTACAGCAGGAGACCCGGGAAGAAAATGTCTATAATTTAATAGTAAATTTATTAAAGCATAAATTTGGTTTAAATAAAATTACAATATTACGGTTAAATGAAAGTGATGATCGTTTTGAGGAAGTACTGGCGACCGCTCAAAGGGGCTGCAGTAAAGAGGTTTTATATAAGCCGGAACTTTGTAAAGTAAAGCGTACCGGGAAACCCTTATGGATCCGGGATAGTGTTGATTTGTGCCCAGAGTTTACCGAAGACGAAGATTATTTTTGTTATCCTTTAATTATTGGGGGTAAAGTCCGCGGGGTAGTTCAGGTCAAGATACCTGCAGGAACTAAAGTTAACTTTGATAAAGTGGTGCACTATTTAGCTTTAGCCGCACCGGTTATTTACAATACACGGCTTTTAGCTCAGGCTCGAAAAAGAGCCCTAGAAGACCAATTAACCGGCCTTTATAATCGCCGTTTTATGCAGGGATTTTTGGAAAAGCAGTTAGCTATTGCCGAAAGGACTGGACAACCATTAGCCCTTATGATGTTTGATTTAGATCATTTTAAAGAAATTAACGATAATTTTGGCCATTTAGTAGGTGATGAGTTATTAAAGGGCTTAGCAACCTTAATTCAGGAAACCGTTCGTCGGCAGGATTTAGCGGTCCGTTACGGAGGCGATGAGTTTTTATTAATCTTGCCGGATACCGACCGGGAAGGGGCAAAAGAGTTGGCGGAAAAGTTAAGAAGGGAAATTTTTAAAAAAATTTTCCCCGGAACTATCGGAGGGATAAGATTAACGGCCAGCTTTGGAATTGCGGTTTACCCTGAAGATGGGCGGGGGATAGAGGAGTTAATGCAAATTGCTGACGACTACTTATATCGGGCCAAAAAAGAAGGACGAAATTGTATTGTTAGTGGCTAATTAAAGAAGGTGAACAAGGTGACCGAAAGTTTCTGGCAAAAGCAGTTAGTATTAATTTTAGGGATTGTACTCATCTTTTCTCTGCTGGAATGGGCCAATGCCCACCAGGTTCATCATAAAATATTTAGGGAAAAGATATTGACCGAGCAAAAACTGGTAGAAAACCAGTTAAACCTTTTGGAAAGGTCGCAAACGGAAAAAATCCTTTTAGTTCTTCGGATGTTAGCCAATGACCAGAAATTTTGTGAGCTTTTAATGAAAGAGGACCAGAACGGGCTTAACCGCTATTTAGCTAATGTTTTTTTTAACTTGCAGAGTTTGGGGATAGATAATGTGGGCATTCTTGATCCCGAAAAAAGGGTAATTGTGCGGATGGCTACTCCCGGACTTTCCGGGGATAATGTCAAGAATTTTATTAATTTAAAAGGGTTACCGGGAGAATATGATGCTAAAGTTGTCTTTGGACCTTTAGGGTACCGTTTTCGAGTGGTTATTCCGGTTTTTTACCAAAACAAGCTGGTAGGTTATTTAATGGGTGGAATGTTCTGGGGAAGGATTATCCAAGAAATAGAAAATACTTCTCCAGATTTTGGTGTTGTGGCTTTTTTGGATAATGACCGGTTAAAAAAGCTTGGCTTTAACCCGGAGCAGTTTAGGGAAAAGTTTATTAATTTAGGGGGTAGCAGTTTACTTGCGCAAAACCGCGATTATTCTTTAGAATTTTTAAAAGAACTGTCCCAGTTTACCAAGGATTTCCCGCCGGCGGGAATTTATCAAATTGCCGGCTTTAAGTATTACCTTGCGGTTAAAAAGGGAAGTAATGGGGAGCGGATTGTTTTTTTAACCCCGGTTGCGGAAAGTCTTGCGGAGTTTTACCAGGACATACGGCAAATGGTCGTATTAATGGTTTTCGAGCTTTTCCTGGTGGGAGGTATTTTACTTTACTTTAACCGGGAAATTTTAAGACGGGAAGCTAATGTTACAAAATACTTAAAAATGCTAAACCAGGAGGGGTTAAGCAAAGCGCTGCCCGAAAACCTTCAGGAGATGGGCGAATGTTCCTTGGAACTAAGAAAATTTATAAAAAACACTCAGGAGTTTATCGCTAACTTAGCAACTGAAGTGGAGTTAAATAGATTACTTAAAAATGAAAAAGAGGAAGAGGCTATCTATAAACTTTTAATAAATTTTTTAGAGCGCAAATTTAACCTTACTGATACGGCAATTTTAATCTTAAATGAAAGCCAAAATCGGTTGGAAGTAAAAGCTCTTGCGGGAAAAATTCACTGCAATCCGCAGATTTTAGAAGATAAAGAAGTCTGTGCGGCTATTGCCCGGGGACGAGAAGTGGTAAAGTTTCCCGGAAGTTTAGACCAGTGCCCGGAGTATCGGGGCGATAGCTTTTATGCTTGTATTCCATTAATTGTAGGTGGGGAGGTTAAAGGCCTAATTCATGTAACCTGCCCCCAAGGAGAGCAAGAAAAGTTAAAACGGGTAGAAAGGGTAGTGGAAATTGCTGCACCATATTTGTATACTGCCCGGTTGTTAAAAGCTTTAGAATACTCGTCGATGATTGATGAACTAACTAAAGTTTACAACCGCCGCTTTTTAGTAAATTTCTTAGAAAAAGAAATAGCTTATTGCCGTCGCCATGGAAGTTCCCTTGGTTTAATTCTTTTAGATTTAGATGATTTTAAACTTATTAATGATATCTATGGCCATCCGGTGGGGGATGAGGTTTTAAAGAAAGTTGGCGAGGCTTTAAGAAATACGGTCCGCAGTCAAGATGTGGTGGCCCGGTATGGTGGTGAAGAGTTTTGCGTGGTGCTGCCTGCAACTGGTTGGCAGGGAAGCTATGAAGTGGCGGAAAAGCTAAAAGAAGCTATAAGTGAGCTTAAATTTTCGAAGCCGCTTAAGGCAACTGCTTCGGTTGGTGTGACGGTATTCCCGGAGGAAGCAAAAAATTTAGAGGAACTTTTAGGAGTTGCGGACAAACTTTTGTACTATGCCAAAAATGCAGGTAAAAATAGAGTAGTTAGCTTAAAAGACATAGATTTGCCCAACTCTTAGGGGTTGGGTTTTTATTTTGGCTTTGCTACAATTAAGGTGGTGAAGGTATTATGCTGGAAAAAATAACCGATAACCTCTATCTTTTGCCCAAACAGGGGGCAATGCTGGTTGAAGGTTATGTAATTACCCACAGTAAGTTGATTTCTTCTCTCTATCAAGATGAATCGCTAAAACAGCTAAAAAATGCGGCAATGATTCCCGGAGTTTACCGGGCGGTTTACGGTATGCCGGACCTGCATGAAGGCTTCGGCTTACCTATAGGGGGTGTGATGGCTACCCTATTGCCCGATGGCGTAATTTCCGCCGGAGCGGTAGGGATGGATATAAATTGCGGTGTAAGATTACTAACTACTCCTTTTATGGCTAAAGAACTATCCCGGGATAGATTGCAAGAATTGGTAACTGCAGTTCTAAAATATGTTCCGGCGGGGGTAGGCAAAAAAAACCGGGAAAAAGAAATAAGGAAGCTTTTGCCTAAAGTTTTACTTAACGGTGTGCGGGCTCTTTTGGAGGAAGGATTCGGAAGGGAAGACGATTTAGCTAAAATTGAAGAGGGCGGAGTAATGGCTGGGGCAGACCTTAAAGCTCTATCGCCGATGGCCTTGGCCCGGGGTGCGGAAGGCCTTGGCACTTTGGGGGGAGGAAACCACTTTATTGAACTGCAAGAAGTGGTGGAAGTTAGGCAATTGGCCCTTGCAGAAAGTTATGGACTGTCTCCAGGGCAATTGTGTATTATGGTTCATACCGGCAGCCGCGGTCTTGGGCATCAGGTTTGCACTGAGTATACCGAGATTTTGTATAAAGCAGGACCTAAATATAAAATAAATGTGCCGGTAAAAGGACTGGCCGCAGTACCGTTTTCAGCGCCCGAGGGGCAAAGCTACTACCAGGCGATGGCAGCGGCGGCTAACTTTGCTTATGCTAATCGTGAACTTATTACCCACTATTTAAGACAGGTTTTTAAAGAACAGCTGGGAAATGGAAAGCTTGACTTAGTGTATGATTTAGCCCACAATATTGCTAAAGTAGAAGTTCATGACGGCCAAGAACTTTTAGTGCACCGCAAAGGGGCAACCAGAGCCAAAGCTCTAGGACATCCGGTGTTAATTCCTGGAAGCATGGGTACAAAATCGTATGTATTAAGGGCTTTACCCCAAATTTCCCTTACTTTTAATTCCCTAAACCACGGGGCGGGTAGAAGGATGTCCCGGAAAGCATCGCGAAAAAACTTAAAGGTTGCCGATTTAAAACAGGCTCTGGGGGATGTTGTTTTAAACGAAAAATATAAGGAAGTTTTAGATGAAGCGCCCCAGGCTTATAAAGATATAGACCTGGTGATTGAAGCGGTTACTAGTGCCGGTCTTGCGGAAGTTGTGGCCGTATTAAAACCTTTAGCGGTGATTAAAGGAAAAGATTAATTTAAAAGGGGGCAGTGCAAATGTGTGAAGCTAGTGCTTTTGTGGTAAACGGAGACCAAGAAGAACTTTTCTTAGAGCGGGTCGATAAACTTATACCCACCGAAGAAGGCCTTTTATTAGAAAATATTTTTGGTCAGCGGAAAGTAATTAAAGCTAAGATTAAACGGTTAGAGTTAGTAGACCATCGTATTTTACTGGAGCGGGAGGAGTAATGGAAAAATTATTAAGTTTACGGGAAGAGGCTATATCTTGTCAGCGCTGCAATTTACGGGCTCATGCCCAGCAAGTGGTTTTTGGCGAAGGGAATGAAAATGCCCTTTTAATGCTGGTGGGGGAGGGTCCTGGAGCGGAAGAAGACCGGCAGGGCAAGCCCTTTGTGGGAGCAGCCGGGGAATTACTAAATAAAATTTTAGAAGCCTCCGGGATTTCCCGGGAAGAAGTGTATATTGGTAATGTGGTTAAATGCCGGCCACCCAATAACCGAGTACCCACTAAGGACGAAGTGGCAGCTTGCCGCTCTTTTCTTGACCGTCAGATTCAGCTAATTCGTCCTAAGATTATTGTTTGCTTGGGAGCTACTGCGGCTCAGACTTTGCTTGGGCCGGAGGTTAGGATTACTAAAATTCGGGGGATCTGGCATGAAAGGGAGGATATAAAAATTATGCCTACCTTTCACCCGGCGGCGTTACTCAGGGATCCTTCCAAAAAAAGACCGGTTTGGGAAGACTTTAAAGCAGTACGGGATTTGTATTTTACTTTAAAACAAAATAAGGAAACGGAAGATTTTGAACAATTACAATTATTTTAAACTAAAAGGGCGGGGTTTTTCCCGCCCTAAATTTCTTTCAGTTTATTTAATTCTTCTACCAGCATTTTTAATTCTTCATCATCTTTAGCGTAGTATAAGGCACCGGGTCCACAGTGGTTAACACAGGTGCCGCAGTTTTGGCATTTTTCCCGGTCATACTTAAGCTTGTGTTCGGCATGGTCAAAGTATAAGGCACCATACAAGCAGTAAGTTGCCGCAGGGCAATCTTCATTTTGGTCGCAAAGGTCTAAATCAATATGAATTGGCATACGTCCACCCCCAGCGAGAGAAAATTTAGAATACTTAGTAAAAGTATAACATAAAGAAAGTATTTTCGAAATATTTTTTTTAAAATTTAGGCGAAAATAACCAACCTTTTGGTTGGTTATTTTAATCTGAGCAGAGCTTCAAGCTTTGTTTGAAAATCGTTACGAACTTCATTTATTTTTTTTAGATAAGCTTTAAGGTCAGCAGTGGTTTCAAATAGGGAGAGGGCTCGGTAAGCACATTTTTGGACGCACAGGCCACAACCGTTACAGCGGTCGGCGTTGAAAAAAAGCTTTTCATCCGAAGGATCATAAAAAAGTGCCTGGGTGCTGCAGGAAAGCGCGGCAGGACAATTTGGTTCTTTAAGGCAGATGTCGTGGTCGATGTGTAAGGTCATTTTAAGCCCCCCTCATTAAGTTAAATAACTGTTATATAATAGAACAATAATATTATTTTTTATATGATAACAGAACAAAGAAAACTTGTAAAGAAGTTTAGGGATAAATCCCCTTTGTTTAAACAAAAATAAAAGTAAAGGGGGTTTAGGAATAATGAAAAAGTTTTTCGTCTTTTTTTTAGCCGTAACTTTGCTTTTTAGCCTTGCTGGCTGCCCGGATAAAAAAAGAAAACCGGCACCGCTTAAAGTTTTTCTGGTGGTGGCCAAAAGTCAGAACGAGGAAAAACAATTGCTAAAAACCTTTAAAGCTAAAGCTAAAGAAAAAAATTTAGCAATTACGATTAAAGCTTTAAATGACGATGAAAAAAGAGAGGAAAAAGTGCTGCAAAGGTTATTAAGCCAGAAACCAAAAGGCGTTATTTTAGAAACTACGGGCTCCCCTAAAGCCGGAATTTTGGTACAAAAGCTTTACCGGGAGAGTAAAATTATTTTTTTAAAAGATGTTCCTTATGATTCTTTGGGAGATGGAGCGGTCCTGCCGGATTTTAAAAAAGAAGCGGAACTTTTAGCTAAAAACCTTGCCCTTTATGAAAAAACGGGTAAAGTTTTGTTACTATCGGGGAGTCGCCACCAACTTTCGGTAAAACTTTTAGAAGAAAACCTTATTAAAGAGCTTACAGCTCTTGGTAAGGCGGTTACCACCGGAGAAATAGTGATAAAAGACTGGCAAAAAGCTAAGGAAGAGGTAAAGAAACTTGCGAAAGGTCAAAGCATTATTGCCATAGATGGAAAAACTGGAGAAGTATTGGCCGATATTGGGATGAAAAAAGACCAGGGATTAGTTTTTGCCTCAAGCGAGCTTTCGCCCAAAATTGCCCAGGCAATTTATGAAGACAAACTTTTAGCCTCAATTGACCCCATGCCGGAAGTTTTGGCGGCCAAAGCGGTTGAGGAAATGGATGGAGTTCTAAAAAATCGCGGATTTAAAGGTGAGGCCAAAATCACAGTGAAAAATGGTGAACTTCCAGTAATCTATACTCCGGTAAGAGTTGTGACGCGTGAAAATGTTCTGGAACTCCAAAAAACGTATGGTGAATTTAATTCCTCGGAAAAACAGGGGCAAAAAAATGAAAAAAAAGAAAAGGGAAAAACTACCCGGGTAAAAATTACTACCAGCCAGGGGAAAACCATTGAACTTACAGTGGAAGGGGAAATTACTAAAATTGAAACGGGAGTCGGGGTCAGCGGCCAAAGTAAAGGACAGTAAAAAATATGAAAAAAATAACAAGCCTGGGTAAAGTTTGGTATACTATTTTAGTAGGGGTAATTATTAGGGGGGAAGGGACCGTGCGAACTTTTTTTCAGCTGTTTTTGGCGGGGGTTTTAACTTTTTATTTAATGGTAGTACCTTCTTTAGCCTTTAAAACCGAAGTAATTTCTCCTGTACCGGAAGAACAAGCGATGACTGCCTTTAAACCCAGTGGTTCAATTTTTGAAAAAATGGCTGATGCAGGTTTAAAGCGGGCGCTAACTTTAGGGTATGTACAAAAACTCGGACAAGAAGTAGGGGTGGGGGAATACACATTATTAGTTGATGAACTAATTAGCGATGCTACGAGGGTAGCTCTTAGTTTTTATTTTTATGCAAATGATAAGCCGGTTGATAACGGGATGGCAAGTTTGGAAATTTCTTTTGACCTTCCGGGAGCTAATGGTCTATCTAATTTTACACGCCTCCAGGGAGACGAAGGAGCGCTTTTAGGATATACTTTTACAGAGTATACAGGAAAACCCCGGGAAATTATTTTAAAAGGTCGGTATTTAGGAAAAGATGGAAGTCACAGTGCTTTTAATTTAACTTTACCTTTTAAGCTCACTGCTACAACTTTGCGCGAGGTTTATGTAGAAAAAGACCTTGGTGGTAATCCCGAAATTCTTGTGAAAAAAGTAATTTTAGCGCCTACCCAGTGGGCGGTAGTGGTCAACCTCAAGGGAAGTCGGGAGGAACTTGAAGCCTTTAGAAATTTAAATATGCCTCTAAAACTTTATAGCGATGGCAATCCGTTAGAGTTATTAGGGGTCGGCTCGAGTCTTGGGGGTATTCCGCCCAGCAATGATGAGTATTTTTATTTCCAGCCGGGTGGCCAGGAAAAAGGGGCATTACTGGGAGTAAATTGGCCCGACGGCAAATCCCGGGAAATTTACCTTGATTTCACTAAAATCTTCAAAAAACCGCGGGTAGAGATAACCCCAATTTATGAAAACCTACCGCAGCCTTTGGTGCCCAAGCCATCGGTGCCGGCGAAACCTATACCCAGCTCAGGGCAATCACCAGTACCTGTCATAAGGGTATTAAAAGGAATTGACTGGGTACGAGCAACTTGTAAAGAGCTTTTGGTGTGGATACCGGAGAAAAATTTTAAAAAAATCCGGGAAATTGCGGATGAAAGGACGGTACTTGAGATAAAAGATGCTTTTAGAGGTCTTACCGATTATAAATTAGAACTGGTCAACTTTAACTACCAGGAAGACCAAAAGGGTTATTTGGTAAATTTATATGTAGAAATTAGAGGTGCTAAGGACAACAGCTACCGTGGAAGTAGTGAACTTATGCTACAGTTTGTACCTCAAAAAAACGTATATAAGCTTAGTAAATTTACTAAAAACTAATTGACAAAGCTTACTTTTTTAGTTACGATAAGGATGACGGGAATTATCCCGCTTCCTTTTTCCCCAACAATGTGAATGTACCAACAAGCACCCCCTCTTTTTGGGTTATTTTACTTCTTAGAAAAACCGCTTTTTTAGCGGTTATTTTTTTTGTATAATTTAAGCATAAGGAGGCGGGATAATGCAGGATGCCTGGTCGTTTATTGCTAAAATAAAAAATTTGTCACAAGAGGAATGGCACCGCTACCAGCAGGAAGTGCCGCAAAAACTTATTGACGCCGCTTTAAAAGTAGAAACCCCGGAGCTAAGAGCTCTTATTTACTACATGCGGTATTTTTGGGAAATGTTTTTTGATGAAAATTATCATTTAGAGGTGAAAACTAAATTAGTTATTCTGGCCGGCATCCTTTATTTTGTCCTTCCAGTAGATATAATTAGCGATTTTTTGCCGTTTTTAGGCTTTTTAGATGATGCTTTTGTCTTAAGGCTTATTTGGGAATTTATTGGGGATGAAGTGCGAAGATATACTGCTTTTAAAGGGGAACCCCTCCCCGAAACCCCAATTGATCTAAAAACTTTATTGGATAAAAGATTTGGACTATTAAAGGATTTATTTAAGATTTCTCCTTTTTTTATGGCATTAAAATTAGATAATAAAGTAGAAGAACTTGAAAATTTCTACTACATAGGTCGAGAATTTTTTAAACATAATCGTTTGGCCAATGTCCTTAGAGGTAAACTTTATTTGTCGGAAACTCTTTTAACCGGAGTTTTTAAAGAACTTCCCTCAGATTTTCCGGCCAAACAACTTAGAGCAGAGGTTAGGGGTGATGAATTAATAATTAAAGGTGATCTCCCCTTATATAATTTAACTTTTCAGCAAAAGATAAGTAAGGTAGAGTTGTATACGGAAAAAGAGCGAATCTATGCGGAAATTTATTTAAGCGGAATTCCGGATTTAAATTTAAAAGGAGCCCGGGGCTTTTTGTATCGAACTTTTGCCCCAATAGCTGCTTACTGGGGTCTTTCGCAATTTTTAAAAGCAAATCAAAAAAGTTTTCCTGGTGTAGGGTTAGAAGGAAAAAAGTTAAAAATTGATTTAAGCTACTATATTAAACCGGAGAATTTAAAAATTAAGACCTTAATGAAGTTTGTGGAAAAACTTCCCCCCCTTACCGCTATTGGGCAAAACGGTTTTTTGGTAGTAAAACTTAATGAATAGGAGGAGTTTTCACATGGCTAAAGGACTTGACTACTTAGCAAATTCAGTTGCGCTTTTAGGTTACGAAGACCGGGAACAGGGGAATTTTACCACTGTAGCGTGGATTGCTCAAGTCTCGGTAAATCCCCCCATGGTTTTGGTGAATGTTGCGCCTAAGCGTTATTCTTACCAAAAAATTAAAGAAACCGGGGAGTTTACTTTAGCAATTTTAGCCGAAGACCAAAAGGAAATAGCGGATTTTTGCGGTAAAAATTCCGGGGCTAAAGTTGACAAGATTAAAGAATTAAGGCTTCCGGTGGTTCGGGGAGAAAAAGTTTTAGCACCTAAGCTTACGACGGCAATAGCTAATCTTGAATGCCGGCTGGTACAAGAGATTCCTGTAGGTGACCACATTGTTTTAGTGGGGGAAGTGGTGGCGGACGATGTACCAAACCCGGATAAAAAGCCTTTGGTTTTTCACCAGTGGAAGTATCTCTATTAGTCTTTGGTGATAATTACCCTACTCCAGAGGGGGACTTCTGGAAAAAGTTCTTCAATATCTTTATTGTGCATTCGAATACAGCCGTGGGAGATTTCTTGACCAATGGAGGCTGGATTGTTAGTGCCGTGGATACCGTAATTGCCTCCGGGGATGGTAAGCCCCATCCAGCGGCTGCCTAAGACGCCATAGGGGCTGCCCCCAGGATTTATTATTTTATTTTTAATGCGGTAGATGCCGGTAGGGGTTGGGGTTCCTGGGGCTCCTACTGCTACCGGCCAGGATTTAACCGGTAAATTATTTTTGTAAAGAGTTAGAATTTTCTTTTTTAAGTTAACGGTTAGGTGGACTACCATAAAACTACCTCCTTTATCGGGGTTGAGTGGGAGGAAAAAGCTTGCTAATCTTTGCACCGGCAAAAATAAATCTTACTTTAGATATATTAGGAAAGCGCCCCGATGGTTACCATGAACTCTGGTCGGTTATGCAGTCCATAACCCTTGGGGATTTGGTGGAAATTAAACCGGCCGAAAAATTAAAACTTAATATAGTGAATGCCAATTTACCTGCCGATGAGACCAATATTGCCATTAAAGCTTTTAAAGCTTTAATGGCAGCAACGGGCAAGATCACCGGCGCCCAAATTACAATCTATAAAAAAATTCCTTTAGAAGCAGGTTTAGCGGGGGGCTCTACCGATGGGGCTGCGGTTTTGTTTGGGTTAAATAAGCTTTATAACTTAAACCTTACCTTAAAAGAGTTAGAGGAGATTGGGGCGAAAATTGGGGCTGATATACCTTTTTGTTTAAATGGCGGAACGGCTCTGGTGGAAGGGATCGGTGAGCGGGTCACCAAACTAAAGCCTCTTTTAAAAGGATATTTTGTTATTTATAAACCGCCCTTTGGCATTACTACTAAAGAAGCGTATTTAAAGCTTGCGGGTAAAGATATAACTTCAAATCGCCCAAACCACCAGGAATTTTTGAAAGCGCTATATCAGGAGGATTTAGAAAAAATTGGAAAGCTTTTAAAAAATGTTTTAGAGCTAAGTGCTACTGCAATAAATCCAGAAATATATAAATATAAAAATGAGCTTTTAACAAAAAATCCCCTGGGAGTCTTAATGTCGGGAAGTGGTTCAACGCTTTTTGCCCTAACGGATAATCTTAAAAAGGCCAAGGAGATTTATCATAAATTAAGTTTACCGGGAGAAAAATATATTGTTCGGCCTTATGCTTTTGGTCCTACTTGCTTAAAGCTTTAAAAACATTGTAAAATAAAATAATATAATAAAAGGGAAATGAGGGGATTTTATGGGGAGATTAAATCCAATAATCCTTGATAATTACAAACCTTTAAGGGAGCTGGTGTTTGAAACTTTAAGGGAAGCTATTATCAACGGAGTTTTAAAGCCCGGGGAGAGGTTAATGGAAGTCCAGCTGGCTGAAGAGTTAGGGGTTAGCCGCACTCCAGTACGGGAAGCTATTCGTAAACTTGAATTAGAAGGCTTTGTGGTGATGATTCCGCGAAAAGGAGCGTATGTGGCCGGAATATCGCTAAAAGATGTGGCAGATGTGTTTGAAGTACGGGCGGCGTTAGAAAGCCTTGCTGCCGGCCTTGCTGCGGAAAGAATTACCGATGAAGAAATTGAGGAGTTAGAACGGGTTTTAGTGCAGCAGCAAAATCTTGCGGACAGTGACCGTTTAGAAGATATAATTAAAGTAGATACCGATTTTCATGATGTGTTGTACCGGGCCAGCCGTAATGAGCGGCTGATTCAGATAGTAAGCCACTTACGAGAGCAAATTCAGCGTTTTAGAACTGCTTCTCTATCCCAACCGGGTCGGATGCGAATTGCGTTAGAGGAGCATAAGGAGCTTGTAGAAGCGATAGCGGAAAGAAATGTCGAAAAAGCTCAGGCTTTGGCGCGGGAACATATTGAAAATGCCGAGCAGAGCATGATTAACGGCTTAAAGGAAAGAGGCGAATTAATTGGTGATTAATGCACTGGTACTGGCGGGCAGTCCCAATAACGGCAAATTAGCTAAAACCTGCCCCGAACCTTTTGAAGCTTTAATACCCCTGAAAGGGAGACCGATGGTCGACTATGTAGTGGACTCGCTCTTAAAGACTTCCGAGGTCCAAAAAATTGTTGTCGCCGGACCTAAGGAGCTTTCCGGTCGCTATCCCGCCGAGCGTGTTGTGCTGGTAGACGGGGGCGAATCGGTAGTTGAGTCGGTAGAAAAGGGGTTTGAGGTTTTACCTGAAGATACGAAAACTTTGGTGGCAACCAGTGACATACCGTTAATTACTCCCGAGGAAATTAAGGCGTTTTTTTTAGCTTGTCCGCCGGGATATGACGTTTATTACCCTATAGTATATAAAGAAGCTATTGAACAGCGGGATAACTCAGTTAAACGAACTTATGTAACTTTAAAAGAAGGTACCGTAACCGGCGGCAATCTTTTTTTGGTGGATCCGCGAATTGTGGAAAAAGCTATTGTCAAAGCTCAAGATTTAATTAAGCTTAGAAAAAGCCCTTTTAAACTTAGCCTACTCTTGGGATTTGGCTTTGTCCTCAAGTTTTTGGCTAAAAAGCTTTCGGTAAAAGAACTTGAAGAAAAAGTTAGCAATCTTTTAGGTGTCCGGGGAAAAGCAATATTTTCCCGGAGCTTTGGTATTGGTGTAGATGTTGACAAACCGGAAGATTTAGAAGTCGCCTTAAAACATTTGCCCTAAAAGGGGGCTTTTTTCTTTTTGGAGGTGCTGAATATTGGTAGAACTAAAAGATGTCCAGGAAGCCAGGATACGCCTCTTAGGGGTTGCCCACCGGACTTTGACTTCTTATTCGGCAACTTTTAGCAGGCTTTCTGGTGGAGAGGTTTACTTTAAATACGAAAACTTGCAAAAAACCGGATCTTTTAAACTTCGCGGTGCGTATAACAAAATTGCGAGCCTTCCGGTAAGAGACCGGGAACGCGGGGTAGTAGCAGCTTCTGCCGGTAACCATGCCCAGGGGGTGGCTTTTGCCTCTTTTAGTGCCGGGATACCGGCAACTATTGTTATGCCCGAAGGGGCGCCACTGGCCAAAGTTCAGGCTACCCAGAGTTATGGGGCAAAAGTTGTCTTAAGCGGAGCAAGCTATGATGATGCCTACTTAAAAGCTAAAGAAATTATGGAAAAAGAAGGAGCTACCTTTGTTCATGCCTTTGATGACCCGAAGGTAATTGCCGGTCAGGGTACAATAGCCTTAGAGATGTTAGAAGATGTTCCTGAGCTTGATATGTTAGTTGCGCCCGTAGGCGGTGGAGGTTTAATTGCGGGACTTACGGTAGCGGCTAAAGCAATTAAGCCGAATTTAAAAGTAATTGGAGTGCAGGCCAAAGGGGCACCGTCATCCTATCAGGCTTTTAAAGAGAAAAAAAGAGTAACCTTATCGTCGGTATCGACCATTGCCGACGGGATTGCGGTTAAAACTCCTGGAGAGTTGACGTCACAAATTATTTTTGCTTTAGTAGACGATGTGGTGTTAGTGGATGATGAAGAAATTTCCCAGGCGATCTTAATGGTTTTAGAACGGGGCAAAGTTATGTTAGAAGGAGCTGGAGCGGTAGGGGTAGCTGCTCTTTTGGCCGGGAAACTTCCGGTAAAAGGGCACAAAGTAGGAGTTGTTTTATCCGGAGGTAATATTGATGTCCATACTATCTCAATCATTATCGAACGAGGCCTGGTGAAAGCTGGAAGATACGTCCGCATCAGGACGATCTTAGACGATAAGCCTGGGGCTTTGCAAAAACTTTTAGAGTTAGTGGCGCGGGAAAAAGCCAACATTATTTCCATTAACCACGACCGCATTGCGCCTCATGTTCCCATTAAACAAGCAGAAGTAGAGTTAGCTTTAGAAACGCGGGATTTAGCCCACGTTCAAAAGCTAATGCAGGTTTTAAGCCAGGCCGGCTATCAGATTCTCGACCATTAAGGAGGGCTTTTGGTGGAAGGAATTATTTTAGCTGCGGGAAAAGGGACACGCATGAAATCGGAGCTTCCTAAAGTTATCCACGAGGTAGCTGGAGTTCCTATGGTCATTAGGGTTTATCATGCTTTAAAAGAAGCAGGAGTTGAAAAAATCGTGGCCGTGGTAGGCTATCAGAAAGAAAAGGTAGCCGAGGTCTTAGGGGACCGGGCGGTTTTAGCAGTTCAGGAAGAACAGCTTGGTACCGGTCATGCCGCTCAAGTAGCTATGCCTTATATAAATGACGAAAATGTTTTAATAGTTGCCGGGGATACACCACTTTTAAAAGGAGCTACCTTAGAAGCCCTGTGTAAAAGACATGTAGAAACAGGAGCTTCGGCTACAGTTTTAACCTGCTTTTTAGGTAAGCCCTACGGCTATGGCCGTATTGTCCGGGATGGTTATGGGAAAATAATAAAAATAGTGGAAGAAAAAGATGCTAACTTTGAAGAAAAACAAATTGCGGAGGTTAATACCGGGATTTACTGCTTTAAAACTTCCGAACTAAAAGAAATTTTACCTTTACTTAAAGCGGAAAATGCGCAAAAGGAATACTATTTAACCGATGTTATCCCCTTACTTTTAAGTCGGGGGAAAGGGGTGGAAACCATTACGGTTCAGGATGAAACGGAAGTTATGGGGGTCAATGACCGGCTGCAGCTTTATAAGCTTACCAAAGAAGTTTACCGTAAAAAAGCCGAAACGTTAATGCAGGAAGGGGTTACCATAATTGATCCCGAAACGGTTTATATTGGGGAAGAAGTAGTAGTGGGAAGGGATACAGTTATCTATCCCAATACCTTTATTGAAGGAACAACGGTAATTGGCAGTGGCTGTGTTATTGGGCCCAATACCAGGATAAAAAACAGTACCATTGGCAACGATACGGAAATTACTTATTCGGTAGTCATTGAGACGCGGATTGGTGATAGGGTTAACATTGGACCGTTTGCGTATCTTCGTCCGGGTTCGGAAATTGCTGCGGAAGTTAAAATTGGTGACTTTGTAGAAATTAAAAAATCCTATATTGGGGAAGGGTCGAAAGTGCCACATCTTTCGTACATCGGCGATGCGGTTATCGGTCGGGGAGTTAATGTGGGAGCCGGTACCATTACCTGTAACTACGACGGCAAAGCTAAGTGGGAAACCGTAATTGAAGATGGGGCTTTTATTGGCAGCAACACTAATTTAGTAGCCCCGATTAAAGTAGGCAAGAACTCGGTGGTGGGAGCGGGATCCACATTAACCGAGGATGTACCGGAAAAGGCTTTAGCCATTGCCCGGGCTCGTCAGTATATAAAAGAAGATTATGTTAAATAATATTTATTTTTTCGTTAAAGCGGCAGGAAGATTTAGTAGCTAACGAGAATAAAAAAGGTGTCGAATTTTGAATGGAGGTTTTAAGGATGAGCCGCTACGATTTAAAAATTTTTTCCGGGAACGCCAATCCAGATTTAGCAAGGGAAATAGCTTCTTTTTTAGGGGTAGAAGTGGGAGATGCCCGGGTTTCCCGTTTTTCCGATGGTGAAATTCAGGTAAAAATAAATGAAAGTGTCCGGGGGGCTGACGTGTTTGTAATTCAGCCAACCTGCACGCCGGTAAACGAAAATTTAATGGAACTTTTAATTTTAATTGATGCGGTAAGAAGGGCTTCGGCCCGCCGGATCACTGCGGTGCTGCCTTATTTTGGCTATGCCCGGCAGGACCGGAAGACCAGAGCCCGGGATCCAATTACTGCCAAATTGGTATCTAATTTAATTACCGTAAGTGGTGCCCGGCGGGTGATTGCGATGGATTTACATGCCGGACAAATCCAGGGCTTTTTTGATATTCCCGTGGATCACTTAGTAGGGGTCCCTATTTTAGCTAAATATTTTAACGAAAAAGAGTTAGACGATAAAGTAGTTGTCTCCCCCGATTTAGGAGGGGTAACCAGGGCCCGGGACTTAGCCGAAAGAATTGGGGCGCCTATCGCGATTATTGATAAGCGCCGCCCGGAACCCAATGTAGCAGAAATTATGAACATTATTGGTGATATTAAAGGTAAAACGGTAATTATGATTGATGATATTATCGACACTGCCGGAACAATAACTCAAGGGGCTCAGGCTTTATTGGAGCGGGGGGCCAAAGAAGTGTATGTTTGTTGTACCCATCCAATATTATCCGGTCCGGCGGTAGATCGGCTGGCTAACTCACCCATTAAAGAAGTGGTCGTAACCAATACTATTCCTCTACCTCCGGAAAAAAAACTTGCGAAAATTAAAGTTTTATCGGTAGCGCCTTTAATGGGGGAAGCTATTCGCCGTATTCACGAAGATTTATCGGTTAGTGAACTTTTTGTTTAATCATCTCGCTTTTTAAGAAGTGCCTTGCTGTAATGCGCAAGGCTTTCTTTTATTTTGGCATAAGGGACGGAAGTTTTACCCGGGAGAGGTATTTGGGCCTTTACTCCTTCCCTCTTGACAACTATCGCATCTTTGCCGATAGTTATTATATAGGAGGAGTTTAATTTATATTTCCGGCCCAGCCGGAAAACCCCCGGGGCAATTATTAAATCCGCTATTTCTCCGGTAGCAGGGTTTAAGGAAAAACTTACCATTTGTCCGAGGTAACTTCCGTCTTCGGCAATGACTTTTTGACCAAGAAGTCGGGGACCTTTTTTAAAAAGCTCTAAAAGCTCTAAAGCCTGCTCAGGCTTTTTTAGGGCATCTTTACTATCAATTAAGACCACCTTTTCACTTAAAGCTTTTATTTCGGAAAAAGGCAAAAACTTTGTCCCCGGTAAAAAACTTCGGCTGGCAACGACGAGCCCTACTACTTTACCAAGAGAAGGCTCCACTAAAAGCTCTTTTACGTGGGCGGTGATTACCCCATCGCGGGTGGTGATTACCGGAAGACCAAAGATATGCCGCACATCCCCAAAATTACCACCTCCCGGTCCCTCTTTAGATACATTTATTCCCAAAATAAGTTTTTTAGAACTAAAATTCGGGAATACTTAGTAAATGAGGAGGGATTTAAAAGGTGGAAACCATTAATGCTATTATGCGATTTAAAAAAACCCGGGGTGAGTGCCACCAACTATTAAAGGAAGGCAAGGTTCCTGGGGTAATGTATGGTAAGAACTTTGAACCAGTGGCGGTGGCGGTCGATGTTCGGGAGCTTGAAAGGTTAATGGATCGGGGTGTGAGGTTTTTAGAAGTTTCTTTAGATGGAAAAAAACAAAGGGTAATTGTTAAAGAGCTTCAACATCATCCGGTGACCGGGAAGCTTGTGCATGTGGATTTTCAGGTGGTAGAAAGCGGCCGGAAAATCCGCCAAGTGGTGCCAGTGGAGCTTTTTGGTGAGGCTTTTGGGGTAAGGGCTGGTGGCATTTTAGAACACGGGCTTACGGAAGTTACCGTAGAATGTCTGCCAGAAGATCTGCCGGAGTTTATTGAGGCGGACGTATCGAAACTTTCAGTGGGAGATTGCCTTCGGGTGAAAGACTTAGAGGTAGCAAAAGGGGTAAGGATTATTGACGATCCCGAAAGCATTATTGCTCTTGTGTCAGCTCCAAAACATGATGATTTAGAGTTAGAAGGAGAAACTTACGCCAAGGAAGCTACCTTATAAAACTACTTAGGGAGAGGGAAAATGTTTATCATTACTGGACTTGGTAATCCTGGCCGTGAATACGAAAATACCCGGCATAATGCCGGGTTTCTGGTTGTAGATGCTCTGTCTAGGCGGCTTAACATAAACATAAATAAAAAAAAGTTTCAAAGCTTAGCGGGAGAAGGGGAATTTTATGGTGAAAAAGTTTTATTGTTAAAACCCCAGACTTATATGAATTTGAGCGGGACAGCGGTTAAGGAGGCGGTTTCTTTTTATAAACTCCCTCTGTCCCGCTTAATTGTTGTTTATGACGATTTAGACTTGCCTTTGGGGAAAATTCGTCTGCGCTTAAAGGGAAGTTCCGGCGGTCACCGCGGTATGGGGTCAATTATTGGAAATTTGGGGAGTGAGGAGATTCCCCGCTTAAAAATTGGAATTGGACGACCGGCTTTGGGGGAGGTAAAAGATTACGTTTTAAAGCCTTTTTCGCGCGAAGAGTGGGAAGTATTAGAACCTACCCTTAACTTAGCAGTGGACGCTTTGACATTAGCCTTAAAAGAAGGCTTTAGTAAAGCAATGAATGAATTTAACCGGGGTGGTTAGTTATCTTAGGTAAATCTTTTTTTCTTGGTCTTCTTGCTGCAGGAATTGCTTACCTTATTAATAAAATGTTATTAAAGCAGATGGCGCCACCAAAGGTAAGTTTAATTGCTCCTGGGTTAGAAGAACTAATAAAAACTTTTGTGGCAGTATACGGTCAGGGAAATCTTCTTTTCGTGCATCTTATATTTGGCTTAGCTGAAGGTCTCTATGATTTTTTTACAGCTCGCAAAAAGGTTCTGGCTTTTTTGTTAAGCATAATTACTCATACCTTTTTTGGCTTTATCACTCTTTTTTTTCTGGTGAGACTTAATATGTATTACGGTATAATCTTTGCTGCCGCGGGTCATACTTTATATAACCTTAGTATTTTAAAACTTGCCGGAGGTAAGCAATGATTATCCATGTCTGTGACTTCTGTCAGAAAACTACCCGATTGAAGGACGGTACTGCCAGGCCTGCTTATATCCGGGGAATTTGTCCCGAATGCCAGGAAGAACTTTATTTTGAGGAAAAATCTTATTTTGGACGACCAGTCATTCATTAACGGAGGATTTCAGGTGGTAAGCAAAACTATCTTTTCTTTAATGCAGGAAAATTCAGAATTTAAGCGCTTATTAGCGGGGATTAAAAATAACCGGCCGCAGCTAATCTATGGTTCCTATGGTAGTGCTAAAACGTTTTTACTGGCAACCTTAGCTAAGACTTTAAAACGACCCCTTTTAGTTATTACTGAAAATGAGCAATCAGCCAGGGAGATTGCTGAAGATTTAGAGTTTTTTCTTTTTGATGCACCTTCCCGTTTTTTTTATCGGGAGGGGCTTTTATTTGACCTCACGGTACGGGAATCGGGAGAGCTAAAGTTTAGTCGGATCGAGCTTTTAAAAAAGCTTTCCCGAGGGGAAAGGCCGCATACTATTATCAACTACGAAGCCCTAACCCGCCGTTATCCGCCTTTGGAAAGTTTTAGCCGCTGGCAGCGGGAAATAGCTGTGGGAAATGTTTACGACCCCGATGAGTTGGTAGCAATCTTAACGCAAATTGGCTATGAGCGGGTCGAGCAGGTGGAAGCTCCGGGGCAGTTTAGCCGCCGGGGTGGGATCGTTGACCTTTATGTTCCCGGGGAACTACCCGTTCGGATAGAGTTTTTTGGCGATGAAGTAGACTCACTGCGAGTTTTTGACTTAGAAAGCCAGCGCTCCCTGGAAAACTTAGCAAAGATCCAACTGTATCCTGCAGAGGTAGCTGTAGCTTTGGAAGAACAGCTAAAGATTGCTAAAGAGGGAATTGAAAAAGACCTTCAGGAACAGATTAGAAAATTAATTCAACAAAATAAACGGGAAGCTGCCGGTAGACTTAAAGAAAAAGGGGCGGAAGTTTTAAATATTCTCACCAAAAGCGAGGTTTTAGAAAAGCTTTTACCTTACTTTTGGGAGGGGGGGTCCCTTTTAGATTACTTTGATAAAGAATATCTTATTTTTATTGATGAGCCTGGGCGGTTAGTTGAAGAGATAAATAGCCTTACTAAACTTCGCCGGGAAAGTTTTACAGAAGCTTTAATCGGTGGCTATACTTTGCCCAAACAGGCTCAGGGGTTTTTTAGTGAAGAAGAATTGCTGGCAGGACTTACGCAAAGACTAACTGGAGCAATTTCGCTTCTTCCCAAAACCCCCCGCTTTATTGGCGACTATGACCCTCATAATTTTGCAGGGAGAAAACCGCCTAACTATCTTGGCAAAGAAAAACTTTTTTATGAAGACTTAAGAAATTATCTCCAAAATGGTTACCGGGCTTTTGTGGTAAGAGGTCGGGAAGATACTGCGGCTAATCTTAAAACCGAACTTTTAAAACGGGATTTTCCGGTAAGTTTAGGGGAAAATTTAGAAGTACCCATTGCACCTAAAGAAGTAAAAATTTTAACTGGAAGGCTTAGTTCCGGCTTTGAATTTCCCCAGCAAAAAATTTTAGTTTATGCTGACACTGAACTTTCCGGGCGAACAGTTAAAACCCGGGAAAATAAGGTTGTAGATGGGGAAAAAGTAGAACAACCCTTTAACCCGGGAGATTTTGTGGTGCACCCGGTACACGGGATAGGTAAGTATTTAGGAATTAAGCCGGTGGAAGTGGGCGGAAACATAAAAGACTATCTGGTGATAGCCTATCAGGGCGAGGATCGGCTTTATGTGCCGCCGGAGCAGGTTGGAAACCTGCAAAAATACATAGGGGTTGATGGGGAGCCACCAAAGCTTTCCCGTCTTGGCGGGAGCGACTGGCAAAAGGTTAAAAATCGAGTAAAGGCCGCAGTTCGGGAGATGGCCGAAGGGCTGTTGGAGCTTTATGCTAAAAGAATGGCTAAACCTGGCTTTGCTTTTTCGCCTGATACCGTTTGGCAAAAAGAGTTTGAAGAACGTTTTCCTTACGAAGAAACTCCCGACCAGTTAAAAGCAATTGAAGAAGTAAAAAAAGACATGGAAAAACCCAAAGTAATGGACCGGCTTTTGTGCGGGGATGTAGGTTACGGAAAAACCGAAGTAGCCTTAAGAGCTGCTTTTAAAGCAGTGATGGATGGCAAACAGGTGGCGGTTTTAGCTCCTACTACTCTTTTAGCCCAGCAGCATTACAATACTTTTAAAGAACGCTTTTCCGGTTATCCGGTAGAAATTCGGTTGTTAAGCCGTTTTCAAACAGCTCGGGAGCAAAAACAGGTCATCGGCGAACTAAAAAAAGGAAAAGTAGATATTGTTATTGGAACCCACCGACTTTTGCAGGATGATGTCAAGTTTTATGATTTGGGACTGATGATTGTAGATGAGGAACAACGATTTGGAGTAGCCCAAAAAGAGCGGCTAAAACTTTTAACCGAAACGGTAGATGTTCTAACATTAACCGCGACTCCCATTCCCCGAACTTTGCACATGGCTTTGGTGGGTATCCGTGACTTAAGTATTTTAAACACTCCCCCGGAAAATCGTTTTCCTGTGCAGACCTATGTTTTAGAAGAAGACCCGTTTATCATCCGAGACGCTATTCGCCGCGAACTGGGGCGAGGAGGGCAGGTATTTTTTGTCCATAACCGGGTTTATGATATTGAAGAAGTTGCCGCCTGGGTTCAGTCTTTAGTGCCGGAAGCTAAAGTTGCGGTAGCTCACGGGCAAATGAAAGAAGAACTGTTAGAGAGAGTAATGTTAGAGTTTGTTTCCGGCAAACATGATGTCTTAGTTTCCACAACGATAATTGAAACGGGTATCGACCTTCCCAACGTTAACACCCTAATTATTAAAAACGCAGACCGCATGGGGTTAGCCCAGCTTTATCAGCTAAGGGGGCGTGTAGGTCGGAGCAACCGGATTGCGTATGCTTATCTTTTGTACGAAAAAGATAAGGTTTTAAAAGAAACGGCAGAAAAGCGGCTGGCGGCCATCAAAGAATTTACCGAGTTTGGCTCAGGTTTAAAACTTGCTATGCGCGACTTAGAAATTCGGGGAGCTGGGAATCTTTTAGGACCGGAGCAGCACGGCCACATTGCAGCGGTGGGTTTTGATATGTATATGAAACTGCTGCAGGAAGCAGTAGCGGAACTCAAAGGCGAGATTAAGCCAGAAGAAATTGAGCCGCAGTTGGAGCTAAACTTAACAGCTTATATTCCGGAAAGTTATATTCCCGATGAAAAACAAAAAATTGAGATGTACCGCAGGCTTTCTCGCACCAGAAAGCTTGAAGATTTAGAAGATGTTGTCGATGAATTAATTGACCGCTTTGGGGAAATTCCCCGGGAAGTGGAGAACTTAATAAAACTTATTAAGATAAAAATTATGGCTTCCAAGCTAAAGGTAAAGGGTATCTTTCAAACCGAAGGGGAGCTTAAAATCCAGTTTTTCCCCAATCCTGAAATTACTGCAGAGAAATTAGCCCGGGTTTCCGGCCATTTAAAAGGGAGAGTAATATTTGGGATGAATCCCGACTTAGAAATTCGGCTTAAGACCAAGGGAATAATTGGCGAAGAAATTTTTTTAATTTTAGAGAGGATATTTGGCCTTTTAAGTTGAATATATAAATGGAAAAAATTTTAACCTTTAGCTAAACTTTGAGAGGAGAGAAAGAGATGCAGAAGTTTTTTAAAGCTCTAGGAACGGTTTTAGTCCTAAGCCTGATGCTAAGCCTTGCCGGTTGTGGGGATTATGTTGCCAAAGTAAATGGGAAAACTATTTCCAAAAAAGATTTTGACAAGCGTT
>Ga0334722_10001701_pt1 | contig 26650 bp, 29 predicted proteins | sample C3_bottom_MG_FD_207210 | JGI IMG/M metagenome (GOLD analysis project Ga0334722, IMG submission 207210) | Sediment microbial communities from Yellowstone Lake, YNP, Wyoming, USA - C3_bottom | ecosystem: Environmental > Aquatic > Freshwater > Lake > Sediment | place: USA: Wyoming | collected... | reverse complement strand
CAAGGGAATTTTTACAGTATACATGGCTACATTCCGCAGCAAACCGGGACGCAGGAAAAAGAATAACCGCCGGGTATCATGGGAATTTCAGGAGGCGAGGCCTACGAAACTGCCGGGGAACTTCGGGTTAGTCGTAGTCGCGGAGCGCGCTCGCCCGGCCGTCCGGGTGCGAGGGTGATTCGTCCGAGGTGGAACCCCGCGGCGCGATCGTGATCGCGGGGAACAGGAGACTCACCGCGAATCCCGCGAAGGCGATGACCGCCACCGCCTGGAAGATCCCTTCCATTCCCCCCTGCAGCGCCCCGGACAGGCTGCGAACCAGCGCGGCGGGAAGGAAGGAGCGCTCCGGCCCCAGAAGCTTGTCCACGGCGCCGGGGGGCACGCCGCCGGCGGCAAGGGCCGCCGCGAGGACGCCTCCGAGGACACCCACGGCCAAGGTGCCGCCGATCGAGCGGCTGAACATGGTGCTCGCGGTAGCGACGCCGCGTTGATTCCATGGCACGCTCGACTGCACCGCGATGATCAGGGGAGTGTTGGCGAATCCCAGGCCCAGTCCATAGAAGAGCATCGCCAGACGCAGTGACCAGAGATCCGCTCCGGGCCGGAGCAGATACGAAAGCCCCAACGCCGCGCAGAACGTCAACGCCAAGCCTCCGCGGATGAGCGCCTTGTACCCCGTCCGCGGCAGGATCCGCCCCGCCAGCGTCGAAGAGAGGGGCCACCCGATGGCGATCGGGGCGATCGCGGTGCCGGCGTCGGTGGGGCTCCCGGCGAGGACGCTCTGCACGTACAGGGGCACGAAGGTGACCACCGAGATCATGGCCGCGCCCACAAGCGCTCCGGTCGCCGAGGCGACGGCCATGACACGCCGGGAGAAGAGGTCGAGCGGAAGGAGGGGCTCGTCCGCGCGACGTTCCACCCACAGGAAGAGGGCCAGCGCGACGGCGGCCGCGGGGAGGTAGCCGAGCCCTTCCGCCCGGGAGCGGGTCGTCAGAAGGGCGAACACCACGGTGATCGAAAGCAGTGCCGCCCCGGCGAAATCGAGTCGGTGGTCATGCCGTTCCACCTTCTCGTGGTAGGCGAGGAGCAGCACCGCCGCGCACGCCATGGCCAGCGGGATGTTCACGTAGAAAACCCAGCGCCACGAGAGCCAATGGACGATCGCCCCGCCGAGGACCGGACCGATCAGGCCGGCAAGGCCCCAGACCGCGCCGAGGACCCCCTGGATCCGGGCGCGCTGGTGCACGTCGTAGAGGTCGCCCACGATGGTCATGGTGATGGGCTGGATGGCGCCGGCGCCCAGCCCCTGGACCGCCCGGAACAGGATGAGCGTGCTCATGCCGGAAGCGTGGCCACAGAGGAAGGAGCCGCCCAGGAAAAGGGCGATGCCGGCGAACATGACGGGCTTGCGGCCGTAGAGATCCGCGAGCTTGCCGTAAATGGGCAAGGTAACGGTTGCCGCGAGCATGTAGGCGGCGAACACCCAGGCGTAGAGGTGGATCCCGCCCAGGTCCCCCACCGCGGTGGGCATCGCCGTGGAAACGACGGTCATCTCCATGGCGGACAGAAACATGGCGAGGAGCAGAGCGACGACGGTAAGTGGGCGGTTGGTCTGGCGAGGCAAGGCAAGCTCCATCCTTCCGGTCACCCGGTGAAGGGACCGGGCTTTTCATTCAACAGCGAACTCGTGCATAATCGCATAAAAACGACTCCGTCATCCCTGGAAGCTGCAATCGCGGGCAGGATGTTCCCGCGTCGATCCGACACGCTGTTCAAGAGGGGGAGAAACATGCGGAAATCATGGGCGGTCCTTACGGTGTTCCTCGCGTTGAGCTTTGCCGGCTGCGGCTACAACGCATTCCAGCGGAACGATGAGCTGATCAAGTCGAGCTGGTCCGAGGTCCTGAACCAGTATCAGCGCCGCGCGGACCTGATTCCCAACCTGGTGAACACCGTGAAGGGGTTCGCCTCCCAGGAAAAAGAGGTGTTACTGGGGGTCACCAACGCCCGCGCCAAGGTCGGCGGCATCCAGGCGACCCCGGAGCTGATCAACAGCCCCGAGGCGTTCGCGAAGTTCCAGGCCGCCCAGGGAGAGCTGTCGGGAGCCCTTTCCCGGCTGCTGGTGGTGTCGGAGAACTATCCGCAGTTGAAATCCGACGCCAACTTCCGCGACCTGCAGGCGCAGCTCGAAGGCACCGAGAACCGGATCGCGGTCGCGCGCAACCGCTACATCAAGGCGGTGCAGGAGTACAACGTGACGGTGCGATCCTTCCCCTCCAACCTGACGGCGATGATCTTCGGGTATAAAACCAAGCCCAACTTCACGGTGGAGAACGAGAAGGAAGTCTCCAGGCCCCCCAAAGTCGATTTCGCACCCGCGCCGACGAAGCCGTAAAGAGGGACCGCGGTGAGCGGAGAGGGGATGGCGGTGAAAACGGCAAGCGTGTCCCTGCTGGCATTCGCACTCTGCTGGGCCGTCGTCGCCGGCGCACAGGTACCGGTTCCACCCTTGGGCGGGCGCGTCACCGACCAGACCGTCACTCTCACCGATGAACAGAAATCCGCCCTGGAACAGACCTTGCGGTCGTTTGAAGCCAGGAAGGGCAGCCAGGTCGCGGTCCTCATCGTTCCCTCCACCGCGCCGGAAACGATCGAGCAATACGCCTTGCGCGTTGCGGAGCAGTGGAAACCGGGGCGGAAGAACGTGGACGACGGGGCGCTTCTTGTCGTCGCGAAGGACGACCGGACGCTGCGGATCGAGGTGGGGTACGGCCTGGAAGGGGCGCTCACCGACGCCGCCTGCAAGCGCATCATCAGCGAAATCATCGCGCCTCGGTTCCGCCAAGGAGATTTCTACGGTGGCATCACCGCCGGGGTCGACCGGATCCTCGGTGCGATCGACGGCGAGCCGTTGCCGAAACCCGAAGAAAGGCGCACCGGCGGACCCCAGTGGTTCAATGTGGGGGTTCCCATCGCGATATTCCTTGCGATCTTGGTGGGGAGGGTGCTTCAAATCGTCCTCGGCAGGTTTTTCGGCGCGCTCGTCACCGGCGGTGCCGTCTCCGTCGCCGCCTGGATGCTGGCCGGTGCGATCTCCTTCACGCTGATCGCGGGGGTGATCGCGTTCCTGTACACACTGCTGGCCGGCTTCAGGGGCGGGCGCAGCCTTGGGGGAGGTGGTTTCGGCGGCGGATTCGGCGGCGGATTCGGCGGTGGCGGATTCGGGGGCGGCGGATTCGGCGGCGGCGGATTCGGCGGCGGCGGGTTCGGCGGCGGCGGCGCGTCGGGGAACTGGTGAGGATGAGTATGAAACGAATCGCGAGACATCTCATGGCGTCCAAATGGACCGTCAACCGCGCTTTCCCACGCGACGCGCTGATGGCGATCGAAAAGGCCATCAAGGCGAGCGAGGCCACGCACCGCGGTGAAATCCGGTTCGTGGTGGAAGGCGCGCTGCACATCGATCCGCTCTTGCGGGGGCAAACCGCGAGAGAACGCGCGATCGACGTTTTTTCGCAGTTGCGGATATGGGATACCGAACGCAACAACGGGGTGCTCATTTACCTGCTGCTCGCGGACCGGGACGTGGAGATCGTCGCCGACCGCGGAATTCACGAGAAGGTGGGCGCGCGGGAATGGGAGAGGATCTGCCGCAAAATGGAAGCCGCCTTTCGACAGGCGGACTATGAGGGGGGCGTGATCGGCGGCATTCAGGAGGTGACGCGCCACCTGGCGGAACATTTCCCCCCGATCGGCGACGACCGGAACGAATTGCCGGACAAACCGGTGGTTCTATAGCGGTGGCGTTTCGCGGGTCGCCCGAATGGTAATATTCATTCACACAAAACGGCACGGGAGAAATTCGTGAAATTGGAGTTGCCGGCGATCGGCAAGGTGTCTTCGGAAATATTCGACGAGATCATCCTTCCCCAACTTGGGCGGAAGCGCCCGGAAATCCTGATGGGGCCGCGTCATGGGGTGGATGTCGGGGTCGTCGATATCGGGCACGGGCAGGTGATGGTGACCACGACGGACCCGATCTTCGTGGTGCCCCCCTACGGTTGGGAGCGCTCCGGCTGGTTCGCGGTCCACATCCTGGCTTCGGATGCGGTCACATCGGGGATCCGGCCGAACTACATCACCATGGACCTGAATCTCCCCCTCTCCATCACGCGGGATGAGTTCGAGGCGTTGTGGGGGGTGATGCACCGTGAGTGCGACAAGATCGGCATGGCGGTCGTCTCCGGGCACACGGGCCGCTACGAAGGATGCGAATACCCCATGATCGGAGGCGCTACCGTGATCGGCATCGGGCCGAGGGACCGGTATATCACCCCGGACATGGCGCGGTCGGGGGATGTCGTCATCCTCACCAAGGGGGCGGCCATCGAAGCGGCCGGCTTGTTCGCCGTCACCTTTCCCGGGCGCGTGGCGGAGCGATACGGGGAGAAGGCGGCACGGGAAGCCGAGGAGATCTTCTGGCAGATGTCCATCGTGGAGGATGCCTTCACGGCGGTCGAGGTCGGTGTGCGGGAAGACGGGGTGACCGCCATGCACGACGCGACGGAGTGCGGGGTGTGGGGCGGCCTGTTCGAGGTCGCCCAGGCGTCGGGCGTCGGCATGACGATCGACAAGGAGAAGATCATCGTGCAGGACGCGGTGCGCAACGTGTGCGAACTGTTCGGCATCGACCCGTATTCGTCGATCAGCGAGGGAACGCTGATCCTCACCTGCCGGCCGCACAAGGCGAAGGAAGCGATCCGGCGCCTGGGCGACAAGGGGATCCCCGCGAGCATGGTGGGGGAGATCGTCGACCCGCGGCAGGGGATGCGTGTCTTTGAAAACGGTACGTCCCGTGAATTGATCCATCCCAAGGTGGATCCCTTCTGGGGCGCCTTCGGGAAAGCGGCATCGCAGGGCAGCTGACCGGCGATGTCCGATCGATTCTCTCCCCGCCTGTGGAGACTCTACGTCATCACCGACGAGAAGGTAAGCCGGGGCCGGTCCCACCTCCAGGTCGCGGAAGCGGCCATCCTCGGAGGAGCCGATGTCCTTCAACTGCGGGATAAGGAAGCCTCCGGTGGAAGGCTTTACCGGGTTGCGCTGGAGCTGAGGAAACTCACCCTCGAGGCGAAGGTTCCCTTCATCGTGAACGACCGCGTGGACATCGCCTTGGCGGCCGGCGCGGACGGGGTCCACGTCGGTCAGGACGACTTGCCCGCCTCCGTGGTGCGCGAAATCATCGGCCCCGTCAAGATCCTCGGGGTTTCGGTGGACACGGTGGAGGAGGCCATTCTGGCGGAGAAGGACGGCGCGGATTACCTGGGGGTCGGCCCGGTGTTCGAGGCGCGGGGAACGAAGCCGGATGCCGGCGAACCCGTGGGTCTCGACCGCATCGCGCGGATCCGCCGTCATTGCCGTCTCCCCATCGTCGCGATCGGGGGGATCGACGCCGAAAACGCCCGGAAGGTCCGGGAAGCGGGAGCGGACGCTGCGGCCGTGATCTCCGCGATCGTGGCGGCGGACGATATCGCGCGGGCGGCAAGACGGTTGAAATGTATACTGGACGGCACGCGCCAATGAAGGAAAGGGGGAAATCCTCATGCCGCATCCGGGACCGATCCTGATCGTCGATGACGAAGCGAACATCCGGAAATCGCTCGAGGGCGTCCTGAGCGACGAGGGGTATTCCTGCACGCTCGCCAGCGATGGCGCAGACGCGCTCGCGCAACTTCAATCGCTTCACCCGTCGCTGGTGCTTCTGGACATCTGGATGCCTGGCATGGACGGGATCGAGACGCTTCGGCGCATGAAGGCGGCGCAGCCGGAGACGCCCGTGATCATGATGAGCGGGCACGCGACGATTTCCACGGCCATCAAGGCGACCAAGGTCGGCGCCTCGGATTTCATCGAAAAGCCGCTCGAACTGGATCTCGTGCTGAACGCGATTCGGAGGGTCTTGGGGGCACAGGATACCCGCCGGAGCCCGGCTGCGGACGAGCCTGCCGGTTCGACCGATCTCCGGTCCAAGGAGGGGATGCCGGAACTGCAGCCTCTGGTGTTCAGCAACCAGACGCTGCGCGGCGACCTCATGCCGCAACGGACGCTCGCCCGCAGCGCGGTGTTGTACGGGCAGGGACTTCACTCCGGGAAGAAGAGCGGCCTGATCTTCGAACCTCTGGGTCCCAATTCGGGAATCCATTTCGTGGGAGTCTCCGACAATCGGGCGATTCCTGCGCACCTTGATTACGTGGAGTCGACCGGCTACGCCACGACGATCCACCTCGGAACCACCCATGTCGCGACCATCGAGCATGTCATGTCCGCGCTCAACGCCTACGGGATCAGTAATCTGCTCATCAAGTGCAACGGCGAGGTCCCCGTGCTGGACGGTTCATCCGTGGAGTTCTGTTCCCTGTTCGAGGAGGTCGGTTTCGAGAACCAGATCGGGGACTGGCATCAGATCGTTGTGAAGGAACCTTTCCGGATCGACGCGGGCAAGGCGTCCATCCGGCTTGAACCGTGTGACTCGTTCGAAATCGATTACACGCTCGAATATCCGGCCCCGGTAGGCAAGCAGCGCTTCGTCTTCCGACTCGACGACCCCGCGACCTACCGAAAGGAGATCGCCCCGGCGCGAACCTTCGGATTCGCGCGGGACATCGGGCAATTGCAGCGGCAGGGGTTGGCTCTCGGCGGGCGCTTCGACAACTTCGTCCTCTTCGGAGAGGAGGGGCCGATCAACGACGTGCTTCGATTCCCGGATGAACCGGTGCGTCACAAGGTCATGGATATGATCGGGGATCTCTACCTTCTCGGACGACGCATGCAGGCGAGGGTGATCGCCCACATGACGGGCCACACGCAGAACATCGCCGTGCTGAAAAAAGTGCGGGAGCTGTTGTGACACGATATGGCCTGGGTCGTCCCCGGTAGCGGGAAATCGTTGAAAGGGAAGGGAGCCTGTTCCTGATCCGGCGGCGGAATACATTCCCCGGTTGGGCGCTCGCCGTCCTGGCGGTGGTTCTCGCGTTCGAGCCCCGAAGCGCCGTTGCGGAGACGATTCGGATCTCCGGAACCGGCGGCGCGATGGGGACGATGCGTATCCTCGGGGAGGTGTTCCGGAAATCCAACCCCGGGATCCGGGTCGAGATATTGCCGGGCATGGGGAGCGGCGGAGGCGCAAAGGCCGTCCTGGCGGGACGGCTGGACATCGGATTGAGCGCCCGAACGTTGAGCGGCGAGGAACGCGCACAGGGCGTCGTGGAAACGAGGTACGCGAAGACTCCCTTCGTGTTCGGCATCAACAGTACCCTGAAGATGACCGGCCTGCCGCTGGAAGGGGTCGCCGATATCTACCGCGGAAAGCGCGATTGGGAGGGCGGCAAGCGGATCCGGTTGGTCCTCCGTCCTCCGGAGGATACGGATATCGCGGCCCTGAAGCGCATGTCGCCGGCGATGAGCGCGGCGGTCGACATCGCCTTGCGCCGCAAGGGAATGATCATGGCCACGACCGACGATGACGCGGCCGATGCCATCGAAAACGTGCCGGGCGCCTTCGGGGGGACGACGCTTTCGCTCGTCCTGTCCGAGAAGCGCGCGATCCGGGTCATATCGCTGGGCGGGGTAACGCCGGGCGTCCGGACGATGGCCGACAGGTCGTACCCTTACAGCAAGACGTTCTACCTGGTGACGAAAAAAAATCCCACCGATCCGGTTCGCCGGTTCATCGATTTCGTTCGCTCTCCCGCGGGAGCGGCCATCCTTGTGAAGTACGGCCAGGAAGCGGTGCGGGGGGAAGGCCTCCTGCCATGAGGGATACCGGGCGGAACATCCCGCGGCTCATCGAGGGCTTCGGCGGGGTTCTGCTGGTGATCATCGCGGTGGCCTTGCCGGTGCTCTACTTCGTGAACGGGTGGGGGTTGCAAAGCGAGCATCTCCGTACGGAATCGGAGATCTATGCCCGCGAGGTGTCCTCCCTGATCAACAGGAACCCGGACATGTGGAAGTACGAGACGACCCGTCTCGACGGATTCCTGGCGAATCGCGAGGAAGTTCCACATACGGAATCCTTTCGCATCCTGGACATGGATGGGAACATCGTGACGCAGCGGACGGTACCGATCGGCTGGCCACGGATGACGCGATCCCACCCCCTGATGGATTCCGGCCTGATCGTGGGGTCCCTCGAGGAGACCGCCTCCCTTCGCCCGCTGATCGTGGAAACGGCCGTCCTTGCCACGGCCGGTTCGGGGATCACCCTGCTCCTGTTCTTTCTCTTTCGGACATACCCGATCTCCGCGCTCCGAAACGCCCTCGACATGTTGTCGCACGAGAAGGGGCGCGCCAGCGTCACCCTCCGATCGATCGGCGACGGGGTCATCTCCACCGACCCGGAGGATCGTGTCCTGATCGTCAACCGGATGGCGGAGAGGATCACGGGATGGACGCAGGCCGAAGCCGTCGGGAGGCCCCTCGGCGAGGTTTTCCACCCCGAAGGAGACGTTCTCGTCGACCGGAACGGGACCAGTCGCAGGATCGAGGCCGGCAAGTCCCCGGTGCTCGATGATAGCGGCCGCAGCGTGGGGATCGTCCTCGTATTCCGGGACGTGACGGAAAAGGCGCAGACCGAGGCGGCGATGGTGAACGCGCAGAAGTTGGAGTCGCTCGGCGTTCTCGCGGGGGGGATCGCGCACGAGATCCGCAACCCCCTCTCCTCGATCAACATCAGCGTCTCCAGCATCGAGCGCTCCTGCGGCGCATCCGCCGGGCTGGAGCCCGAAACGAGGGAGAAGATCGGCCTCATCCTGGATCAGATGAAGTCGGCGGCCGCGAAAATGGGGTTGGTCGTCCAACGTGTCATGGACTATTCCAAGCCCTTTCCCCCCCGCAAGGAGACCGCCGACCTGAACGGGATCATCGAAGAGGCGATCCGGCTCTCCCTGTCGACGTTGCGGAAACGGGAGATCGCCGTCCTCAGGAACCTGGCTCCCGACCTCACCATGTGCCGTGTGGACGCCCAGATGATCGAGCAGGTGATGGTCAACCTGATCACGAACGCCTGCCAGGCCATGGAAGGAAACACGAGTGCGAAACTCCTGGAGATCGCGTCCGCCGTTCAGGATGGGCGGATCGTCCTGTGTGTTTCCGACTCGGGGCCGGGAGTTCCCCCTTCCCTCCGGGAGAAGGTCTTCGATCCCTTTTTCACCACAAGGAAGGACGGGTCCGGGATCGGACTCAGCTTCAGCCACCGGATCGTCGCCGACCACGGCGGGGCGCTGCGAGTCGGCACGAGCCGATGGGGAGGGGCGGAATTCCGGATCGAACTCCCCGTCGCAAAGGAAGGAGTTCCGGCGTGACCATGCACTCCCTCTTCATCGTCGACGATGAAGACACCATCCGCAGGACGCTGACGATCGCCCTCGAGGAGAGGTATCTGTTGGCGGATTTCCCCGACGCGGAAAGCGCTGTCGCCGCCGCCCGGGTCGATCCCCCCGATCTCGTCCTCCTCGATCTCGGCCTTCCCGGCATGAGCGGAATCGAGGCCATCCCGGTTTTCAAGGCAATCGCCCCGGAGATCCTGATCGTCGTCATCACGGCGTACGAGGATGTGAAAAGCGTCGTGTCCGCCATGAAAGGCGGCGCATACGACTACGTGGTGAAACCGCTCGATATCGATACCCTCGAGGTGAGCATCGGGAACGCTCTCGAATCGATCCGGCTGAAAAAAGAGGTCCAGGCCCTCCAGGAGCGGTACCTCCGGGAAAACCTTCCGTGCTTCATCGGGGAGAGCAACACGATCAAGGACGTGATGGAGTTCGTGGGGCTCCTCGCACGGAGTTCGGACACCCCCGTCCTCATCTTCGGGGAAACGGGGACCGGGAAGGAGCTGATCGCGAGCGCGATCCACTACCGGAGTCCGAATTTCCGCGGCCCCCTGATCGGCGTGAACTGCGCCGCCATCCCGAGGGAGTTGATCGAGAGCGAGCTGTTCGGCTACGAGAAGGGGGCCTTCAGCGGGGCGAACGTCGCGGGAAAGAAAGGGATGGTGGAACAGGCGGAAGGTGGAACCCTGTTCCTCGACGAGGTCGGCGACCTGAGCCCGGAGGCGCAGGCCAAGCTGCTCCGTTTCCTCGAAGAAGGGGAATATTACCGCGTGGGGGGGACGAGGAAGCTCACGGTCCGCGCGCGCGTCGTGTCCGCCACGAACAAAAACCTCCAGGAGTTGATCGGGAATGGCCTTTTCCGGGAAGACCTCTACTATCGCCTGGCCGTCGCGCGGGTGGAGCTTCCTTCCCTCACGGCGCGGCGGGACGATATCATCCCCATCGCCTTGCACTTTCTCCTCGAATTCAACCGGAAGTTCGGCAGATCGTTCGGCGGCATCTCCCGGGAAGCCCGGGAAGCGCTGATGCGGCATCGCTGGAAAGGCAACGTCCGGGAGCTGAGGAACGTTGTGGAACGGGGAGTCCTTGTGGGAAAAGGACCCGAGTTGACGCGAGAGGATCTCGGCCTGGGAGAACAGGATAACTCCGAAGAACACCCATCCACCGCCGAGGAGATCCTCCGCCCTCTCCTTCCTCCCGAGGGCGTCGATCTCGGCATGGCGCACGAATCGGTGGACCGGCATCTTTTCCGGGATGCCCTTCGCATGGCCGGGGGGAACGAAACCCAGGCGGCGCAGCTTCTCCGGATCAACTATTCCACGTTCCGGTACCGGAGGCGAAAATTGGGGTTATGACACTACGCGGAACTGGAAAATTTTCCGGATGGTGAAATCGATCTGCAATATTTTACAGGTTTCGGTCCGTTTTCCCCTTCCTCCCCGGAAAGAGATCCCATAATACCCTGATTTCCTTGACTTCCACTTCTTCCTCCCCCTGGCACACTTCCTGCGTTTGATTTCCGCATATTTTGTCGGCGGGTTCAATCGAACGGGCGTTCCAATCGAAAAAGGAGGAAAAAGATGGCGACTCACTGTTACACCGTGCTGGTGGAGAAGGAAGGCGGGGGGTACCGCGCACATTGCCCTGCGTTGCCCGGGTGCCGCTCCCATGGAGAAACGAAAAAAGAGGCGGTGAGCAACATCAAGCTTTCCATTTCCTATCGATTGGAAACCTTGATGGCCAAAGGGAAGCCGATCCCGAAGGACGGAGATCTCGCGCGCCCTGTGCAGAAAAGCGCATAGGCTAGCCGTGGAGGTTTCGGGCACAGGGCCTCCCATCAAGGACATCATTCCGGGAGTCATCCTGTTGGCAGCCAGGGGCAAGGAACCGATGCCCCTGGCGAAGGGCCATTCGATCGTGACGCCGTGAAGAATCTCTACAAGGAACTGGGCTTGGGGGGTATCCTCCTCGTCGAGGATGATCCGTGGAGCAGGGACTCCCTCGCGATGTTTTTCCGGATCGTGGAATGTCGCATGCAGTCTGCGGCAAACCCGAAGGAAGCCATCAAGGCGGCGTCACGGGATCGGTTCGACCTGATCCTGTGCGAATATCAACTCCCGGGCATGAGCGGCATAACCTTATTGAATATGTTGGGGGATATACAGCCCGAAGCCGTCAAATTCCTGTTCACGTCGTATCCGATCCGGAAATTGGCCGAGGAAGCCGCCCGGTCCGGAATTCACGAAGTGATCCGAACGCCGTTCAACATGGCGACGTTGGAGGAATCGTTGATGCGATACTTTCCACGCGCGCGCCGCAACGCGCATGAGCCGGTCGGGGTGGAATGATGCGGACGAATTCCTAATAAGCTGCCGCGACGTTCACCAAGGTTGTGCTGACGTATCCGCCGAGGAATGCCAGGGCACCCATGGCGACGACCGTAGCGAGTGCGAGGATCAGACTGTAATCCGCAATAGCCTGCTTTTTATCATCCTTCAGTGCCGAGAAGATAAGATATGGCATTTCATGTACCTCCTTTGGCAGGTGGCCGTTTCGTGGTGTTGCCAGACGCCAAACGAAAGTAATGTTGCATCGGGTATAATTTTTCTTATTAGATCACCTCCTCAAAATGAGCATGCCATTCCTTTATACAAGGTACGTACCAACCTTGCCGAATTCGCATGATCTGCGTAACTATCCGATTCAACTTAAGATTACTTCTGGCGGGGCGTAGGGAAGGAAGAAGATGGGGGCGAAGGTGAAAAAGGATAGTATTCGCCCGGTTATAATTTATAAAACAGTAATGCGATCATTTATTGATAACTACTGTGTAAATTCGACCTGATCATAAACGACGGAATGGTAATGCTCTCCAAGTGTTGCGTTTCATAAATACGGCAACGTATCGGGAAGACAGTACGGAAGGCGCAAGCAACAGGAGGGCCCGGCGGAGACGCCGCAGGAGGGGGGCGGAGTGAGGTAAAGCGCAGCCGTGCAGGTTCACCGCACGGCGAGCCACGAACGGAGTCCCCCTCCGAGGCGGCGCAGCCGAAGGGTGACTCCCGGAGGCGCCCCAGTACGGGCTTCGCACTGCTGGGGTACCCCCGCAGTAGGAAGAACGGGGGGCACAGCGCCTTCCGGGATCGCAGTTTGGATACGTTGCAGTATTTATGAAATGGGCCACTAAGGCTTCGAGACGAAGGGGGTGCCCCGGATGTAGAACCGCAGGAGCCTACTCGCCCAGCGCCCGGCGTAGTCGACTCCCACACGGGAACGTTTGACGATTCCCGGCGTCCCGGCGTCGAGCGGATCCGCGATAAAGAAATCGTCGCTGACCAGGTCATGGCCGTTGAGGCGCCGGTCGATGTGCATCGCCTTGCAGAGCCGGCCGGGGCCCCGTGTGGAGCCCTCGACATTCTTCACCGGCTCGACGGCCCGGATCAACACGGCGGAAGCATGGCCATCGCGCTCGGTCACGACGTTCATGCAGCAGTGCATGCCGTACACCATATAAACGTAAGCGTGGCCCGGCGGCCCGAACATTACCCTGGTCCGGGCGGTAAGCCCTCGCGAGGAGTGGGAGGCGAGGTCGTGCGGGCCCAGGTACGCCTCGACTTCCACGATCCGGCCGACGTATTCCTCCCCCCGCGACACATGAACAAGGTATTTCCCCAGCAACTCCCGGGCGACAGCGACTGTGTCGCGATCGTAAAACGCGCGCGGCAACGCCTTCGAAGGGGTGCGGCCCGGACCATGGATGCCGATCCTTCCCGACATCTCTTTATCGGATTTTCCCGTCGATCCCGTGGACGAACGCGGTCATCGTCGAAAGCGTCCGTTCGCGCTGTTCGCGATGCGGACTGTGGCCGCACCGCTCGAGGATGCAGCGCCGGACCGGCCCGCCGCATTGCCGCTCGATCGCTTCGACCTGGCGAAGGCTCCCGTACGGATCGTCGGTCCCTTGGGCCAAGAGCACCGGGACCGTAACGGCGGGCAGGCGATCCTCGATGTTCCAGGCGAGAAACCCCGGATCGAGCCATGCCTGGTTCCATCCCCAAAAGGCGCAATCGACGTTCCCGCCCTGGTACCGTTCGAGCTTCGCCCGCAGGTCGGTGTGGAGGTATTCGTCGCGCGCCTTCTCGATGGCGAGCACGGTGATCTCTTCGCAGAAGACGTGCGGCGCCTCGAGCAGGAGGCCGCGGACGCGCGGCAGGGACCGCGGCGTCGAAGCGTGCAGCAGGGCGATGGAGCCGCCGTCGCTATGCCCGACGAGAAAGGCCTGGTGGATGCCCGCCGCGTCGAGAAGCTCCGGAAGGGCGTTGAATCCCTCGTCGTGCATGTAAGTGAGCGGTCGCGGAAGCGCGACGGGATCGGAGCCGCCGTACCCGGCGCGGCTGTAGACGAGCGCGCCGCACCCCGTCTCGCGGGCGAGCGCCGCCGGAAAGTCACGCCACGTCGCGGCGCACCCGATCCCGTCGTGCAGGAAGACGAGCGTGGGAGCGACGTCCGGTCCGGGGCCATGCCAGGTGAACTCGATACGGCGGCCGCCCGCGTTCAGCGTGTCCATCGATCCGCCTTTCCGTGTCCGGATCCTATCCGTGCACCTGCTTTATAGCACGAGCAGGCGTACGATATCGGGGAACCCAGGTTACATTCTTGTCATCCCGTTCCGAAATCTTAAGGGATGGATTTCGTCGTCCTTCGTAACCATTTAACAATCAACGGCTTTTATTCCACCTCTGCCGTACGGACCGGGAATGCTTCTTGCTGTTTTCTCCGTGGGGGATTTTCTTCGTTTCCTCCCCCGGCGGAGACCATGGTGCAAGGGCCGTTTACCCAACGGGTACTCTCCATCCTCTCGCGGGCGATTCCCGCGTCCTACTTCGCCATCGCCTGCCTGGCGTTCTGGAACAACTTTCTCCGAACCGGGAAGTGGACCTCGCTCTTCTGGATGGTGTCCGAAGGGATCGTGGTCGTCCTCCTGGTGTTCCGGCGGCCGACACGGTCCGTCTCCCGAAGGCCTTGGGACTGGCTCGCCGGGATCGCCGGCTCCTTCTTCGTTCTCCTGGTGCGCCCGACGGGCGGTACCGCGGTTGCCGACGCCGCAGGGTTTGCACTGCAGCTTTTCGGGACGGGGTTCCAGCTTTACGGAAAAGTCGTTCTCGGGAGGAGTTTCGGGATCGTCGCGGCCAACCGGGGCGTCGTCTCCTCCGGGCCGTATCGACTGGTACGGCACCCGATCTACCTCGGGTACCTCGTTACCCATGCGGGGTTCCTGCTCTCGAACACGAGCGTTCGCAACGTGGCGATCTACGCGGCGGCCTACGTTTTCCAGTTCGCCCGGATCTACGCGGAGGAACGGATCCTCGCGCAGGACGGGGAGTACCGTGAATACCTGCGAAGCGTCCGGTACCGGCTGATCCCCGGGGTCTACTGATCCGCTTTATAACTCGGTGAAGTAGTCCCGGCACGCCTGGATGATCAGCTCCCGGGTCAGATGAGGCGCTATGCCCATGTACCGGCAGATCTCCGCGACGCGGCTCAGGATGTCGGTCGGGTGGCACGCGGACAGCGGGACGTCCCGCCGCTCGTGTTCCACCTCCACCAGGTGGCGGATCGCATCTTGCCGGAACTCCATCCCGAGGCGGGCGCAGACCTGTCGGCAGATCGCCACATAGTCGGCGGGGGAGACGTGGCCGATCCGGATCTTGTATCCGAGGCGCCGGAGGAACGCCTCGTCGGCAAGCTCCCGGGGCTCGATGTTCGTCGAGAAGACGATGACCTGGTCGAAAGGGATCTCGAACTTTTTCCCCGTCCGGAGCGTGAGGTAGTCCACCCCTCTTTCCAGCGGCATGATCCAGCGGTTGAAGAGGTCGAACGGCCGGAGCAACTGGCGACCGAGGTCGTCGATGACGAAGATGCCACCGTTGGCCTTGAGCTGCAGAGGTGCTTCGTAGCAACCGGAACCCGGGTCGGAGCACAGGTCGAGCATGGCCAGGGAAAGTTCTCCGCCGGCGATGATCGCAGGGCGCTCGCAAAGGACGAATCGGCGGTCGTACTTCGGCCCCCCCTGCAATATGTCCCCGAATGTGTCCAGCCCGTCCCCGATGTCGATCTCGGCATGGCACACCGGATCGAACACGCGGATGACGTGGCCGTCCACGGCGATCGCCCGGGGGATGAAGATGATCCCTTCCATGAGGCCCTTCAGCCTCTCGGCGATGAAGGTTTTTCCGCATCCGGACGGACCGTAAAGAAAGATGGAGCGGCCGGAGTTTACGGCCGGACCCAGGCGGTCGAGGAGGCCGGCGGGAAGGACGACGCCTTCGAAGGCCTGCGCCATCCGAGCGGCGGTTACCGGGATCTTCCGGATGCTCTGCTTCCACGTCGCCTCGGCGTATTGGGAGATGGTGACCGGCGCTGCCCCCGCGTACCCCGAAACCTTCAGGTACTCCCGGGCCCGCTCCCTCCCCAGGTCCGTGAGCGCGTATACGTAGGTGGCCCGGATGTCCCCACCCCGCTTGACCTCGGCGAGACGCTCCTTCTTCAGGATCTCGGCGATGTCGCTGATGATGCTGACGGGGAGGGCGAGCCGGTCCGACAAGGAGGCGAGGGCCATCGTCCCCCCGGAATACAGGATCTTGCACGCGAGCTCGACGAGAAATGCCGTTCCGAGTCCCGTCTCCTCCAGCGTTTTCGGCGCGATGGGGGGGAGGGCGGAGAGGTGTATGTCGTTCGTGGCGACGCTCACCTGGAACCTCCTCCGGCGGCCTGGAACACGACCTCGTCTCCCAGCCGGGTCGCGGTTCGGTCGATGGTCCCCGCCGGAAGCTCGAGGACGCCCCTCGCGCTCCAGAAGATCCGGGAGATGCGGTACCTGCGGAACCGTGGGTGCATCCCCACGACCCTTCCTTCACGGTCGATGAAGAGGGCGTCGAACTCGTACCGCATCCCGAAGGAGTGGATGCTCCGACAGGGGACGATCCAGAGGCCCCCGCCCCGGGGAAGCTTCGCGGTCCCGAGAAGTCCCCTTGTTCTCTCCAGGGGGGTCCGAGCGGTCTCGACCTCGTCCCCGAGAAGCGCGAACCTCGTCATGTTCACGGCCTTCATGGGAGGATCCTCACCCCCCGGTCGCCGCGTTCATCGCCGGGAAGAGGACGCGGAGGATCTGGAGTACCCCCGGCCCCAGGATCACGATGAACAGCGATGGGAAGAGGAGGAAAACGAGGGGAAAGACGAGCTTGATGGTCGTCTTTGCCGCCGCTTCCTCCGCGCGCTGGCGGCGCCGGACCCGCAGGGAGTCGGAGTGGACCCGGAGGGACTGCGCGAGGCTCGTCCCCAGCCGCTCGGTCTGGACCAGCATGGCGACGAGGGATTTGACGTCCTCCACGCCGGTTCGGTCCGCGAGAGCCCGGAGCGCCTCCATCCGGGGCTTCCCGGCCACCATCTCCCGGTTGACGACGTCGAACTCCTCGCTCAACGTCGGACTGGAGAGGCGGAACTCCTCGGCGATCCGGAGGAAAGCGGAGTTGATCCCCAGCCCCGCCTCGACGCAGACGGTCAATAGGTCCAGCGCGTCAGGGAGGGCGTCGGTGATCGCCTCCTGCCGTTTCCGGGCTTTCGACCGGAGGAACGCGGCGGGGAGGAAGAGACCGGCCGCGGCCCCGGCGACCGCGAGGAGGAAGAGCGTCTTGTCGGGCATCCCGAGCGCCTTCCCGCCGGCGAACAGGGCTGCCGGGAAGAGGAGGGGAGCCGCGATCCGGACCCAACCGTAGACCCGCCCGGCCGTCGCGGACCGGTACCCCCCCTGGGTCAGCAGGAGGCGATGGATCGAGATGTCGTCGGAGGTGACCCGGGCCACGATCTCCTTGCTCTGCCGCGCGACCGGATCGGATTTCCCCAACAGCCGTGCGGCCCACTCCCGGGCACGCAGGGAGGGGGTTGGGGGCGCTTCGCTGGCCGTCGCGACCACCTCCCGCAACCGGTGGGCGAGCGACTCCTGTCGGCCGCCCGACCAAAAGAACAGGGCCAGGACTCCCATCGCGGTGACCGCGAAAACGGAAAGGGTGATGACGAGGATCACGCCGTCCTCCAGTCGTTCAGATCTTGATCCGCACGATCTTGCGGATGACGAGGCCCCCCGCGATCTGCATGCACAGCGCGAGGGCGATCAGGATCCTTCCGGATCTCTCGAACCAGAGCGGCTTCAGGTAGTCGGGGTTGAGGACCCCGATCGTCAGGGCGAGGCCGGCCGGCAGGAGGCTGAGAATGAGGCCCGTCATCCGCGCCTGCGCCGTGAAGATCTTGACCTGTCCCTGGATCCGGAACCGCTCCCGGATGACGTGGGCGATCTTGTCGATGATCTCGGCGAGGTTCCCCCCCGTCTCCCGCTGAATGAGGATCGCCGTAACGAAGAACCGGGCGTCGAGGCTGTCGACGCGCCGTGTCATCCCCGTCAGGGCTTCCCGCAGCGGGACGCCCAGGTTCTGCTCGTCGAAGACCTGCCGGAACTCCGAGCCCAGCGGGTGCGGCATCTCCTGGGCGACGAGCTGGATGGCCCCCGTGAAGGAGTGCCCCGCCCGGAGGGAGCGGGCGAACATCTCCAAGGCATCGGGGAACTGCGACGTGAACGCTTTCATGCGCCGCCTTCCCTTGACGCTGACCACGGTGCCCGGCACCGTCGCGAGGAGGGCGCCCAGGAGAATCGCGAGGACGAAGGGCCAATGGAGGAACAGCCCGGCGAGCGCGCCGAGGGCGAAGAGCACGAAGGAGAGCAGGGTGAAGACTCCCACCGTCATCTCCATGCCGGCCTGCCGGAGCCGGGCGTCCATACGCTGTGCCAACTTCAGGCGGGAGAGTGCCCGCTGCAGCAGCGGCACGTCGCTCAGCAATTCCTCCTTCAGCACGTCCGGGATGTCGGCCTTCTCGATCCCGCGCAGTTCGAGCAGGTCGAGCCGCCGCTTCAGTTCCCTGGAACTTTCCCTCGCGGGGGCCAGAAGAAAGTATCCCCCCACCGTCGCGACGAGGACGGCGGCGAACACCAGTAGCGCGAGCGCGATCATCGGCAACCTCCCGTCACTTCTTCCGGTACGCGAACACGTCGGCGCCGAGGTGGATCCCGGCGGCGTGCACGGCGTCGAGGAACTTCGGCCGGACTCCGGTTGCCCGGTACTCTCCGAGCACTTTCCCGTCCCGGTCCACGCCGCGTTTCTCGAAGACGAAGATGTCCTGCATCACGACCACGTCCCCTTCCATCCCCGTTACCTCGCTGACGGTGACGACCTTCCGGGTCCCGTCGCTCATCCGGGACAGCTGGAGGATGATGTTCAGCGCGGAGGCGATCTGCTCACGGATGGCCTTCGATGGCAGGTCGAAACCCGCCATGAGGACCATCGTCTCGATCCGGGAGAGGGCGTCCCGGGGGGCGTTGGCATGGATGGTGGAGATGGAGCCGTCGTGCCCGGTATTCATTGCCTGCAGCATGTCGAGCGCCTCTCCGCCGCGCACCTCGCCGACGATGATCCGGTCGGGTCGCATCCGGAGGGCGTTCCGCACGAGGTCCCGCTGCGTGACGGCTCCTTTTCCCTCGATGTTCGGCGGACGGGTTTCCAGGCGCACCGTGTGCTCCTGCTGGAGGATCAGTTCAGCCGCATCCTCTACGGTGATGATTCGCTCGTCGTTCGGGATCGACGAGGAGAGGACATTGAGAAAGGTCGTCTTCCCCGCCCCCGTTCCACCGGATACCAGGATGTTCATCCGGGCCTTCACCATCGCCTCGAAGGCGGCGGCCATCTCCCCGGTGAGGGAGCCGTTGGCGAGCAGATTCTCCATCCGGAGGGGTTTCACCCCGAACCGCCGGATCGAGAGCGCCGGCCCGTCGATGGCCAGCGGGGGAATGATCACGTTGACGCGGGACCCGTCCGCAAGCCGCGCGTCCACCATCGGCGACGCCTCGTCGACCCGGCGTCCCACCTTCGAGACGATCCGCTCGATGATGGCCATCAGGTGCTCGTTGTCCTTGAAGCATACGTCGGTCTTCACGATCTTGCCGTGCCGCTCGACGAACACTCCTTGCAGCCCGTTGACCATGATGTCGGAGATCTCGGTGTCCGAAAGGAGCGGCTCCAGCGGCCCCAGTCCCATGGTCTCGTTCCGGATTTCGACCACGAGCCGATCCCGCTCCGGCCGGGAAAGGGGGATCCCCTCCTGGGCGATCATGTTCTCGACCACGGTCTTGATGATCCCGGAGAGCTGTTCGGGCGTGAGGTCGGCCACGGTCGACAGGTCGAGCCGGTCGATCAGGCGCCGGTGGATGGTGCTCTTGAGTTCCTGGTACGGGTGGTTTCCGGTCCCCGTCCTCCGCTTGGGGTCGTCGGCCGCCGTTCCGCTCTCCGCTTCTCCCTTCTTCGCCAGCCATTCCGTGACCGTCACGACGCGCTCCTCTCAAGGCCGAAGACCTTCTCCAGGAACCCTCTCTTCCGCTCCCGCGTCTCCCGCGGCGCCGCGGGGCCGACCAGCAGTTCCGCCATCTTCCGGAACGCGTCGGTGATCTCCTTCTCCGGCGCGACCTCTGAGAGCAGCTTCCCGCGGTTGATCGAGGACAGTACCGTCGGGTAGTCGTTCGGGACGGCGTAGAAGACGGGGCAGTTCAGGATCCCCTCGATGCTCTCCTTCGGGATCTCGTCGTTGGGAAGGTACCGGCTCAGGAGCAGTTTCACGCGGTCGTCGAAGATCCCCAGGCGGGCGAAGAGTTCGATGCTGCGCTGCGTGTTCTTGAGGGAGGGGAGGTTCAGCAGGGTCACCAGCAGGACAGTGTCGGACATCTCGAGGGCAGCGAGGGTCTTTTCGTCGAACTGGTGGGTCGTGTCGACGATGACGACGTCGAAGGTCGACCGCAACGTGGCGAGAATGTCCCGGACCTGCTCGGGGGAGATCTTGTCGGCGTCCTCGATCCTCGGCGGGTCGGCCAGGATGCAGACGCCCGACGAGTGCCGGACGATCAGGGAGTCGATGTACTCCGGGTCCGCCTTCCCGTTGTTCCGGGCGAGGTCCAGCACGGTGTAGGTCGGGTTCACGTTGAAGAACATCGTCACGTCGCCCTGGCCCATAACGAGGTCGACCACGACGACCCGCTTGCCGTGATCGGTGGCGAGCGCATCGGACAGGTTGGCGGCGATGGTCGTGGTCCCGTTTCCCCCCTTGTTGCTGAAGACGGTGACGATCTTCCCCCGCCGCTCGGCGGGCTCCCTTCGTACCCGGGCCTTCCGCGCTTTCTCGATGGCGATGCTGAGGTCGACCTCCCGCAACGGCTTGCAGAGCAGGTCGTGCGCCCCCGCGCGCATCGTCTCGAGGGCGTACTCCGCCTCGCGCGTCGCGGAGAGGGCGAGGATATAGAGGTTGGGGAACTCCTTCGCGAGCGGGCCGACGGAGGAGGCCGGATTCCCATTGACCTCGACGATCGCCATGTCCGGCCGGAACTTGCGGACGATACCGGCGCCTTCCTCCACCGAGCTTGCGGTCCAGCGGACGTCCAGTGAGCCGCTTCGCCTGCCGAGAAGGTCGATCAGGCGGGTCGTTTCGGGGTCGTTCTCGATGATGAGGGAACGGATCGCCTCCCGCACGGCTACTCCACCAGCCGTAACGTCTTGAGGACGGGACCGGCCGTCGGGCCCGCCGCGGGGCCTGGCTGACCGAACGCCCGCGTCGGGATATAGCGTCCGATGACGGTCCCCTGGTGGTGTTCGATGCTCTCGATCCAGAACCCCGCGAATCCGGCGACCACCATGCTCGTCTTCCCATTTGAGAGGGCGGTCTCGGGGTCGTAGACGGGGATCCGGATGACGCGGGGGGAGTTCATCCAGGAGCCGTCGTCTGCATGGAACCGGTCGCTCTCCGGGAGGCCCGCCGCCGCGTTCCACTGCGAGGTCGGGTCCGCGTCCAGGAGCGTACTTGTCCCCTGGACCGTGGGACCCACCATGTTCCCGGTCTCCAGTGCGATGGAATCCCCCACGCTGACCGGGTAGGTACTCTCTCCTTCGATCCCCTGCCGGTAGCCGGAGGCGCCGGAGCCGTCGAAGTCGAGGGCGAAGAAGTGGCCGGGTTCCTGCTGCAGGGAGGGGAGGCCGTCCGGGCTCTTGGGGGAATTCTGCGGCGTGCCGATCTTCAGGATCACACGCGTTCCCGGGCAGAAGTAGCGCGACAGGTCGAGGACGCCTTCCGGGCAATCCCTGTGGACCGTCTCCCCGGGGTCGTACAGGCCGTTCCCGTTGGTGTCCTCCCACGGGTAGGGGATCCCCCACGGCTTCAGCCCCCTGACATTGGTGTCGACCACCGACGCCTCGGCGATCGAGTAGGCGGTCACGGTTTTCGTCGGCCCGAGAAAGAGGCGGGCGAAGAAGAGGCTGACGTTGCGGGTGGCGTCGACGCGGACCCGGTCCTGGGAGGGGAAGGCGACGGCGACCTCGCTTCCGGCCGACAGGATCGCGGCCACGACCTTGTCCTTCGCGGCGAACGTGCGCGCCCGTCCGTCCGCGACGGAGCGTGTTGCGCCGTCCGTCCATGCCCCGGAGAGGAAGGCGGAGGCGCCGGCGAGCGCCCCCGCGTCCGTGCACCGCTGGAGCTCATGGCGGGCGGTGTAGAGGTACCCCACGTCGATGCCCAGGGCCGTTACCCCCAGCAGGGCGAGCAGGGCGCCGAGAAAGACGAGTAGCACCTGGCCGCGGTTTCCTGCATGCATGCGGCACCTCCGTTCGCGCGATGCCACGGGACTACTTCAGCATCGACGTGTCGATCTCTTCCGGCTTCACCCGATCCGTCGGAAGCGCAGGCGTCGCTCCCTTCTCAAGCGGGCGGACGATCTTCGGCGTCACCAGGATGACGAGCTCGGTCTCGCTGTTCTGGTACCGGGTGCTCCGGAAGAGGGCGCCCAGAACCGGGAGATCCCCCAGGAGCGGAACCTTGGAGACCTGCTTGGAGATCTTGTTGTCGATCAGGCCCGCCAGGGCGAAGGTCTGCCCGTCCGCGAGCTGGAGGCTGGACTCGGCCTTGCGGCTGCGCAGCGCCGGGATGCGGAACCCCGAGAGAATCACGGCGTTGGCGAAGTCCAGCTCGCTCACCTCCTGGGCGATCTTCAAGTGGATCTCGCCGTTCGGCGCGATCTTCGGCTGGAAGTTCAGCCGGACGCCGAACTCCTTGTAGACGACGCTGGTCGCGGACGACCCGCCGTTTCCCGTGTTGAAGACGACGGGGAATTCGCCCCCCGCGAGGAACTTCCCCTCCGCCCCGTTGGATACCACCAGGTTCGGCTCCGCGAGGACCTTCAGCGCCCCCCGGTCATTCAGGGCGCGGATGAACGCGGCGAATTTTGGGAAGGCTCCCGGCTTCGCGACGAAGAGGTTCACGGCGTCGCTGAAGGAGGCGTTCGGCCCGACATTTCCGACGTCCTGGTTCCGCAGGTCCCCGAAGAAGGGGGTGAACGCGTTGCCGGGATTGATGGCGCCGCGGCCCGTGTTGTTCCCGTCGGTCATGAATCCGAACCCCAGCTCCTTGACGACGTTCCGGTCGACCTCGGCCACCCGGACCTGGAGCATCACCTGTTCGACCCGCTCCACGGCGAGGAGATCGACGACGTTCTTCGTGTACGCCTTCGCGCTCTCCACCAGCCGGCGCTGCGCCGTCTCGGAGGTGACCGAGCCCGTCAGGATCATCGTTTCGGGCGTGCCGGAGATCTCGAATTTCTCGTCCGGGACGATCTTCTCGAGGCCCTTGCGGACGCCGTTCTCCACCCACACGTTCACGTCCACGGAGGTGGGAACTCCCGCCGCGGTCCAGTAGATGAGGGTCGTCTCCCCGGGGGCCTTCCCGGTGACCATCAACTGCTTGGGGGTCACTACCGTCACGTCGGCGATCTCCGGTTTTCCGATGGAGACCCTGCGGATATCGAGGTTCGTGTCGAGGAGGAACGATTGGTTGACCTGGAGGTGGAGCTTCGTTGCGGAGGCGCCTTCGACCCCCTGCTTGAACGCCGCCATTGCCTCCACCGGGAACGACAGGCCGAAGCAGGCGAGGAGCAGGATGACGCCGAATCCTTTATGACGTTTCACGGTAGGCTACCCCCTCCTTGGAGGAATTCCTGCGTCCGGTTATTGGAACGTCTCTTCCGATCGCTTCCCGCCTTTGATGACCTCGACGACGTACCCCGCCTTGACGACCTGGACGGGCGCCGCGGGAGCCGGGACGGACGCCTTGCGATAGACCGCCTTCGAGGCCACGGTCTTCTTCGGGGAGACGGGAGGTTTCGGGCGCATCGAGGAGAGAAGCCCCCCCTTGTCGCTGCCCGGCGTTTCCACCTTCTGGGCGTCCGCGAAATTGCGCATGACGAGCTGGATCTTCCCGTCGTTGCTGGCGAGAGCGAGCTTCTCCGACTCGTCCGGCGTGACCGCAAGGGTCACCGTGTTCACCGTGACCGGTTTGTTGTCCTTCTGTTCGACGACCTGGCCCGCCGCCAGGACGAGGATGTTCTGGAGGAAGGTCTTGGCCACCTGCTCCTGCTGGCGCTGCGGGGAAACCGCGGTCGTCACCACGACGTCCACCCGTGAATCCGGAACGATGAAGCCGCCCACGCCCACCACCTCGTTCACCTTGACGGTGAAGGCCCGCATGCCGGCGGGGACCTTCAGCGAGAGGAGGCCGCTGCTTTTATCCTTGGGGACCAGCTTGGACTCGACGATCGGCTCGCTGCGGAGAAAGTCCCGCATCGCGATCCGTCCCACCACGGGAACGGCTGTCGTGAACGCGTCCTTGGGGTAGAGGTTCCTGGGCCACAGGGAAACGCCGATCTGGTTCGAATTGATGGTCGTCCCGAGCGGGATATCGACAACGGCCACGGCGACGCCGACGGTCTGGAGCTTCGCGCTCTCCGCCATCTGGTTCTTCTCGGAGAGGAAGCGGTACGCCCCCAGGCTCGCGACGAGGGCGAGGCAAACGGCAAAGGCGACGATCCCGAGGATCCGTTTCCGGTTCATGGGTGAGACCCCCTTCAGAATTCTTTTCGCATGGACGTGGAGGTTGAGAGCGTGAAGTTCGTCCCCCCCAGGCCCGGGAGGAATCCTGCGATGCTGACCGGAAAAACGTACGACACGGTTACGCTGCAGGTGCCGTACGGAGCGCCGTCGTCGCCGATGGTCACCGAGGCGCCCGAGATTCCGGCCGAGGCGAGAATGCTGTTGGCCCGCGAGAGAGCGGTGGCGGCATTCCCCTGGACGGCGGCGATCCGGACGGCTTCGCGGGAGGCCCCGGTCAGGATGTTCCGGGTCATCCAGGCACGGCCGAATTCGGCGACCCCGATCAGCAGGAGGAGAAACAACGGGAGCACGAGTGCGAACTCCACCAGACTCTGCCCGCGGATCGATTTGTCGCACCGACGCATTGATGGTTTCCCGTCTGCGGTGAAGGGCCCCACGGGGCGTTCGTTCTTCCCGTGGGGCCCAAGGTTTCCCACCGCGGTTCTTTCAGAAACTCCTGTTGAACCCTCTCCTGTCAAGCACCCGTAACGGCGTTTGCGATCGTGGTTAAAGCGCCCTGGACGCCCCCTCCGAGCGTCTGAAGAGCAACCACGCAGATCACCGCGATCAACGCCAGGATAAGTCCGTACTCCGCGAGGGCCTGCCCTTTTTCGTCCTTGATTGCCGCGAACAGATGCTTGAACATTTCTCGTACCTCCTTTGGTAGATGCATGTTTAGTGTTGGAACCCAACTCCAACGAAGTGTATATTTGCCTCTGGTATAATAATTCTTTTCGATCACCTCCTTTAAACAAGACTTGGCATCGCTATATACAAGGTCCGTACCAACATTGTCGGATTTCGCATAATCAACATATCTGGTCGATTCGCATGAGGATTTCGGTGGTTGGGGGACAAGAGAGGAAGATGGAATGGGTGCAGGTGGAAATGCTATAGTTATCAATTAGTTATATTGATACAGCAATAATAAAAACATTTATTGATTACTGCAGTGTAAATTCGGGTGGGTCGATAATGACGGAATGGTAATAAGGCCAGGGCTTCGAGGTGAAGGGGTTTCCCCGTATATAAAACCGCTTATTCCCCTTCAGGCACCCTCATCGGGACGTGGGTTCTCCGGCCTTGACGGCGAAGTGGGTCCCCCGGATGCCGATGGTGGCCAGCGGCGTCTCGAAACGGGCCTTCTCCGGCGCCAGTTTTCCGATGAGACCCGAGAGATAGGCCATGGTCCCCTTGGAGAGACGGACCAGCAGGGCGAACTTCCCCTCGGAAGGAGAGAAGAGAAATTCCCGGAGGACGAGGCTGCTGGACGGCCCGAGAGAGAGGGAGGAGTTATCCCGGAGGATGATGCCAAGAGATCCATCGGGACCCGTGCCGAGGGTGTCCCCGGCGTGAAGCCGGGTCCCTGTCGTCGCCGGAAGAACGTTCCCCCCACGGGTGACGGTCGCCGAACCCGCGGAGTTGCGCACCACCCCGATCGTCCCATGGGTGTCGGTGTGCCCCCACGTCGGCACCGACACCACCGCAAGAAGCATCGCGACGAACAGGATGTTCCTCATGGCTATCCTCCCTTGGCCGACATTACATGGAATAAGCATGCCAAGCGGAACGGCTTTTAATAAACTTTAAATAACAGCATATTACAAAGTTCGCTTTGCCGGCGGGGGGAGACAATTTTCGGCATGGATCCAGGTTTGTCGATGGATTGTGACAAAAAATGTCACACCGTGGAATCGGCGGGGGATCCATCCTACAATGTCGTCAGAGGGATCGAAGGCGGATCACTTAGGAGGGGGCGATGCCGGATCAACCCGAAAAGGGAGGCGTTCTTGAAGTGACCTGCCCGTGCTGCGAAGCGCGGCTCACCGTCGATCCGGCAAGCGGCGCCGTGCTCGGAAGCGAAAAGGCCGCCCATGCGCGCGCCGGGGTCGACCTGAAGGACGCGCAGCGGGTCCTCGAACAGGAAACGGTGCGCATCCACGAACGGTACGACCAGATCGTCCAGACCGAAAAGGGGCGAGGCGCGGCGCTGGACAAGCTGTTCAAGAGCCACATCGAGAAATCGAAGGACGAACCGGCGCCCCGTCCCATCCGGGATATCGACCTCGACTAGGCCGAAGTTCCCCGGCAGTTTCGTAGGCCTCGCCTCCTGAAATTCCCATGATACCCGGCGGTTATTCTTTTTCCTGCGTCCCGGTTTGCTGCAGAATGTAGCCATGTATACTGTAAAAATTCCCTTGA
>Ga0334722_10001700_pt1 | contig 26657 bp, 31 predicted proteins | sample C3_bottom_MG_FD_207210 | JGI IMG/M metagenome (GOLD analysis project Ga0334722, IMG submission 207210) | Sediment microbial communities from Yellowstone Lake, YNP, Wyoming, USA - C3_bottom | ecosystem: Environmental > Aquatic > Freshwater > Lake > Sediment | place: USA: Wyoming | collected... | reverse complement strand
TGGTGGACACGGCGGCGGACAAGAACGGCAAGGCGTTCAACGCGGCGGCGGCCAGCGTCCAGGCGTTCCTCGGGGTCGCGACGGCCGCGGCGGGCCCTGCCACGACGATCCCGCTGGCAATCCACGGCGTCGTGTCCTTCGCGCTCGGGACGGGGCAGACGATCGTTCGCGGCGAGTACCTCCGCCCGCAGAGCACGGGCGGCGGCGGAACGGCGGGCAAGACGGAGAAGGCGACGGGGGTCGTGGGCGGGACGCTGGTGAGTGGGGACACGGAGCATGTTGTGGCGGTCGCCATCGAGACGCAGGCGACGCCCGGCGGCAATGTCCTCGGGCTGATCGTCCACCGATCGCCGGTGGTGGTGGTCTAATAGCAACCGGGGCTGTGCCCCGGAAGGAGTGACAGATGGCAAAGCACGACAGGCCGGGTGCGGGGGTGATTCCGCAGCCGACAGCAGGGATGAACGGGGAGGCGGCTCCGGCAGCGAAGGGCGGGCAGCGGCCCCCCGACATGCGGATGCTGACCGAGGCGCAGAAGTCCCAGGCGCAGGTTCTCATCATGGAGAAGGACCTGATGTTCGCCCGGAAGCGGGCCCTGGAACTCGAGAGCGAGCTGCTGAAGGTTCGGCAGGAGAACCTCGGCCTCCGCGCGCAGATCCACAACCAGGCGTCGGCGAAGTCGGACAAGACCCGCGACGACTTCCTGGCGTCCCTCGGCGCCGACCCGAAGGCCGACAAGGTCGACCTCGATGGCGACAAGGTGGTCATCCACCGCGGCGCCCTCAAGGGCTAGCGCCGCCCGGACGGAGCGCGCATGCACCTTCTCGTCCGCACCAGCACCGGCGGGTTTGCGCAGGTCGAGCACGGAGATATCGTGCCCGACCTCGTCGACAACTCCGGCGGGACGGCCGACGGCACGGTGCAGGCCGTGGCGGGGACCGGCGCAGACGCGACGATCAACAACAACTTCGCCGATCTGGTCGCGAAGGTGAATGCCATCCTCGCCGAGTTGCGGCAGTTTGGCATCGTCGGCGCATGAGCGCTCGCCGCGAGATCCCCGAGGCGGACGCGCTCCGGCTGCTCTACGCGCAGAAGGCGGTGGAGTGCTTCCGCCTTCGTCTGGAACTGCTTGACCGCGATCGGCGGGAGGCCGAGCGGAAGCTCCGGGAGGCGGCCGATCGTCTCGGGATGGCGATCGGGGAAGCGCTGGAGGCGGACGGAGGGCGGTTCTTTCTCGCCAAGGCCGCTCCCCGTGATACTATGGACGGGGGCGGTGCCCCAGCCACACTTCAGGAGGGCGCAAGCGGTGGGTGAACTCCGCAGGCGCGATGACGGCGACATGTGCGACCGGCCGACCGACCGAGTCGTGCGGCCGAAGCCGCCGGCGCAGGCGATCATCGAGACCGCCGACATGGTCCGGCGGGCGAAGGGCATCTGGCGCGACGAGGTCTTCCGGCGGCGGCCCGACGGCGGGGTAGAGAAAGTCGAGGACACCGGGTGGAGCGGCAACCGCATCGTCGCGACGTTCACGAAGCTGCTGGCGGGCCTGCTCGCCAACGAGCCGACGTTCAACGGCGGGATCCTGTTCAGCGCCCAGGGCCGAGGGGATCCGTCGTTCGACACCGTCCTGCCGACGCCGGAGTTCTCCGCCGTGAAGCTGCGGGACGAGTACTTCCGCAAAACGCCGGACTCGATCTCGTTCGTGGACGACGACGGGAATCCGGCGGCGGAAGTGACGGGCGCGATCCTGATCCGCACGACGCTGGACTTCGACGAGGCGAATGGCGCGGGATCGGGCGAGTTCATCCGCGAGCAGGGGCTCTACGGCGGACCCGCCGAGGCGGTGACGGACTCGGGGCTGCTCGTCAATCTCATCTACCACAAGGCACGGTTCAAAGACGCCAGTGTTAAGATTATTCGCAGCATCAGGCTGATCCTGTGAGGTAGGAGCACGCGATGGGCGCCAGCACCGCAATCATCTCCGCCAACATCTTCGACGAGAAGAACCGCTACGTACGGCTCGTGGCGCAGGCGGGCGTGCCGGTGGTGGACGCCGATGTCAACGACAACCAGGAGTCCTTCTACACCCAGCTCCGGCGCGCGATCACCAACTCCATCGGGGACGGGGCGCGGGGCGTGGCCTTCAAGATCGAGGCCATTCCGGCGGCCAACGACTTCAAGGTGCGGGGCGGCGATCTCGGGGACGAAGGGCCGGAGACGCTCTACGTCAAGGGCCACCAGGCGCAGCTCTTCGCCGACGAGAACTTCCTCACGGCGGTGGAGACGGCGCCGATCTCGACGGCCATCAGCGGGGCGGTCCTCACCAACTCGGCGGCGAACTACACCCCGGGCGCGCTGGTGGGGAAGACCATCACCCCGAACCTCGGGCTGCCGGGGCTCACGGGCACGATCACCGCGAACACCGCGACGACCATCACGACGGACATCCCGAACCTGCTGGCCTCCGGGGTGTCGCCGGGCGACCGCTACCAGGTGCATCCCTCGACGCCGCCGGCCGGGCCGAACCGCGTGGATCTGGTCTACGCCGATCTGTACCTCGACGATATCGACTCCCTCGAGGATGCCGACCTCCTGCACACCATCTCGTCGCAGCAGTTCGAGGCGTTCCTCCGCAAGAAGCTCGTCGAGACGGTGTACGTGCAGGAGGGCGTCTCGCTGCCCGTGGCGCTGCCCTCGGGCTTCACCGATGCCGACGGGAACCGGCACGTCCTCCTGCCGCTCGCGCTGATCGACCGGCCGGGCGGCAGCGCGACCATCACCAGCGGCCAGATCACCGATCTCCGACCGAAGATCTTCACCCTCGAGGAGATCGAGGCGCGGTTCGTGAACGCGGCCGGCGACACCATGACCGGCCCGCTGGTCATGGAAGCCGACATCGAGATGGCCCCGGGCCAGCGGCTCGTCGGCCTCTGCGTGGTGGATGCCGATGCGCTCTGCCCCGAGGTGGTGGCGCAGCGGCACTTCAACCGCGAGGAGCATCTGCTTGGGGACGGCGACGCGGTGCCCACCTTCAGCGAGGTGAACAACCCGGTCGATCCGGGGCACTTCAAGGTTCACGACAACCGCTACTACTGCTTCTCGGAGGACACCGAGATTCTGACCGAGGCGGGATGGAAGCGTCACGCGGATCTCCGCGAGGGCGAGCCGGTCTGGAGCTTCGACATGGAGTCGGAGCGCCTGGTCCTGAACCCGATCCGAAAGATCGTCCGGTACACCGACTTCGCGGAGATGTGGCGGTTCAAGAGCAGCCGTGCCGACTTCTTGATGACGCAGGAGCACGGCGTCGTCTACCGCTGGAACCGGGGAAGCACGCACGGGAAGACGTGGGCGAAGGCGCCGGTGCAGGAGATCCCGGGCAAGGGTGAGGTTCATTTGCCGGTGGCCGGGGTCGGCGCCGATCTGCCGTTCGACGAGAAGCGGTCGGCCTACTGGGAACTGTTGGGCTGGTTCGTGGCGGAGGGCTGGTTCGTTGGTGACGGCTTCTTCATCAGTCAGAACCGTGGCGAGAAGCTTGAGCGGATCAAGGGTCTGCTGGAAATCCTTGATGTGCCGTTCACCCCGGAGCGCGTGAACTCGCCGAAGGGGAGGCCGTACCGGATCACGCTTCCTCAACGGGATGGGACGGAGAAGGTCGCGACCGGAGTTGCGACCGAGGACAACATGGCGGTGTACGTCGGGGTCGAACCCGCCCGCCGCCTCGGTTTCCGCAAGGATCTCCGTGGGCTGATGGGCCGGGAGGACGTGGACTTCCCGGCGCTGCTGCGCGGGCTCGTCGATGGGGACGGGCACCAGGAGAATCCCGAGTACGCGAAGTTCTACCAGGCCGACGAGGCGCTGATCGATGATCTCCAGGCGCTCTGCGCGAAGCACGGCTACCAGACGATCAAGAAGCCGCACACGCCCGGGATGTGGCGGCTGGGAATCTCGAAGACGCACGTCACGACGAGCCTCAAGCGGCATTGGGACAAGGTGTCCTACGAGGGCATCGCGTGGTGCGTGAACGTCGAGGCCGGGACGGTGGTCGTCCGTCGCAACGGGTACGTCGCGGTTTTTGGGAACACCAAGAACCAGATCGACAACCTCGTCGGGACCAACACCCTCAACAACGGCCTGTTCGAGCAGGGCTTCGCGGGATGGGAGAACGCCATCCCGCAGCCGCTCTCCGGCGGGCCGTCGGCCGAGGCGGCGCGGTGCGCCATCGTCTCACTCGGGCTGTGCGGCTCGATCTGTGGATCGGACTGCGCGTGCCGCGTCCTCCAGGTGTGCCTGCTGCCGGGCTGCCGCGTCTGCTTCGTCTGCCCGCTCCGCCAGGAGGTGATGCTCGGGTGCGGCGGGACGTTCCTGCTCATCCAGACGCTCTGCGTCACGAAGGGTGACGAGGCGGTGCGGCCGTTCTTCCTGCTCGACCTCTACGCCTCCTGCCAGTTCGTCGGGCAGATGCGGGTGGACATGTTCTCCCCGCCGGCCGACAACCCCACGAAGGCGGGCGTCGAGGCGGAGGACGGGTTCACGCGGCTTGAGAAGCAGATCGTGCTGCCGACGTGCGTGGATCAGGTGTTCGTGACGCCGTGCTACGAGATCACCTTCCAGACGCCGATTGGCACGGTGGAGCCGTTCCCCTCGCCGATCCCGCCCAGCCCTTCACCATCGCCCTCCCCGTCGCCCTCCCCGTCCCCGAGCCCGAGCCCGTCGCCGGGAAGCCTCGAGGCCAAGTGCGAGGTTGGGCCAGATGGCTTCGAGTGGGCGGTCTGTGCGCTGCAGATGCGCCGGGTCACGGGCGTCGAGGGCGAGTTCTCGCGCCGGGGCGGGAACACGACGGCGGAGCCGGTCATCACCACCTGTTCGGTGGAAGGCGGCATCCGGCGGGTGTGCTTCACGCCGGGCATGGATCAGGTGTCGCTGATCCTCGAGCGCCTCGAGGAGAAGATCGGCGGCGTCCCCTCGGGGCTGTTCCCGACGAACTTCCCGGGCATCGTGCTCGACCCGGCCGCGGACGCCTGCGTCGACGAGGCGGACGTCCTCACGCAGCCGGTGCGGTCGTGCCAATGCATGCTCGACTGCACCGATCCGGGCGGCGTCCTGGCCATCCCGCTGTGCTTCCGCTACGGGGAGGACGTCGGGAACCTCGAGTTCGGCTGCCCGGAGATCACCGACACGGCGCTCGGCGTCTCGGTGTCGGCGGAACGGGACCACTTCCTCGTCCGCCTGCTGGTCGAGGGCGCGCCCATCGACTTCCTGCAGGCGACTGGCGCGGATGAGACCAACACCGCGCTGCAGTTCAGCCTCGGGCGGGTGACGACCGGCCCGGCCCCGAGACAGATGATGCGCGTCCTCGTCGTAGACGACGAGGGCCGCCGGGCGTTCTACGGATTCGAGTCGGTGGCGAACGCGGCGGTGAAGCGGGTCATCATCCCGCTGACGGACTTCCAGCGGCTCGATGCGGCGGCGTTCGACTGGACGCAGGTGCGCGAGGTGTGGATCGGCTACGCCCTGGGCATCGTGCCGCTCTCCTGCCAGTTCGCCCTGGACAACGTCCGCGTCTGCACGCTGACGGACGCCACGACCTACACGTTCTCGATCACGGCCACCGCGCCTCCGCACAACCAGGTGGCGGGGAACGAGACGTGTGTTGTCCTCGAGGACTTCGAGGATGCGGATGCGCTGGCCCGGGTGGTGTGCAACGCGGCCTGGCCGCTCGGCACCGTGCCGCCCGACATCGACTTCGACTTCTGCAAGCAGGTGGCCGCGATCGTCGGGCCGGGCGAGGGCACGGGCGCCATCGAGTTCGAGGTGGGGCCGGGCATCCTGCCGTCGGCCTTCGGAATCTGCCTGCTGTCTCCCCCGGGGCTCAACCTCGCGGCCGATGCTTCGCCGAAGTTCCAGGTCGCCATCGAGTTGAACCGTGCCGGCCAGTCGGTCTGGATCGTCGCCCGGTCGGGCAACGGCGGCGCGGCCATCACGCGCTTCACGGGCCTGGCGGCGGTGGCGCAGACGCTCACGACGGACTTCTCCATCGGCGACGTGGTGGCCGGGATCCCGGCCTTCGACATCACCGACATCACCAAGATCTGCGTCTACTTCGCGCCCATCGAGGGCCCGCAACTCGGCGACGTGTACCGCACCGACAACTGGCGGCGGAATGCTGGGGGCGCGTTGGTCGAGGGCTGGAACGACGCCGATCAGGATGCCTTCGACGCGCGCACCGACGTGGAGTGCGGCTATGGGGTCGGGATCGTGCTCGACAACGTGTTCGCCACCGGCATGAAGTTCGATCCGGACACCGCGCCGGTCATTGCCGTCAGCGCCGATCGCACGCGGGTGATCGCTTACTGGGGCCAGAACGAGGAGACGATCCGGGACGCGGATCTGGTGCTGGTGCCGGCCAAGTACCGGAGCGACGCGCTGGTGGGGGAGAACGGCAACGGGGGCGTGGATCCGGACACGGGCATGCCGCTGCCGGGCGCCCTGGCGGCGCTCGCCCGGGACACCGGGGCGCGCTGGGGGAAGTTGGCCTTCGCCGAGGCGCCGTTCGCGGGCTGCCGGAACATCTGGTGCGATCTCGTCTACCTCGACGCGGTGGAGTGCGAGGGCGCGTCGCCGACGCTCGACACGTTCGAGTTCTTCGATCCGATGTGCGCCTGCGTGCTGCCGGCTACCACGAAGGACGTATCCGGCCCGGTGACCGACGACTGCCTCTCGCGCCTGCTGCCGGACGACGAGTTCGGCGGGCTGCCGGACGGCTACCCCGAGGCCATCGGGTTCGAATACTGCGCGCTGCCGCGCCTGAACCGCAACGAATCCATCGGCAACGCGTTCTTCGACTTCGTCCGGGAGACGCCGGAGTGCGCCCGGCCGGACGGGGCCTACCTCATCCGGATCACCATCATTTCGAAGCAGGGGCCGCTCACGGTGGACTGGGCCGACACGCTGCCGGCGGGGCACACGCTGCTCTCGGGCGCGCTCTCGGGCAGCGCCGTGTTCGTCTGCCCCGGCGAGACGCGGATCTTCGAGTACGTCGTCAGCACGCCGGGGCCGGGCAACCCGGACTTCCAAATCACGGGCGCGGCCCAAGTGTCGGGCGATCCGTCGACGTCGCTCACGCTGCTCTCGGACCTGATCGAGCTGTCCGAGAACTGCGGCACGCTCTGCTTCGTACACTTCGGCAGCCAGGATCCGCACGTCTACGGGAAGGTGTTCTACGCGGGCGGCGGGCGGGCGGATCCGATCCCGGCGGCCGAGGACGGCCTCTACGTCACCGTCTACACCGGGCCGGGCTCGGCGGGCCTCTCGGAGCGCGAGGACTTCCTCATCCTCGACAAGACCGTCGCGCCGGCCGACACGAGCGGAGTGTTCCGCATCCTGCCCGCCCTGATCGGCGGCTTCGCCGTCGGGCGGCCGGTGTGGATCTTCAACAAGTGCTTCTCCGACAACCCGCTGCGCCGGATCCACCTGGTGGACATCGAGCGGGAGGAGGCACAGCCGAACCCGGACCAGGAAGTCACGGGGATCTACGGCACCATCACCGCGATCAATGCGGTGACGGGCGACATCACCGTGGCGTTCGAGGCGCCGGGCGAGACGGTGCAGTTCCGGGTGACCGCCCAGGCGACCATCATGATCGCGCCGGAGGGCTCGAAGGGCTTCTACTGGGAGGCCAACGAGGCGCTGGCACGCCTGCTCCAGAACTTCGCCGGCCGCTCCCAGAGCATCCTGCGGTTCGAGTACCGCTTCTGGAACAGCACCAAGTACCCGTGCCCCGACAAGGCGGGCGCGGCCTTCGTGTGCGACGGGGACGGGGAGAGCACGCAGTTCAGCATCCTCGGCGACACCACGAAGGACATCCTCAACCCGCGGGACTGGATCGACCTCCCCTTCAACACGCCCGTCGGCCCCAACGTGCCGCTCAAGGCCACGGCCAGCCCCGGGGACACCGTGATCTCCGTCTGCGACATCTGCATCTTCAGCCCCTGCGACGTGATCCAGATCGTGGATGACGACTGCTCGGGGCGGGAGGGGAACGGGCCGGGCTATGTCGGGGCGGTGGTGAGCACGACGCCGACGGGGGTGCCGACCTGCCTGACCCATCCGACGGCCGAGGGGACCGTGACGATCGCGCCCCCCATCCCGGACGAGATCGAGGGCTGCCCCGGATTCACGGACTTCACGGTGGCGGACGAGGCGCGGGCGTTCGTGAAGCCGGATGTGTGCCGCTACACCATCTCGCCGACGCTCAAGTGCTTCGAGAACGGCCAGCCGGTCAACGGCCAGAACTTCGCCTGCGTGGACTTCGAGAACGGGCTCATCACGTTCGATCCGAGCGTGCGGGCGACCAACCCCTACGTCTGCTTCCGCAAGTTGCAGGACTGCGTGGATCTGCCGCCGGAGCGGGGCATCTACTTCCTGGTGGGCGTGGACTCGAATGGCCGGCGGAGCCCGCCATCGAAGCCCATCCTGATCGGCGCTGCCCAGATCGCCGCGCCGCCGAAGGACTACTACGGCGAACTCAAGATCGTCTGCCTCGACACGCCGGCGGTCGTCACCGCGATGACCTTCGAGCACGTCGTCACGGCCGACGCGAATGCCCGGAAGGTGCTCTGCCCGACGCCGGGGACGGTGGTGGACGGCGCCGCCGTCGGGGCGAACGGCATCGACGCGGCGCCGGTGCTGGGCGACCCAGGCTCGGAAGACAACTGGTACCACATCTTCGCCATCGGGGACTCGGAGGGGCTGCTGCCGGACGCGGGGCTGATCTCGCTCAGCCCGACGGCCCCGGCCCTGCCGGTCGGCTACAACCTGCTCCGTCGGATCGGGGCGGCGCGGTCGGACGCGTTCGGCGGCCTCTTCGGATTCCGCCAGATCGGGCGCGAGGTCTACTACGAGCGGTTCCACATCATTTTCTCGGGCGTGCCGTTCGGCGGGTCGCCGGCGAGTCCGTCGGCGATCGTCGACGCCTCGTCGCGGGTGCCTCCGCTCGTGCAGCGGGTGATCCTGCGCGTGGACGTGAACTTCTCGGCGGGCGCTTTCGGTCCAGGGGGAAATCAACTGAGGTTCTTCGATGGCGGACAGGCGGCGGTGCCGGTGTTCCATTCGGATCAGGTCATCGACGCCACGTCTCCCCTCACGGCGCTGGTGTACTCGAACAGTGACTTCCGTTTGCACCTCAGCACGACGCAGACGTTCCTCATGACCTCATCGGGTGCGAACGTGCTCGGCGCCGAGGTGGCCGTGCGCGGCTTCCTGTTGGACCTGTTCTAGGAGGAGGCGGAGCGGATGGCGTCCACGGCCTACATCACCTACGCGCTTGCGGATGGCGCGATCCTCTCGTCCCGCTTCGGCCCCAAGGAGATGCCTCCGCTGCCGCTCTCCGGGCAGGGCATCATTGATGCAGGCTCGCTCGATACGCTGCCGACGGCGAAGACCCACCGGGTTTCGCTCGGCCAGATTCCCGCGCTCGTCGCGCGGGCGCAGTCCGACATGGACGCGGAAAAGAACGGCGCCATGCGGGCGGATCTCCGCCAGGTCATCGCCTCGCTCGAGGCGGCCCGTGCGCAGTACGTGGCGCACAGCTGGTCCACGAAGACACTGGATGCGCAGATTGCCGGGCTCCTCGCCCAGCACAACGCCATCCCATAGGATCCACTCATGCCCCTCGCCGAAGCCCGCGAACAACACCACGTTTGGGTCTTCTACCGGCCGGACTCCGGCGCGGTGCTGCAGGTGCGGTACCGGGAGCCGCGGGCGGTCGAACTCCCGAAGCCCGAGTCGGGCGTCGAGATGATGGAGACGACCCTCAGCGAGATGGCCTGCCAGCAGGTGCATCAACTCGTCGTCCACGGGGGGCGCGTCTGTGTTCGGGGAGCGCTGACGCGGCGGAGGTAGCCGGTGTCGCTTGAGACGATCCTGGCCTCCGTCCAGACCGAGCTGAGCGGCTCGCGGTCGTGGCTCGAGACGCTCGCGCGGGATCAGAAGGCGGACCACGACGCGATCACGCGGCACGAGGGCGACGTGCGGCGACTGCAGGCGGATCTGCAGACGCTGCTCACTTCGATGCGCGCGGAGTTCGCGGAACTGCGCAAGGAGCACCGGGAACTCCGGGAGGAGAGCGAGAAGAAGGAACGCGAGGAGGCGAAGGAAGGCCAGTCGCGGAACTGGCAACTGTGGATGGCGGTGCTGGGCCCGATTATCGCGGCGATCGTGGCGGCGGTGGTGGCGGCCTTCATGACGCGGGGAGGGTAGGCGCATGGCGAAGCGACCGCAGATCCTGGTGGTGGATGACGATCCCGCGACGCGAGAGGTGACGCGAGAGACGCTCGAGATGTTCGGATTCGATGCCGCCTCCGCGGGCGCGCTGGAAGCCTCGGATGTCCTCATGGCGCTGCCGGTGGACTGCCTGGTCGTCGCCACCTCCCTGGTAGGCGGCCCCGTGGAGAGTCTTGTGCGTCGCGTGCGCGAGCAGGATTCGCGCGTCGGGATTGTCGTCGTGGCGGATGGATGCCAAAAGGACATCGAGGCGGCCACGAACGGCCTCGACGTGTGGGCGGTGGTGCTGAAGCCCGTGGAGGTGCGCCTCCTGGCGGAGAAGATCCGCACCGCCTGCGAGTACGCCCAGATGCCCCAGGCCACCAAGACGAAGCTGGCCGCCAACATCGAGGCCGAGGTGGCGCACTTCCAGCGCGTGAAGAGGGAGTCGCGGTCCATCGAGGTGAAGCGGGGAGGAGAGGCCCGGCGCTGACTTCGGCCTTGTGTCCGGGGATCGAAGCGCACAGACTCTCGGCGCGACCTTCCGGGTGTACGGCTGGTCGTGGCAAGCAGGCGTGAAAGCAAGGAGGTGCGCGTATGCCGCGCATGTGGATGACCGTGTGGGTGGTGCTGGGATTGGCGGGAGTGGCGGCGGCGCAGGCGACAGGGAGCAGCGCGGAGCACGCCGAGGCGGCGATGACCGGCTGGCTCGCGACGGGCGTCTTCGGCGGGCTCTGGAAAGGCGCGGGGATCGGCATCGGGCGGGGGCTGCTCGGCTTCTTCGGCCAGCACAAGGGCACGGCATTCCGGCCCGAATTCCTCGTCTCGGCGGCGCTCGCGGGAGCCGTCGCGGGCGTGGGCGTGGGACTGCTCCAGGTATCGTTCACGCACGCGGAGGGGTGGCTCGCGACGGTTGGCGCCATCGAGGTGCTGAACAAGGTCGTCAAGGGGCTCTGGCGCCGCTGGGCAGGGGATCACCTCGGCGAAGCCGTCACGCGCGTCGTCGGGCGTGCCTTGAAGCCGGTGGATCCGCCGAAGCCCTAGCGGACGGGGGAGGCACGATGAACGGCGAGAAGATCGGCGGGATCGCGGAAGGTGCGGCGGGGATGCTCACCGAGAAGGGGCCGATCGGACGGCGCCTGCGTCGGTGGGCGTGGACCAACGCCTTCCCCGTAATCTGCGGCCTCATCGTGACGGGGGCCGCGACGTGGGTTGGGCACATGTCCGACGCCGTGCAGTCGCTCTCGGAGCGCGTCGCCGAGCACGACCTCAATGCCGCGCACCGGCAGAAGTGGGCACAGGAGGCGATCCAGCGGGAGGCGGCCGAGATCGTGGCGCTGCGTCGGCTGCTCGAGGAGGCACAGGTGGCGCTCGGGATCGTGGCCTACAAGGTGGACTGGTATCACCCGCCGCTGGTGGCGACGGCGAACGCCACGGTAGGGCAGGATCCCCGTCCCGCCCTGGTCATCGACTCGGAGTCCCTCGTCAAGGCGATAGCCGATCGGCTGGGCAAGACGGCGAAGGTGCATCCGGATGATGTGGGGCACCTGCTGCACTCGCAGTACCAGAACCAGATGCCGTTCATCCCGGAGCAGACCACCAAGGGTGGGAAGTAGTGGGCTTGCGCATCGGGCTCGTCGGCCGGTTCCGCCCTTATCCGTGGGGACCGCTGCCGGAGGAGCCGTTCATCGCGACGGGCCTCGAGGCGGCCGGCGCCCAAGTCTCCCAGATCGACGTGCATGGCATGGAGGACGGGCCGGCGCTCGAGGCGATTCGGCGCTTCGCGGCGGATCTCCTGATCTTCACGCAGAGTTCGGTCCTCCGGCCGAAGGCGTTCTGGGAGGCGATCAAGGGCCTGCGGCAGTACCGGCGCCGGATTCTCCTGACGCCCGACCTGATCCTCTGGGCCGGGCGGGAGGCGCAGTACGCGGCCGTCGCGCCCTACGTCGATCTCGTCTTGCAGCCGGCGGACGTGGATCTGCGGCCGGCGGGCATCCCGAACGCGGTCTACTTCTGCGCCGCGGCCACGCCCGCCCCCACGGTCCCGGCGGCCATCGACTGGAGCAACCGCTACGAGGCGAAGTGCGCCTTCGTCGGGTGGCCGACCGGCCCCCGCGCGGAGGCGGTGAAGATCCTCGATCGCGCCTTCGGGCCGCAGTTCCGGCTCTACGCACCCTCGGAGCGGACTGGCGTGTGGGGCGCGAACCTGGCCCGCGCCTGCTCGACGGCCAAGGTCGTCGTCGGCTTGAGCGTGCGCAACGACGTGCCGGGCTACTGGAGCGATCGGCTCTACCAGGTGCCGGCGCACGGGGGCTTCCTGCTGCACCACGCCGTCGAGGGCATCGAGGACGCGCTCGTCCCGGGGCAGCATTGCGCGACGTTCCCCAACCTCGGCGCGCTGGTGGACGAGGTGGAGAAGTGGGCGGCGAACGACGTGCTGCGGGAGGCGATCCGCAAGCAGGGGTGTGCGCACGTCCGGGCGAAGCACACCTGGCTGCAGCGGGGGCCGGAACTCGTGGACCTTGCCCGGTCGAGTGGCCTCCTGCCGGGTGGGGGCGCGGGGCGGGTCGTGAAGGACATCGTGGCGCGCCCGCCGCCCGGGGAGCAGACGCTGTTCCGTGTCGTGGTGCCGGTCTACAACGCCGTCGAGTGGATCGGCCGCTGCCTGGCCTCGATCCGGGACCAGAACTACCGCAACTGGAAGTGCGTCGTGATCGACGACGCCTCGACCGACGGGACGTTCGACCGGGCGATGCAGGTGTGCCGCCTCGACAGCCGCTTCACCCTCGTTCGCAACACGGAGCGCGCCGGGGCGCTCGCCAACATCATCACGGCCATCGACCGCCACCGGCCGGCGGCGGACGACGTGATCGTGACCGTGGATGGGGACGACTGGCTCGCCGACAACCGCGTCTTCGCGCACCTCGAGCGGGTCTATCGGAACGGGCGCGTCCAACTCACCTACGGCCAGTTCCGGCAGTCGTTGAGCGGACTCCCAGGATGGTGCCGCGAGTACCCCGAAGAGGTGAAGGCGCGCCGGGCGTACCGGCAGTTCGAGTGGATCGCGACCCACCTTCGCACGTTCCGTTCTCGGCTCTGGCGGCAGATCCGGCGGGAGCACCTGAATGACCCGCGGACCGGCCTGCCGTGGGAGATGGCGTGGGACGTCGCCATGATGGTGCCGATGCTCGAGATGTGCGCGCCGGGGGAGGTGCGGTTCATCCCCGAGATCCTCTACGTCTACAACGAAGGGAATCCGATCTCGGATCATCGGAAGGACGTGGCGAAGCAGCGGGACATGCACCAGCGCATCTTGGCGTTGCCGAGTTACGCGCTGGTGGCGACGGCGTCGTGACCGAGGTTGTGCCGGGACGCGTGTGGCAGGGCGACCGGGTCGCCGCATTCGCCGAGGCCACGGGGCGGGAGTGGACCGGGAAGACGCCGCTGTTCCGGGCGGTGCTCTGCCCGGCGTTCAACGTGCGCCTGGCCTACGACGAGGAGTTGGCCGTCCTGATCCTGCCCGTGAACGACCACGACGACGTGTTGCCGATCGTCTTTGACCTGGCGGTGTCCTTCCACCGAACCTGCGGGCCGACGTTCGTGCATTGCTTCGGGGGCCGGAACCGCTCGGTGGCCTTCGCCGCGGCCCTGGCGGTGGCGGAGGGACGGACGCTCGACCAGGCGTTCGAGACGATGCGGGAGGAGCCGACACCGGAACTGCGCCAGGCGCTCAGGCGGTGGGTCGCCCAGCGAGGGGCGCGGTGATCACGTTCCCGGAACTCGGCGCCTGGGGTCGGCTCGGGAACCAACTCTTCGAGATGGCGGCCACCATCGGGTGTGCGCTCGAGCACCGCGAGCCCTACGGCTTCCCCCGATGGGCCTACGAGGACCAGTTCGGGATCCGGGGGTGCTTCTACAACACGCTGCCGGAGGGCCCGGCGTATCGGGAGGCGCACTTCTACTACACGCCGATCCCCCATCGGGAGGGCCTGCGACTCTACGGGTTCTTCCAGACGGAACGGTATTTCGGGAAGTTCGCGCCGCGGATCCGGCAACTGCTCACGCCGCGGTTCACGATCTCGCGATCCACCTACCTGGGCGTCGCCAGCATCCACGTCCGGCGCGGGGACTACCTCACGAAGCCGGACTTCCATCGGGTGCTGCCGGTGGAGTACTACGACCGCGCGGCGCAGGCGCTCCGTCCCTACGGCGTCGGGGAGTTCCTCGTCTTCTCCGACGATCCGGGCTGGTGCGAGGAGCATCTCGTCCGCGGCCGGCGGGGCTGGCGGCTCGCCCCGCAGACGAACGAGGTGCAGCACCTGGCCGAGATGTCGGCCTGCCAGTTCCACATCATCGCCAACTCGGCCTTCTCGTGGTGGGCAGCGTGGCTGGATCCGCGGACGACCAAGGTCGTGATCGCACCGACGCCCTGGTTCGGGCCGGCGGCGCCGCACAACACGCGGGACTTGGTGCCGGCGGCATGGAGGCAGGTGTCTTGATGGAGGTGCGACCGAATCTCATCGTGCTCTCGGTCGGGCTGTCGGGCAGTTCGCTGTTGGTGGCGATGCTTGAGGCGCTCGGGTGGGTGGCGAATGATCCAGATCCGCGCTTCCACGAGATGCCGTGGGTGAGCGAGGTGAACAACAGCCTGCTCCGGGGGGATCCATTTCCCGGGGATATGGTTGATCGGGCCCTGACGTTGCTCCGGCAGCCCTGGGTGCTGAAGGATCCTCGTCTTGTGCGGACGCTCGAGGCGTGGACGCCGTTCGTGCTTCCATACCGACCGATGCTGCTTTGGCTGGAACGGGATTTCGTGGCCGTGCGTGAGAGTTACCGCAAGCGGGGAATGTTCGTCGGCCCTGATTCTGCACCCGGGCTCTATGGTCTGACCGTGGAGGGGCTGGTCGCGGCAGCGGCGGAGCAGGCACGTCTCTGGCCGGGGCCGGTGTTGCGGATTCGGTACGAGAGTCTCCTCGCGGCAGCCTCGCTGGCGCGTTCCGCAGGGCAATCTCGAGGAGAGGGAGGGTTGTGGTTGTGAGAAACTGCACAGAGGACGCCCACAATCTGGGAGGCGTGCTGGCCGCGCGCGTGAGGCACAAATGGCCGCGAAGCGCGTAGCGGTGCTGATCTCGGGCACGCTCCGCACGTTCTGGTTCACCTACCGGAGCGTGATGGAGAACCTGATCGAGCCGAATGACGCCGACGTGTTCGTCTACACGGGCTGGGATCGACTCGGGAATCGAGAGCACCGCTCCTGTTCCTCGATAGCCTCAAGAGGAGGAAAGCCGCTCGACTTCGACGAGCGGGATTTCTTCGGGAAGGCGCTGGGCGAGCATCTGAAGGCGTTCGTGTTCATCGAGGACGAGTTCGAGTCGTATGTGAACGAGTTCCGGGCCATCTACCCGCGCTGCCCGTACTGCCTTCGGACGCCGACTACGCCCTGCCCAGGTTGTGCGCTGCCGAGTCCAACCGAAAAGCGCGAGTGGTACCACATCGATGCGTACTTGCGGCTGCGGCGGTGCAACGAGTTGCGCCGACAGTACGAAGCGAAGCATGGTGTCCGCTACGACGCGCTGGTGCGCCTCCGGGGTGACACCATGCTGAGTTTTCCGATCCCGTTGGCGGACTACCCTCTTGAGCCCAACGACCTGCACATCGAGCACACGCACCCACCCCACCAGCGGGAGGCGTTCTTCTTCGGGGGTCGGGACATCATGGACACCATCTGTACCCGGTTCCCCGATGAGTACGGCAGGGAGGCCGGATCAGATCTCGTGCAGTTCGGATCGTTCATCCGAAGACATGGGGCGCGCGTACGCTGCCTCAACTCCGAGGAGCAGCACTTCCGGGCCGATCCCGACTATCCCCGCCGTCGGTGCTCGCGTACAGGCCGATCCTGTATCTGCTGTCTCGACGGCGCGCCCTACGGAGCCGAAGTCCCCGTAGACTATGACAACGAGATCGCCCGGAGATTCGGCATCCAGCGTCTCAAGGTTCTCGTCATCTGATCGGAGGCACGATGCCCTTGACGCCTGAACTTGCCCGCCGCTTCGTACGCCCCATCTTCTTCGAGACGGGCACCGACGGGGGAGGGGGTGTGGCAGTTGCGCTTGCAGCGGGGGCCGTGCGGGTGGTCAGCGTCGAGATCAACCCCGGCCTGGCCCAGAAGGCGCGGGCACGGTTCGTCGGTGAGCCGCGCGTGACCGTTCTACAAGGCAATTCGGCGGAGTTGCTCGGGAGCGCGATGTCTGCCGTCAACGAACTGGCGACGGTCTGGCTCGATGCGCACCAGACGTTGAGTGACGTCGTGCCTCGTGGACAGTCTCCGATCCTGCAGGAGCTGGGAGCGCTGGCGGTTCTGCCGTGCCGCAGCCACGTCATCTTGATCGACGACATCCGCTGCTTTCGGGAGGGCTTCCCCTGGAGGCACTTCGACCCGAAGACCGAAAGGCTGATCGAGTTGGGGGAGATCGAAGCGGCCGTGCGAACGATCAATCCCGCCTACCGGATCTCCTACGAGGACGCCCACGAGAGGAAGGACGTGCTGGTGGCATGCCTGTAAGTCCGTTCCGTCGTGTGGTGATCTGGGGCCATCCCCTGCACACCAACACGTTCTCCTACGTCTACGAGGCGTTCGCGCGGGCGTTTCGCCATCTCGGCTGGGAGGTCTGGTGGTTGCCCGATCAACCCATGTACCCACCGCTCGATCTCGATGGGTCGCTCGTCATCGTGGAGGGGCAGGTAGACCGCTACTTGCCGCGACACGCCGGCGCCACCTACGTCCTCCACAACTGCAACTGGGCCACCTATGCCGACGTGCGCCGTCGGTGCCTCGCGATCCAAGTGCATACCGATGCGCAGATGGAGGGCCGGATCGGGCGCATGACCGAGATCGCGCCGTTCGTCCACCATGAGCCATCTGCGGACTCGTTCGGCATGCTCTATCAGCCGTGGGCGACCGATCTCTTACCGGGAGAGATCAACATCGAGGACGCAGGCGTGCCGCGTGATCGCAAGACGTGGTGGGTGGGAACCATCGGGGAGGGACAGTTCGGCAACGTGTGGCAGATTGAGGGATTCCGCCGGGCCTGCCAGGAGCGCGGCGTCGAGTTCGTTCACCATCCGGCGGGAATCGACCGAGAGGCCGCCCGGCCGCTCATCCGGCGTTCGTACATCGCCCCGGCCATCGTCGGGAAGTGGCAACTCGAAGTCGGCTACATCCCCTGCCGCATCTTCAAGAACATCTCCTACGGCCAACTCGGGGTCACCAACTCGCCGACCGTCCAGCGTCTATTCGGCGGCACGCTGGTGCAGGATGTCGACACACACGCGCTGTTCCTGAAAGCGGAGGAGGCTGCCCGGCTTCCGAGTGGGATCGAGCGCACGCGGGCGCTGATGGAGGAGGTGCGCTCGAAGCACACCTACGTCAATCGGATCGCGGCGATCTTGAGATGTCTCGGGGTGCCATGAAAGTCGCTCTCCTGATCGTCGCCACGGGGCGCTACGCCGAGTTCGTGCCGCCACTCCTCGCGTCCGCCCGCCAGTTCCTTCTGCCGGGCTGGGAGCAGCACCCGCTCGTCTTCACCGACGCCAAGGCGATCCCCGGCGCCACGGTGCGCCCGTGGCCGCACCGCAAGTGGCCCCACGGGACGCTCATGCGTCACCACGCCTACGTCAGCACGGCACCGTTCCTGCTCCGGGATCGGCCGGACTTCCTGCTGGCGATGGACGCCGACATGCGGTTCGTCGGGCCGGTGGGCGAGGAGATCATCTCTGATGTCACGGCCACCCTGCATCCCGGGTTCGTCGGCAAGCGGGGCTCCTACGAGGCCCACCCCCAGAGCGCGGCCTACGTCGGGCCGAACGAGGGCGCGCGGTACTACTGTGGGGGCTTCCTGGGCGGGCGGCCGGGGCCATTCCTCGATCTGGCCCGGCGAATCGCCTACGGGGTGGATGCCGACCGGCGGAGGGGCTTCACCGCCGAGTGGCACGACGAGGCGCACCTGAACCGGCAACTCATCGGCACCCCGCCCACCCGGACGCTCTCCACGGCCTACTGCACCCCCGAGGGGTGCGCCTGGTTCACGCCCACGGAGCCGGCCCGCGTCCTGGCCTTGTTGAAGCCTGCCGCCGAACTCCGGGCTTGACTTGCCCCCAGGCTGGAATGGATACTTCCGGGAACCGGAGGTGATGCGATGCCCACGCCGACTGTGATCAACGACATCTCGTTCGAGCGGATCAGCAGCCCGCTCGGGAACGCTGGGTCGCCCTTCGACAAGGGCCTGTGCAGCCGGGACGTGATCGTCTCGGGCTGGGTGAAGAAGATCAACCGGCTCGTGCGCGCCGACATCGCGCCGGGGCTCGTCCTCTCGGACGAATTCGCCGACGAGATCAAGGCGGACTGCGACGCGGTCTTCCCGGGGCTCGGCGGCTTCGCCTCGGGCGGTGGGCCGCTCAGCTAGCGGTGGCGAAGAAGAAAAAAAAGCCGCCGTTCCCGCCGCCATTTCCACCACCACCACCGCCTCCCATCCCTCCCGAGGAGGAAGAAATGCCAACGCAGGACTTTTACGCGCGAGGCGACAAGCAGGTCGTCAACAACTTCATCGAGGAGTTGGAGGACGAGCGCGATCTCATCGAGACGGCCTTCCAGGCGGTCGAGGACCGGGTCGCCAGCGTTCCCGAGTACGTCGAGCATGACGTGGACTTCGGGGATCATGCCGCGCCGCGTCCGCCGCAGTTCCGTACGCGCGCCTCGCTCGCGACACTCACCGCATTCGGCGGGGCCGTCGCGGTCGGGGCCGCCGCGCCGCCGGTTGCACCGGGCGCGACGTTCGATCTCCTCGTGGGAGGCGTGTCCATCCTGACGGCGCCGATCCCGGGCGCGGCGCTCCTGCCGGGCGTCCTCGTGCCGCTCTCCTTCGTGGCGGTCGCGGTCGCGACGCCCGGGGCGAAGATCGAGTTCGTCTGGTCGGACGGGGGCGCGCCCTCGTTCGACGTCTCCGCCAACGTCCAATGGTTGAGGACGTAGACGCCGTAGCCTCGCGCCGAAGCTGAGTGAGGAGGCCGCGGTGGCGACGCAGGATTTCTACGTTCCGGGCGACAAGGGCATTGCCGGAACGCTCATCGACGAACTGGAGCGTGAGCGCAAGGCGCTCGACGTGGCCTTCCAGCGAGTCGCCGATGCACTCGAGGCTGGGGCATCGCATCTGCTCCTGTGGACGGGGGTGGCCGTCTCGGCAGGCGACACCGTCATCGGGATGGGGAGCGGCATCGGCGGCGGCGTTGACTTCAAGTATTTCGGGGCCGTAGTGCCCCGGGCCGGCGTGCTGCGGCGCTTCCGCGCGAACATCGTGGTGAACACCACGATCGCCGGCTGGGCGCTGCGGGTGCAGATCGCGAACACGGTCGTCCTGACGGTCCCCGTCGATGCCGGTTTCACGGGGCCCATCGCGGTCGACTTCGAGGCACCCATCGCAGACGGCGAGATCGCGCTCTTCGGGGCGGATCTCGATGGGGCGGGTGGCGGGCTCACCCGCCTGACCGCGTCGATGGAATACGCCCCCTCGCTGGGCTAGGCCCGCTAGGTATCCGGGCCTAGCCGGATTCTCCTGTGATCCCTGCCTTTTCAGGCATCGGGATTTCTGCGGATTCACCCTTGACTAAAGTAGGTGCATCGGGTAGTATCCGGGACATGAAGGAGGTCGCAATGACCAACGTCGAGGTGCTGGCGGTGGCGAAGGCAGTGGCGGAGAAGACGGCGCGGGGCGCGAGCACGGGGCTCCCGGTGGGCGAGCACGCGGTCGATGTGACGGTGCGGATCACCGGCACGCTCACGCGCGGCGCGGACTACGACCAGCGGATCGTCGAGAAGGCCGATCCCTGGGCGCTGCTCGGCGCGGCGCTCTCCCGGCTGAACGGCGTGACGGTCGCGTCCCTGGTGCGCGAGACGCTCGGCTCCGATGCCGAGGGGCTCAAGCGGATCAAGGCGCAGGCCGACGCGGCGATGGCCGAAGTGAAGGCGCCGACCATGACCCGGTGCAACGGCAAGATCACGACCGATCTCGAAGTGGTGGCGGTCGAGATGGCCGAGCGGGAGGGGGTGGCGGCCTAACGAAGCGGCTCCCAACCCGGGGCGGGGGCGCCCCATCGATGGGCAGGCGGGATCGCCGACGAGCCGGGGTTCGACTCCCTGGATGCCCGCAAGAACAGGAGGAGAACATGATGGTGCGCGACACGAAACAGTCCGAGAAGCGGGAGCGGTTGCTCCAGGGGTTGAAACTCTCCCTGATGCTGGCGGACGACGATCCGGAGATGCGGACGCTGCTCGACAAGGTGTCGGCGCTCTCGCACGAGGTGCGCGACGGCCGCCTGTTCATCGGCAGCGGCGTGGCGGCCGGCAAGAAGGGATGGGAGGTGCGTCGGTCGAAGAACGACACCACCTACTGCAAGTGCCCGAACTTCGCGTTCGAGCAGCGGCCGGGGAAGGCCGGGAGCCTGTGCAAGCACCTGATGTTCGCGCTGGCGCTCGGGCTCGACATCCCACGCACCGAGGACATACAGGGCCGGGCCTAAACTGGCCTAAACAGACCTAAACAGGCGCTTGACAAAGATTCTCGGGCCGGGTATAATCCCGGCTGACGACGAAGGAGGAGGACGGCCATGCGGATCGGGAAAATCGGGACGTTGATTCGGGCCTACGAGGCGGCGGGCATCGCGCCCTACCTCGAGGGCGCGCCGGGGTGCGGGAAGTCGCGGCTGGTGTGGGCGCTCTGCGATGCGGACGAGATCGCCTGCATCGACGTGCGCCTCGCGCTGCTGAACCCCGTCGACTTGCGCGGCATCCCGGTCGTGAAGGGCGGGCGGGTCGTGTGGGTGCCGCCGGTGTTCCTGAAGGAGAACGCCTGCCGGTTCTTCCTCGACGAACTGCCCAACGCGCCGCCCGCGACGCAGGCGGCGGCGTACCAATGGATCCTCGATCACGGGATCGGGGAGTGGCGGATGAACCGCGAGTGGACCACGACCAAGACCGGCCACAAGCGGCCGTTCCAGACGATCATCGCGGCGGGGAACCGCGCGACGGATCAGGCGTTCGTCCACCAGATGGCGGCACCGCTCCGCAACCGGCTCGGCAAGATCGAGGTTGAGACGAACTTCGAGGACTGGCGGGAGTGGGCGTACAAGCACGGGATCGACCGCACGGTGATCAACTTCCTCGCGTTCACGGCGCGGATCAACCTCGGGATCGGCTCCGACGCCTCGGGCGCGGGGCTGCTGTTCTGGTTCGACAAGCGGGCGCACGCGAACAGCCAGTTCCCCACGCCGCGGTCGTGGGAGTTCGTGTCGAACTTCCTGAAGGCGAACCCGGGCATGCGGCGGTTCGTCGAGGCGTACACGGGGCTCGTCGGCGAGGCGGTGGCCCAGAAGTTCGCGGCCTTCATCGCCGTCGAGGACAAACTCCCGAACGCGGACGAGATCGTGCGCCAGGGGAAGATCGGCATCTCGCCGCCGGACGCGCGGCGTGAGCCGTCAGCGACCTTCGCCTTCTGCGGCGCGCTGGCGGCGGCGCTGATCCGGGTGGAAGATCCGGACGAGCGGCTGAAGGCCACGCGCCATGCGGCGGCCTACTGCACGAAGTGGTGGGGCACCGACGACCAGGAATTCGCCATCCTGACCATGAAGGACTTCGCGCGCACGGAAGAGTACAAGGCGATCTACCGCAAGGTGGTCGTGACGCCCGAGTGGACGGCGTTCACGAAGACGTTCCACGATCTGATGGGGGAGGCGTAACGTGACCACGGCTCCGGTTCCGGCTCCGGCGAAGACGGCCAACCCGTTCGCGGCGGCGAAGATCCACCTCTCGCTGCACCATCCCTTCTTCGCCACGCTCGCGTTCCATCTCGTGGCGGTGCCGAAGCCGGCGGCCTGGTTCATGGCGCACGGGGCGCCCGCGCCGACGGCCGCGGTCGACGGGAAGCGCATCTACTACTTCCCGCCCTTCGTCGAGAAGTTGACGCCGCGCCAGCGGATCGGGCTGCTCTGCCACGAGATTCTCCACGCCGCGCTCGGGCATCTCTGGCGCCGGGGGAACCGCGATGCGCCGCTCTGGAAGGTCGCGACCGACTTCGCGGTCAACAGCACCATCCTGCGGACGACGGTGCGGAAGAAGCGCGGGCCGAACGACTACGTCGAGGAGCCGGCCTTCGAACTGCCGCCGAATGGCCTTCACGAGCGGCGCTTCGAAGGGATGGGGGCGGAGCAGATCTACGCCATCCTGAAGCAGGAGGTCGAGGAGCATCGGAAGGACTGCCCCCAGTGCCGGCAGCAGCAGGCGTGCAAGGACGGGCAACCGCAGCACGGGCACGAGCCGATGGACGGCCAACTCGAGCACGCGATTCCGGACGAGGAGGAGCAGAAGGAGAAGGCGAAGCGCCGGCAGGAGCGCCGGGAGAAGCGGAAGCAGGAAGCGGAGGAACGGAAGAAGCAGGCCGCGGCGCAGGCCGGCAAGAAGGAAGAGCAGGGCGAGGACGGCCAGGGCGAGGCGGGCGCGAAGGGGGAGAAGCCGGAGCCGGGCGACGAGCCGAAGGATGAGAAGAACGGCCAGGGCAAGGGCGACCAGAAGCAGGATGAGTCTGGCGAGGAGGAGAAGGAGGAGAAGGACGACGGCGAAGGAGAAGGAGAATCGGGCGAGGATGAGGGCGAGGAGAACGAGTCGGACGAGGCGGGGGACGACGGCGAGAGCGACGCCGGGGACGAGAGCGATGAAGACGGGAGCGAGGCGCCCCAGGCAGGCGGCGCCTCGGGAGGCGGGCCGAAGGAGCAGCCGGCGCCCCACCAGCAGCCGGAGGGCGAGGGTGGGGACTGGGACGCCGACGAAGGCGATCTCGACGACATCGAGGACACCGATGAGGCTCTCGCGGATCATTGGCGCGGGCTGCTGAATCAGGCGGCGCTGGTGGCGAAGGCGCGCGGGAATCTCCCGGCCGACCTCGAGCGGCTGGTCAAGGACGTGGCCGAGCCGAAGGTGCCGTGGCAGGAGGTCGTCTCGCATTGGACCAACGAGATCCTGCGCGACGACTACGACATGCAGGTGTCGGACCGGCGCTTCATCCAGCACGGCATCTACCTGCCGGATCTCCACAGCGACGCGCGGAGCATCCTGGTCGTGATCGACGTGTCGGGCTCCATCGGGGAGAAGGAACTGGCGGCGTTCGTCGGCGAGGTCACGGGCATCCTGCGCTGCCAGGGCGTGGCGCAGGTACGGCTCATGGCCTGCGATGCCGCGGTGACGTTCGATCAGACGTTCGGGCCGAGCGACGATCTGCCGGAGAAGTTCCCGGGCGGGGGCGGCACCGACTTCCGGCCGCCCTTCAAGCGCCTGCAGGATGGCGACGGCGACTTCCGGCCGGCGGGCGTGATCTACCTCACCGACATGTGCGGCACGTTCCCGAGCGAGGATCCGGGCTTCCCGACGATCTGGCTCGCCTCGTGCCCGCCCTTCATGGACAAGGCGCGGATGCCCCAGGCGCCGTTCGGCCTCACGATCTCTTACGATCCGCTCACGGATGCCGAGCCCGAACTGCATGTCGTCGCGTAAGTCGCCGCGGGCCGCGGCTTACGAGGCGGTCGCGACGCTGCTGCTGCAGCGGGGGTTCCTGGGATTCGGGGGCAAGGGGACGCGCGTCGGACTCTGGCAGCGGCGCGCGATCCCGCTCACGGAGCAATGGCCGCGCTTCTACATCTCCGTCCACAATCACCTGGGGAAGCAGACGCCGGCATTCGAAGTCGAGGGCTTCCTCATGAAGGACGACAACGACGGGCTGCCGGACCCACGCGATTCGGAGGCGATCGGCTGGTGCATCGTGCGGCCGAACCTCATCACCGTCACGGATCATCGGACACCCTGGATCGAGACGCTGGCGCGCCGCATCGAGGCCGTGGAGGCGCGATGCGAGGAGATCGCCAACCATCCTTGCGCCCATTGCGGCGCGCTCATGCAGGAGCGCGAGGCGCAGAAGGGGCCGAACGCGGGCGAGGTCTTCCTGTCCTGCCTCCGCTGGCCCGAATGTCAGGGGATCCGGTCCTCGTGGAAGGTGTCGGTGGCGAAGGATGACGGGAAGCGGGTCGGCGATGTGCTGTGCCCGGACTGCGGGGCGCTCATGGCCGTGCGCTACGCCCGGCGCGGGGACAAGGCCGGAAATCGCTTCTACGGCTGCACACGGTATCCCGACTGCAAGGGCCTGCGGATCGAGGAGGAAGTGCTGGCGCTGCGCCTCATGGGTGAGACGGGCGCGCCGGAAGACACGCCCGAGGACGATGCGGGCGCGTTCTGGACTTGACAAAGGTACAGGCATCGGGTATAATCCTGACATGCGTGAAGGACGAAGCCCGGCGGGAGTGTTCGACTACCTGCGACGGAAGCGGGCGTACAGCGTGCTCACGCCGGTGGCGCCGGGGCTCTTCCTGAGCGGGGAACCGGACGAGTCGGGGCCGCTGATCGTCCGGGGCATCCAGAACGTGCTCGCGGTCGCCCAGGAGTGCCCGGATTGGCACCTGCGTGGCGTGCCCGGCCTGCGAATCGCGCACGTCGGATTCGAGGACTGGGTGCCGATGCCGCGCGCCCAGACGACCCGGGTGCTGCGCACGCTGCGGGAACTGCTGCAGCGCGGGCCGACGCTGGTGCATTGCGGCATCGGGGTGTCGCGCTCGCCGTCGGTGATCGCGCTCTACTGGATCGCCACCGGCGTGGTGCGCACGTTCGCCGAGGGCGTGGCGCGGCTCCAGGCGCTGCGCCCGTGCGTGGCGCCGAACGACGTGGCGCGTGAGGCGGCCCAGGGCGTGGCGTGGCGATTGCGCCAGGAGTGGGCGCCGAAAAGACTTGACAAAAGACGGTAAGCAGGGCACAATACGCGACGCACAGTCGCAGAGGAGGACGGGACGATGGTGGCGCTCGAGAACGCGGGAATGATCGTGTACGACATCCCGGACGGCCTGCGGCCGTTCGGGAACTACCTGCGGAAGGTGCTCCGGCGCGCGGGGGCGCTGCCGGTGAACCTGTCCGTCTACTTCGTGAACTGGGCCGACGTGCCGCGGGTGAACGAGATCATCCGGGAGGCGAAGAAGCGGTACGCGATCGAGATCGCGGACGCGGTGCAGAACCTCGGCGGCCTCACGCGGCCCCTGCGGGTGAACATCCTGAAGTTCGACAACGCGACGGCGCCGGAAGCGCTGCAGATGGCCCGCGAGGGGCTCTCCTGGCACATCGCGGCGCTCCACGCCTCGCTGCGGAAGCGCCTCGCCAAGATGCAGGAGGAGGGGGAGGCCGAACTGCCGAAGCGCGTGCAGGTCATCCTCATCAAGAGCCTGCTGGAGGCCGAGGCGATGGCGATGGCCTTCCGGCTGATGGAGGACGTCGAGGTCGCGCTCGAGACGCTCCGCGGGGCGGTCGTGGCGCAGATCAACGCCGAGGTCGCCACGAAGTACGCGAAGCACCTGCAGCCGCCGTCCACGAAGCCGGCCGAGGCGGTGGCATGAGCGCCCGCCTTTCAGACATGGCCGGACTGAAGGCGTAGGAGGCACGATGCCCTGGTACAAGTTCTACGCGATGCACGGGCCGGGACATCAGGGGACGACAGAGGCGTACCGGTTCTACGAGAAGCCGCTGAGCAGGGGAGATCGGGAAGAGGTGTGGGAGAACTGGGTCTATCGCGAAGGCTTCGAGAATGCGGTCGGACGACCTGGAGTGCGGCTGATCCGGCGCCTGCCGGAGAAAGTCCGGCAGGAGAAGATCGAGGGCTTTCGGAACGAGATCAAGCACGCAACGTCGATGCTGAGGAGCCTGGGGGTGCGGAAGTGAAGAGGGGTAGTGTGGGTGAACGCCGTCGACAGTTCGCTGTTGGGCTCCCGGGCGCGCAGCGCATCGGCGTGCGGTGTCCGAAGTGCGGCTCCGACGCCTGGGGCATCGAGTACCGGGTGCGCATCGTCTGTCGTGTCTGCGATCCCGAGAAGCACGGCCCGCGCGCATGGCCGCGGCTGGCAACGGTCGAGGCGAAGGGCATGGCGCCGACGATCCGCTTCTCGGACAAGGCGCGGCTCCGCGTGGGGCAGCACGCCCTGATCTACCGCGAGCGGTGGGGCTACCGCGTGGTGCTGAACGGCCAGACGCGGCCGGAGAGGCGGGCATGAAGACCATCTGGAAGTTCCCGTTCCCAATCGAGGACGAGATCACGCTCACGATGCCGGAAGGTGCCCGCGTGCTCGCGGTGCAGATGCAGGGGAACACGCCGTGCCTCTGGGCGCTCGTCGATCCGGACGCGCCGACGAAGCCGTGCCGGTTCCGCCTGTTCGGCACGGGCCATCCCGTGCCCGAGGGGCTCGGCAACTTCATCGGCACGTTCCAGATG
>Ga0334722_10001699_pt1 | contig 26659 bp, 26 predicted proteins | sample C3_bottom_MG_FD_207210 | JGI IMG/M metagenome (GOLD analysis project Ga0334722, IMG submission 207210) | Sediment microbial communities from Yellowstone Lake, YNP, Wyoming, USA - C3_bottom | ecosystem: Environmental > Aquatic > Freshwater > Lake > Sediment | place: USA: Wyoming | collected... | reverse complement strand
ATCATCAATGCCTAATTCTCTTGCTCGCCCAATTGTGCTTTGTTCTGAAAGTGCTGAAAGCACAATAACTTTTAAGTTTTTAGTTGCCTCATCTGCTCTAATTTTTGCTAAAACATCTAAGCCATGAACCTGGGGAAGCATTATGTCAAGCAAAACCAAATCTGGCGCGTCAACTCTAATTTGGTCAAGCCCCTCTTGGCCGTTTGCGGCTACCAAAACCTCAAATCCAAAATCCTCCAATCCAGTTTTGTAAAGCTCTAAAATATCTGGATCGTCATCAACTATTAAAATTTTCTTTTTAACCTCTGTCATCTTGTTCCTTTATTCCGTCAACTATTAATACCCCGAACGATAGTTCGTGGGATGAATATAATCCGTGAAAAACTTTAGTTTTTCACGGACATGAACCGAAGGTTCATGGAAGGGACAAAATACCCCGACCGTAAGGTCGTGGGTAGTTTATTTAACTTTAAGCAACTTTTTCTCTTGCGGCAAAATTATTGAAAATTTACTCCCCTTCCCCTCTTTGCTCTCAATGCTAATTTTTCCACCAAGCCGTTCTATAAAAGTTTTTGTAATATAAAGCCCTAAACCAACACCACCCTTTACTCTGGTTTGCCAATCTCCTGCTTGATAAAACCTGGTAAAAATTAATTTTTCTGCTTCTGGGCTTATACCTATGCCCGTATCGGAAACTTCAATTAATATTTTACCAGAATTTTCGGTTAAAACAATACTAACCTCACCTGACTCTGTATATTTAATTGCATTATCAATTAAATTTTTTAACGATTCAGTTAGTAAATTTTCATCGGTTATAATTTTTATGTTTTTTGTCCCTTTATTAATAAATTTTAAAGCCAATTGTTTAGCCCTTGCTTTTTCCTGAAAATCCAAAGCTATGCCAGAAATTAGCTGCGTTAACCTTACTGGTTTTAAGTCAATACTAACTTGGTTATTTTCAGCCCTTGCTACACCCAAAATTTTTGAAACAAGCTCCATCAACTGCTTAGTGCTAATGTATGAACGCTCAAGGTGGCCTTTTATTGCTCTTGGTATCTTAGTTCCCGGCGCATTAATGGCAGTATACAAATGCCCTTCAATTATTGCTAGCGGCGTTCTGAGCTCATGGGAAGCAATTGCCACAAATTCGCTTTTTCTTTCTTCAATTTCTTTTTCCTCGGTAATATCCCTTGCTAAAACTATTGCTCCACCGAATTTTCCGTTAATCTCAACTACTGGCGCCACGTGCGTATAAAGCTTGATTGTTTTTTGCAGCAACACAATTTCTAAGTCCCGCCTTGCCTCTGCTTTTTTTGTTGAAAAAACTTTTTTAATAACTGAGTAGTCCTTGCCTTCTTTTATTGTTGGTATAATTTCCTCAATTTTTGCGCCAATTAAATCGCCAATCTCAACGCTAAGCATTTTTGTGGCAGTGTTGTTTACCAAAACTACTACACCTTTTTCGTCAACTGCAAAAACAGCATCGCCAATGCTGTCAAGCAAGCTTCTTAACTGCCTAATGGCAAGCATGCTAGATTCTGCCAAACTTGCCATTTGTTGCTTTTCTTCCACTGCCTTAAACACCTTGTTTGCAAAAAAGCTAAGTGCCAAAAAAAGCACAAAAATTACAAAAAAAAGCGAACCAACCATTGTGCCCATGGCACTGCTTCTTTCTCTAATTAGTTCTTCTGGGTACAGAATAAAAACCAATATCGCCGCAAGAACAGTAAACAAAGCGGCAAGCGCGCTAACTCTTCTTATTCTATTTACATCATCGGCAATGTTTTCTTTTGCTTTTTTAAAAAAATCTGTCATTAAGAAAAGGGCCCCCTGGGCCCGTTTTAAAGTTTTTCATTTTTTAGCAAGTGCAGAAAATTTCTCAAAAATTGTGCTCAAATTGTTGCTAGTACCATAAAGCAAAATAGCTTCTCCTAAAAGTGGGATCAAGGATTTTATGTCTTCCTTAGAAATGATATCCGCGGTTTTGCCAATTTTGTTACAAGCCAAATTTAGTGATGATGTTGCCAATTTTTCATCAAACTCAAGTTTAAGAATTTCTAAAATTTCGTTTTTGAGATCGCTCATTTTTTTATCTCCTAAGCTTTACTTATTATCTTTCCTAAATTTTAATAAACTGTGATCATAATGTCAAATTTAAGTTTCGTTTGTGATATAAACAAGTTTGTCGTCGCTGCGCTTGGATAAGCAGAGCTTGATTTCGCTTCGCTCAAGTAAGCAGAGCTTGATTTCGCTTCGCTCAAGTAAGCAGAGCTTGATTTCGCTTCGCTCGGATAAACAAGTTTGAATCACTTTGTGATAGAAACAAATTTTAATCACTTTGTGATATAAGAACATTGCCTGCATCAATAACCTTGAATCACTTTGTGATATAAGAACATTGCCTGCATCAATAACCTTGAATCACTTTGTGATATAAACAGGTTTGAATCACTTTGTGATATAATTTTGCTATGAGTTTAAATTCAAAAAAGTTATCCCTTATATTTATTTTGGCCCTAATCTTGGCAATTCCCGGCCTAACGCTGTTGCTAAACCTAAGCACTGCAAATTTTTTTTCTCTCCCCCATTCTGAAAGTGAAATTACATACACATTTGCGAGATTGTTTGGCCTATATGCTTTTACTTTAATTTTTATCCAAATTCTAACCGGCCATTTTAGGGGCCCAATATCTTTAGTTTTTGGAGCAGCTACGAGACAGAAGTTTCATATTACAACTGGGATTTTTACACTGCTTTTAGCCTTAACACACCCTTTTTTAATTAACTTTTCAAGGTTTCTGGATGGCATTTACCCCACAATTTTTACTATTATCCCAACATTCACCAAAGACGCCTACACCACCTACACCAGCATTGGTTTAGTGGGACTTTATTTAATGATTCTTACGGTTAGCGCGGCGCTTTTGCGGAAAAGGAAATTTATACAAAAACACTGGTTTGGAATCCACAAACTAAACTTCTTGTTATTCTTTCTCATCTTCACCCACAGCTTCCTTTTGGGCTCTGATGTTAAAACCTATCCTTTTTTTGTTTTTTACATTGCCGCTTTTGGCGTGGTTCTGGCAATAGTGTTTGGTAAAACCATAAAAATATTGGAAACAACAAAAAAACAACCTTAACAGTGAAAAAACTTAAGATTTTAAGGATTGACTAATTGTGTTTTTTGTGAAACAATTAAATTAGAGATAAAAGAACTAATTTCAAACGGGAAAAACTAAATACCAAGACAAAGAGCTCTTTTAAAACCTTAAAAAGTAGTTTTAAGGTGGTTTTTAGTCGGCAAGTGGAGGGTGTATGCCCAATATCAAAATTTACTCAACGCCATTTTGCGCTTACTGCAAAGCGGCAAAAGAATATTTAACAGAACGTGGTTTTGCCTATAATGATATTGATGTAGCCCATAATTATGAAAAGTCAGAGGAAATGATTGAAAAATCCGGACAAATGGGCGTGCCGGTAATAGATATTAATGGGGAAATAGTTATTGGTTTTGACAGAAGCGCAATTGACAAAGCTTTGGGATTAAAACACGCGGTTTAATTAGGTAGGAAGGAGGTCTCGTGGAAGAGAAAATGTATGTTTGCCCATCTTGCGGCTATGAATTTGAAGAAGCCGGTGAATGCCCTTTCTGCTTTGAAATGCTTATGCTGAAAGAAGAATTTCAGCATGCTTAAAGATGTAACTGTTATGAAAATTCTAATCAGCGGTAATGTTTTTAGTGAAAAAACAATTGACGAATTTGAAAAGCGCGGTTTTTCCATAAATTTACGGCGCGATTTTTTAAAGGAGGATGATTTGGCAGAAGAAATTAGAGATGTTGATGCTTATATTTTAGGCGGGGATGAAAAAATTACCCAAAAAGTAGTTAGTGGGGCAAAAAATTTAAAAATAATTGCTTTTTTAGGTGTTGGGCCGGAAACTTTTTTCCAAGATGGCGCTATTAGCATGCTTTCAAAACGAGGCGTTCCGGTTGCCATTACGCCCGCGGCTAATATGAACGCTGTGGCGGAAGCAACCGTGGCCTTGATTTTAGAATCAGCAAAAAAAATAACGCATTTAAATAATTTAACTAAGGCCGGCAAATGGCAGCAACTAACAACTGCTGAACTTTTAGGTAAAACCATTGGTGTTGTTGGCATGGGCCGCGTTGGTGGTTTAGTTTTAGAGCGGTTGAGCGGCTTTGGCATGAAGGTTTTATATACTAATCCTGAACTGATTAAAGAGATTAACGAAAAATTCGGCGCCACACACTTTTTGCCGGAAAAGCTGCATGATGTTTTGCGGCAAGCTGATATTATAACCCTCCACGCGCCGCTTTTGGCGCAAACTAAACATATGATTGGAAAAAAAGAGTTTGGAGTGATGAAAAATTCGGCAATCTTAATTAACACGGCCCGGCCTCAACTAGTTAACCCCGAAGCGCTTTATGATGCATTAGTTAATAACAAAATTACCTTTGCCGCTTTTGACGGCTATTACCAAGAGCCAGCTGATCCCAAAACAGATCCCCATAAATTATTATCCCTTGGTAATGATAAGTTCATTGTTACACCCCACCAGGCCTTTAACACAATTGAGGCCAACCAAAAAACAAGCCAAATGGCATATGAGGCGGTGATGGCTGTCTTCTCCAACAAGAAACCGCAGTTTGTGGCAAATCCGGAGTATTTAAAGTTTAAAAAATAAGCAAAGCTTGGTTTCGCTTCGCTCAAATAAGCAAAGCTTGGTTTCGCTTCGCTCAAATAAGCAAAGCTTGTCGGCGCTACGCTTGGATAAAATTGTTTATCTTGACAAGGCCCATACTAGGTCTTTTTTGTTGCAAGATTTTTTGATAAAATATACTTTGTAAATTAAATATAGTCCGGGGTAGCTCAGCGGTAGAGCAGTTGACTGTTAATCAATTGGTCGTGGGTTCGAATCCCACCCCCGGAGCCATGGATTCGACAAGCTCACCATTGGCGTGAGGTTGTTGGATCCATAGAATCAAAGGGATGAGAAGTTTATCCTGCGAAACCTTTCGTGAAGCGGGAAATCCCACCCCCGGAGCCATTAAAAAATCGCCTTTTCATAAAGCGATTTTTTTAAACTAGGTCAATCTTCAACTGGAATTGTAAAATAAAACGTGCTTCCTTTACCCAGTTGACTCTGGGCCCAAATTTTCCCACCCAAACTTTCAACCAAAATTTTAGCGGCATAAAGCCCCAGCCCAGTTCCTTCGTAATTGTAAACATATTCGCTTTTGCCGCTTTGAACCTGGTAAAAACTTTGAAACAACTCCCCAATTTTATTTTGAGCAATTCCAATTCCCGTATCTTTAACACTAAAAGTGATATTGTTTTCTTCCGCTTGGCAGGAAATTAAAATTTCTCCATTTTCCTTATTAAATTTAATGGCATTTTCCAAAAGATTAAAAATTATCCTTTCAAACTTCCTTACGCCTTGTTTTATTGGTTTAAAATCTCCTTTACTTTCAATTTCTATGCTAATATTTTTTTCCCTGATTTTAGGTCTTAGCTGGTCAACTACAGTATTTATTATGTCTAGGAAACTTGCCTTAGCGCTAAAATTAGCTTCCTCTTGATCAAAAGACTCGGCAATGGCCACCATATTTGAAACAGTTTCGTCTAAATTTTTAACTGACCCCGAAACTGCCATTACGTGTTTTCCCAAACTTGGCTTTACTTTTACTCCTTTTAGCATCTCAAAAAATCCTTTAAGCGCGGCAAGCGGCGTGCGCAAGTTGTGCGAGGAGAGCATAATAAATTCGTTCTTTTTTTTGTCTAATTCTTCCAAAAAGCGCCGTTTTTCTCTGGCAAGCTCAATCTCTCGCCTTTGTGTGGTAAAAACAATTAAAAACAGGGCTAAAATTGCAAAAAACCCAGAAGCCAGCGCGGCCTGGATTTTAATTGACCTAGCAATTTTATCTGCCCCGTCATATGAAGGATAAAAAATCACAGAATAAGGATGGCGGCCCCAATCGTCAAGATAGGGATAAACAATTTTATCCAGGGTATTGGTATTTTTAGAACTAAGAAAGGTAGGCTCGGTTTGCCGCAACAACTCTTTTGTGGCTTCATCTTCTATTTTTAGTGTTTCTTCCTCGTTTTGCGCAAAATTCCCTATTTTTGAATCTAAAACAATTTTTCCCTCAGTATCAATAATTTGAATGCTTTTAATATCAGGCGCTGCCTGGAGCAAATCAGATATAATGTTTCCCAGTTTAATGTCTCCTGAATTTGAGTACAACAAATAAGCATCTACAATGTTTTTAACGGAAACATTAGCAAAAGATTTAATTCTGTTTGTTGATTCCTTAAAAATTACTTGGTTTAAGTTTTTAACATAAAGAAAAATTCCTGTAAAGAAAATGGCAAACAGTAAAACAATAAGAGAAACCTGTAAAATACGGCTTTTGGAAATTTGCTTCATTTTAGGACTTTTTAAATGGCCTTTAAAGTCCAAGTGTTTCTAACACCCGCTTCCATAGTGATTTTGGAGGAATGGTTTGAATTTCTAAACCCGATGTGGCGCCAATTTTTGGACGGCCATCAACACGCGGTGAAAAATCAATATCGCTATAGTATGCATAGCTTGCAAAAGATGTGTAAAGCGGAATAATTGGCATTTCTTCTCTAAACGCTTTGCCCGCATCTTCTAGGGCGGCTCGTTTTTTCTTTAAATCGGTGGTGGCAACAGCATCTGACAATGCTTTTGAAATTGCTTCGCTTTTGTAAGCCCCTAATCCCAACGATTCGCCTGAAAGCACTTGCTCAAAAACCTCTGTGGCGTCACCAGAGTCAGCATACCAACCAATCATAAAAGAAGAGGCGTTTTTGTCTTCAAAAACTATTTTACTCACCTCGCTTGGGGGAAGTGATTCTGGGGTTAGGTTAATGCCTATTTTTGAAAGCTGATTTTTAAGCTCTTCTCCAAATTCTTTTCTTTTTTCACCGAAGAATATAACTTTAAATGTAAATCCATCCTTATAACCAGCTTCCGCTAAAAGTTGTTTTGCTTTTGGAATATCTTGTTTAATTTCCCCAAGATTTGTGTTGTAACCAAAAATATACGGAGTTACCGCCTGATAAGCAGGAACTGCCTTAATGTCTGTTTTTGTTTTGGCGGCTAATGCCTTTCGGTCAAGCGCTAAAGAAATAGCTTGGCGAACCTTTTTATCTAAAAATGGGTTTGCGGCAACACCGCTTACATCTGGCGTTTTTACCCGCGAATTATCAAGAACTAAAAACAAAACGCCATATCTTGATTGTTGGGCTATTTTAATTTTGTTGTTCTCCTTAATCTTGGTTACATCTTCTGGCGGAACATCAAAAACTATGTCCGCTTCCCGGTTTAAAATTGCTTGGGTTCGCTTTTCATTGTCCTCAATTGGTTTAAATACCACTTCCTTAATATATGGTTTTTGGCCCCAGTAATCTTTGTTTTCCGCAAGTTTGACAAATTCCCCAGCTTTTAGCTCGCTAAAAATATATGGCCCTGTGCCAACAGGTTTTGATGTCCCATTTGCTTTATAAACGGTTTCGTTTAGTATAAACACATCTGTTAGGCGGTTAATTATCGCAGAGTTTGGAGAGGCAGTTTTAACCTCAACGGTGTTTTCATCAACCACCACCACGTCGCTAATTGAAGACAGGTAGCTGCCTAAAGATTTTGATTCTTTTGCCAAATTAATGCTAAACTTGACATCACTTGCCTTTAGCGCTTCGCCATTGTGAAACTTCACGTTTTTGCGCAAATGAAACCGCCAAGTTGTATCATTGGGGTTGTCCCAACCCTCTGCTAAAAGTGGCTTTAGTTTAAAATTTTCATCAAAAGTAACTAGAGTTTCATAAAAATTTGCCATTACGCCAAATGCGTCAATATCGTAAGATTCTATTTCTGGATAAAAACCACCAGTAAAAGTGTCAAACGGCATAGCAACAGTGATTTTGTCTGATTTTACTTTGACTTCTTTTTTTGTTTCTTTGGCCGGGTTGCTCCAAAGTGAATAACCAATAAACGCTCCCAGGGCTAAAATAAGCCCCATTGTTGAAATTACAATTATTTTTGAAAATCCGCCAGTTGAAATTTTTAGCACATTTCCCTCCTGACCCCAATTAATATTGGGGAGGCCCTGAGCAAGTCCCGCAACCTCTGCGCGAGTTGTGTCTAAGGGCTTACGACTTATAAAAAAGCGCAATAAAATATGCGCCTTTAGATTTTAGATTTGATTACTTTTAATACTTTCCATTTTTTTTGTTTTTAAATAAGTTGTTTTAACTCCACAATAGCCGAATTTTGGCAGGTTGTCAACTTTACCCCGGGTTTACTTTAAATAATCCTTCAGGCGCTTGGACTCTCGGTGCCGGCGCAAGCGCTGCAGGGCCTTTGCCTCAATTTGGCGAATTCGCTCTCTGGTTACGCCAAATTCCTGGCCCACTTCCTCTAAGGTGTGGGTTCGGCCGTCATCTAAGCCAAAGCGCATTCGCAAAATTTTTTGCTCTCGGGGAGAGAGATATTGCAAAGTGTCTTTTAAGTGCTCTTTTAAGAGTTGGTAAGTGGCCGCTTCCTCCGGCGACAAGCTTTCCTCATCCATAATAAAGTCGCCAAGTTGAGAATCTTCTTCCTCGCCCACTGGCGCCTCTAAGGACACCGGCTCTTGGGAAATTTTTAAGATGTGTTGGACTTTTTCAACAGTAATGCCCATTTCTGCCGCAATTTCTTCACTTAGTGGTTCGCGGCCTAGGTCCTGCACTAGTTTTCGCTGCGTTCTAATCATTTTATTAATTGTTTCCACCATATGCACGGGAATTCTAATGGTTCGGGCCTGGTCCGCAATGGCTCTAGTTATGGCCTGCCTAATCCACCAAGTGGCATAAGTTGAAAACTTATAGCCCCGACGCCAATCATACTTTCCAACCGCTTTTAGGAGCCCAATGTTGCCCTCCTGAATTAAATCCAAAAGTGTTAGCCCTCTGCCTAAGTATTTTTTTGCAATGGAAACAACTAAGCGGAGATTGGCTTCGGCCAGTTTCTCTCGCGCCACTTTTGAACCTTTTTCAATTCTTTGGGCCAAGCTAACCTCTTCTTCTGCCTTAAGTAAAGTAATCTTGCCAATTTCCTTTAAATACATTCTAACCGAGTCATCAGAAATGTCAGAAAGCCCCTCATCGGGCGCCCCGGCTTCTGCCAACCCCTTAACACTTTCTTTTGGGATATCTTCTTTTTGATCCACAATTTCAATGTCTTCCTCTATGGCCTTGGCATAAAACTCATCAAAAAGCTCCACATTATCTTCTATGTCGGGAATTTTTTCCAAAATTTCACCTTGAGAAATATACCCTTCTTTTTGGCCTTTTTCTAAAAGCTCTTGCAAAGCCTTTGGGAATTTTGATTCTTTTTTTGGCAGCGTGATTTTTGCGGCCTTGCTCTTGGAACCCTGGTCTCGGAGTCGGAGCCCAGCAGAGAGCTTAGAAGCTGGTTTTTTGGACGCTGCTTTTTTTACTGCTGGTTTTGCCTTTTTGCTAACGCCTAGCTTTTCAGGTTTTTTAATACTAACTGGCTTTTTAACTTTTGGTTTCTTTACAGCTAAAACTACCCGTTTTCTTGCCGGTTTTGTGATTTTTTTAGCTTTTTTTGCTAGTTTTTTTAGCATATATTTTTAAAGTTACTTTCTAAGTGTACCACCTTTAACCAACTTTTGAAACTGCCCCAAAAGCTTTGCCACCTCTTCCTTGTCTCCCCTTCCCTCTGCGTCCCTAATGGCTTGGGTTAAGCTTTGTTGTTTGGTAATTAATTTTGATTTTTTAATTAAAACAAGGTATGATTCCACTTCTTTTGCAATTTCTTGCTCGGAAATGCCCTTATATAAATCGGCCACTCCTAAGGATAGTTTTATTGCCAGCTCCCCCAAGCCATCGCTTTGCTGGTGCTTTTGGAGAAACTTTTCAATCTCTTTTAAAAATTTTTCTAAATTAAATGATTTTGAGGTGGTGTAATAGTGTTGAATTGTTTTAAAAAGCGCTTGATGTTCTGGGGAATCAAAATCTTCGGCTTCCAAGTTTGTTAAAACATGCTTTAGGTTTTCTGGGAAAACTAAAATGAGAGACAGAATACGGCGTTGGGCAATATCAACGGAATTTTCGGTAATTTTTTCGTAATCTTTCCTTTCCACAACCCCTTTGGATTCCTTCCGCCCATATTTTAAAACCTCTTCTAAAACACTTGGCAAAGGAACCTCTAAAATTTCTGCGGTTTTTTTAGCAAAGTGACCTTGCTCAATTTTATCACCTAATATGCCAAGAAATGGAAATATCTCGCTTTTAAATTTTCGCTTTTGTTCAATTGTTTTTGGCTTTCCAAATGCCGCAATAAATGAATCCTGATAAAAATCAATGGCGTGTTTTGCTTCTGTTATGGATTCCCTCCATAATTTTGGGTCTTTTTTAATGCATTCGTCTGGATCTTTACCGAATTTTAAGGTAATTATTTTAACGTTTGCCCCTTCGCCCAAGGCAAGCCCCACGCCTCTTTTTGTGGCCGCAGACCCGGCAGAATCAGCATCAAATGCTAATGAAATATTTTTTGTAAGTTTTAAGGTTGCCGCAATTTGGGAAGAGGTTAGCGCCGTACCAGAGGAGCAGACCACATTTTTAACATCCGCTTGGTGAGAAGCCAAAACATCCATTTGGCCTTCCGCAAAAACTGCCTCATCTGCTGTCCTTATGGCCTCTTTTGCTTGGCTTAGGCCATAAAGAGATTTTGATTTGTCAAAAAGTAAGGTTGAGGGGGTGTTTAGATATTTTGGCATGTCTTGCTCCCGCAAACCCCTTGCAGAAAACCCAACTATACCGCCGGAAGAATCCAAAAATGGAAAAGTAATTCTACCGCTAAACAATCCAAAAAGTTTGCCTTCTCTTTTTGTAGCAATGCCAGCTTCAAGCAATTCCTCTGCTCCAAACCCTCTTTTTAAAAGCGTTTCTAGGAGAGTTTGTGAAGAAACCGGCGCAAAGCCAATTTTAAACTCCTGGATTATTTTTGGAGTTACCCCGCGCTTTTTTAAATATTCTAGGGCAACTTTTCCGTCATTGTCTTGCAGTTTTTTGTAAAAATATAGCGTGGCAAGTTCGTTTATTTCATAAAGTCGGGATTTCTTGTTTTTTAAGGCAGGATTAATTCTGGTTAAAGTTACGCCAGCTCTTTGGGCTAACATTCTCAAGGCCTCGCTAAAATCAACGCCTTCTTTTTTCTCCACAAAACCAAATATATCACCTCCCTCTCCGCATCCAAAACAGTGCCAAATTTGCTTTTCTGGAGATACCACAAAAGATGACGTTTTTTCGCTGTGAAACGGACAAAGCGCCTTAAAATTCCTCCCCGCCTGCTTTAGGGGAATGTAACTGCCAACAAGGTCAACTACATCAATTTTTTGCTTAATTTCTTCAATTGGATCCATAGATTTGCTTATGGCTAATTGCTTATGCTTATGGTTTTGTGGCGGAAGGGGAGGGATTCGAACCCACGGTCGCCTTACGGCAACACTTGCTTTCCAAGCAAGCCGATTAAACCGCTCTCGCACCCTTCCATTTTTCATATATCTTATAAATTCTTGGGTTATCAGTACCAATTATATTCAAATATTTTATTATTGCTTTTTCACTGTATAAATAAATTCTCCTACCCCTATCTGTAACGTGTGGCCTAATTCCAAATTTAAGAAAAATGTTTGCTGTAGAATCCAAAAGATTTTTTGAACTACTTGTAAAACAAAACCCAATGTTTTTATAAATTTTGCTTCCGATTACATGGTTATGAATGTAAAGACAACCATCTGTATCCACAATTCCCCTTGCAAAGGCTTTTTCATACTCTTTATTATTTTGTATCCAATCAGGTATATCAAAACCTTGTTTAACTTTATTGCCCCTAACCGCACCTTTTGATATTAAAAAATCTACCAATGACGTACTTGACGCAATAATTTTTAATGTTCGCTCCCCTCTTTTTTTAACCGCAACGTCTATGCCGAAAAGTTCTGATATTAATTTTACTACGTGTTGCGCATATTCCTTATCTTTTTCTGCGTTCAATGTAACAACCATTTGCCACGAATTACTAATTTCTCCATCCCCGAATTCTATGCCCATTAATTCCGCTAATGCTACAGAATCCTGCGGTGTTTTAATTTGTTTCCGATGGCTTTTCTTTGGATATTTTAAATTCTCAACTTTCATAGATTTAACCATCCCCTCACCGAATCAAGCTATGCGACCCCACCTTTTCCTGCAAGTATTACTTATTATAGTTAAATTTCACTTTAACTTCAAACTTGTTTATCTGAGCTAAGCGTAGAACAAGCAAGTTTATACTCCAAAATAAAGGTTTGTGTTATCATATTATTAACACTATTAACAGATTCCAGATGAAAAATGTTTTAGGGCACCTTCGCCTCTTAATACTTTTTGCCATATTTTTGGCGCTTTCCTGGCATTTTTGTTTTTAAAGCCTTATTTGCTAAATGTTTCTTACTTTCAAAGCTCCACCCAAACAATAACTTTTGAAAAGATTGCTCCGCCGGCTGACTTTAAAGTGGCTTTTCTGGCGGATCAAGGGTTAACAAATGACTCTAGGGCGGTTTTGAAACTTGTAAAACAAGAGGGTGCCAGCATGGTTATTCACTCCGGCGATTTTGATTATGCGGACAACCCAAGTGCCTGGGACACCCAGATAAACGAAATTTTGGGCCAAGATTTTCCATATTTTGCTTCTGTTGGCAACCATGATTTAAAAGCCTGGGATGGTTACCAAACAAAATTAAACCAGAGATTAGAACGCATACAAGGCGAAAAATGCCAAGGCGAGGTTGGCGTGGAAATGATTTGCCGATACAACGGCTTGGTATTTATTTTATCCGGCGTTGGCACTAAAGGTACATTTAACGAGGAATTTTTTAGCAAAAATCTTGAAAATAACCGCTATTCTTGGAGAATTTGTTCTTGGCATAAAAATCAGCATTTAATGCAGGTTGGTGAAAAGACAGATGAGGTTGGCTGGGGACCTTATGAAGCTTGCAGCAAAGCAGGCGCCATTATTGCCACTGGCCACGAGCATTCATATTCAAGAACGCAATTAATGAGTAGCTTCCAAACCCAAACAGTTGCAGGAACCGCAAATACTTTGGGCTTATCACCTGGCAAATCTTTTGCCTTTGTTTCCGGCATGGCTGGCCACAGTATTCGCCCACAAGATAATGCCTTAGCCAAAAACCCTTGGTGGGCATCAATATACACTGCCAGCCAAAGTGCTTCTTCAGGCGCCCTTTTTTGCTCCTTTAATACTGGCGGGCAAAAAAACAATGCCGCGTGCTATTTTAAAGATATTAACGGCAAAATTGTAGACCACTTTAGTTTGCTAAGTAACAACTAAAATCTTTTTCAAACGCCGTCATATGGCGCAACATTGTTTGTGTTACTATTATTTGAAGTTCTATCCATTAAGCGCTCGCACTGATCCATTATTTTGTTGGCAACTTCATGCGGGTTTGCAATATGATCTAGGGAAAAATTTGGTGATTCTCCTGCAGTTTCCACCAAAACATTGCCAAAGTTCATGTAGGTCTGCAAGATCCCAGAAACATCAACTTTGGTGTCTTGAACTTTTAGGAAGTTGAGCTCTGAAACCTCTCTTGCAAAAATGCGCTTCTGGTTTACAAAAAGCATTCTTTGATTGGTTAAAATGGTTAAGTCAAAATAATAGTTAACCCAATGAACATAAAGATATGCTAAAATTATTAAAGCAAAAATTGACGAAAAAATCGTTAAAATGTTGATGATTGCTGTCCCCTGCCATTGCTGAAAATAATTTGCTTGGGCTATCCAAAAACCAAAAAGCAACAGCAAAAGGCCAAAAGCTTTTAGGGTTGGTTTCCCGTAAACAAGCCAATGTTTTCTAATAACCATTAGCGTTTCTTCACCCGGCTCTGTTGCAAATGTGCCATCATTGCCCAACATTTGTTTTGCCTCCTTGTGAAAATATGTCTAAAAAATTATCAAACTTTGGCATTTTTGGATTTTCCCAGTTTAAGGAAGAAACTAGGGAAACTGAAGCAAAAACAACAACTCCAACGGCAATTATGTAAATTAAGGTTGCCTTTGGCGTAAAATCATTCCTGTAGCGGATTTTTAAAACGCGCGTAATAACAATGGCGTTTAAAATAAAGAAGGCCGCTAAAAATAAGTAATAAAATAAAAGCAAATATTTCATTTTGACTCCATTTTTGCCTTCCGCCTTGTCTTTAATTCCTCAATTGATTTTACACAGCCGCAATACGGCTGAACATAAATTCCTTGGCTTTTTGCCTCTTCTTTGCCCTCCCAAAAACCTTGCCTGAAATTTTGATTAATGAATTTAATGCCGTATTTTTCACCTAACTCTTCGCAAATTTCCACTAATTTTTCGTATTTCTGATATGGGCTGCCAAGCAAAGTGGTGGTAAAATTAGCAATGCCTAAATCTTGGGCAACTTGGAGTGTTTTAGAAAGGCGGATTTTATAGCAGGATTCACAATCCCCTGGTTTCCAGTTTATGGAATTTATTTTTATTGTATTGCCTAATTTTTGGGCCAAACTGCTGTTTTCATCAACAAAAATTGTTTTTATACCATGCTTTTGGGTTAAATATGAGTACCAATCTCGGCGGCGCTTCCACTCAGCATAAGGGTAAATATTAGGATTATACCAAAGCCCTATTGTTTCATAAACTCCGGAAAGCAGTTTTAAGGGAAACACAGAACACGGCGCGCAACAGGAATGTAATAAAATTTTTTGCATGCTACTTTTTTACCTTTTTGTGACGGGCGATGACTTCATTGTACATTTTTTTATGCTCCAGCGCCATTTGGGAAACATTAAAATTATCTTCCACGTATTTTCGGCATGCTTCTCTTTTTATTTCCCCTACCTTGTCTACAGCCTCCACCATTTCTTCAAAATCTTTAACTACAAAGCCGTTAACTTTATTTTTTACAATTTCTGGAACAGAACCCCTGTCCATAGCAATTACCGGCGTACCGCAGGCCATGGATTCAATTAGCACCAAGCCAAATGGTTCTTCCCAAGTTAGCGGCATTAAAAATGCGTAGGCATCTTTTAAGAAATTAACCTTGTCCTCAAAGGAAAGTTCGCCCAAATATACCACTTGTTCGCGGTCAATGTACGGCTTCACTTCCGCCTGGAAATAGTCTTCATCAACCGGATCCACTTTGCCTGCCAGAATGATTTTACGGCCAGTAGCCCTGGCCACTTGGACGGCAGTGCCAGTATCTTTTTCCGGAGAAATTCTGCCCATCCAAACCAAATGATCTCTGGGTTTCCCGCCAAAGGGAAATTTTTCAAGCGGAATGCCGTGATAAATGTTAGCAACGTAATTTAAATCTGGCACCAACTTTTGCTGGCGAAGCGAAATGGAAACAAAATAAGTATTTTTATTATATTCTCGGTAAACTTTTAGCCGTTCTGGAATCAACGGACTGTGTAAATGCGTTACCATTGGCGTTTTGGTAAACTGGGTAAAAGGAAAGGCGTTGTGGTCCACGTGGTTATGGAGAATGTCAAATTTATTCGCATCCCTAAAAACCCGGCCAAGCATAAAGGAATAATAGGCCTGCGGATTTTTAACAAATTTGTCAGTCCTTAGGGGGTGTGGGCACATTGGAATATGCCGTATGCCTTTTGGGATTATAGAATCCTCTGTGGCATAAATTGTCACATCCAAAGATTTATCTCTAGCTTGCTCGCATAAAAGATCATATAGATAGAGTTCAATGCCGCCGTATCCGGAAGGAGGTACGCGCTCCCAAAGGGGCGCAATATGGCAAATTTTCATATTGTCTACTTTCTAGATTAGAGTAATTACTTTTTGATTAATTTCTCATAAACACGTAGGTAGCCATCTATCATTTGAGAAACACTGAAATTTTCGTCAACGTGTTTGCGGCAGGCCTCCCTGGAAATTGTATTGATTTTAGAAACTGACTTTGCCATTTCTTGAACGTTGCGGCAAATGAAACCGGTTTTACCGCTTTTTATAACTTCTGGTACAGAACCATTCCGCAATGCTACTACAGGCGTGCCGCAAGCCATAGATTCTGTCATCACAAGCCCAAACGGTTCCCGCCACTGAATTGGGAAAAGCGTTGCAAAAGCGTTTTCATACAAACTCACGCGCTGAGCGTCATTTAGTTCACCCTTAAAAACAATTTGCTTGCCGTCAATGTGCGGCTGGACATATTTCCGGTGATACTCCCTATCCCCAGGGTCCACTTTTGAAGCTAAAATTAGTTTCATGCCAACTTTTTTAGCAACGGCAATGGCTAAATGCGGCCCCTTAAGGGGTGAAGAGCGGCCCATAAACAAAAGGTAATTTTTTGGTTTTGGATTAAACTTGTATAAATTCATGTTTATGCCGTTGTAAACTGTGGCCACATAGTTAAGTTCTGGCAAGCCGCCGCGCTGATTATTTGAAATGGAAACATAGGGTTGACTCTTAAAATGGCGGAATAACATGCTGTGCTCAGGCGGAAAAATGCTATGCATTGTTGTTAGAACCGGCGTTTTAACAAAGCCAGAAAACGGAATGCCTAAATGACCCATGTGGTTGTGAATTATGTCAAACTCGCCAGCCCTTTCGAAAACCCTACAAGCGTGCAAAAGCTCTATTGGCGTTGAGGCCTTAACTTTTGGGTCTAACCTTATGGCGCGGGGATAAGTGACATCAAGCTTGGCTTTTGTTTCAGAATCCCCTGAAGCAAAAAGCGTTACATTGTGTCCCAAAGAAACCAAATTTTCGGTTAAGTCGGAAACAACACGCTCAATGCCGCCATATGTTTTTGGCGGCACCTGTTCCCAAAGCGGCGCAAGTTGTGCAATTTTCAGCTTTTTCACACAGCCCTCGTATTCTTGTTGTCATGAGCAATGCCATGGCAAACCGCCACCGCCAAAGCATCCGCCGCATCATCCGGCTTTGGTACTTCATCTAAACCTAAAATTTCGGCAATTATCTTTTGGACTTCTTTTTTGTCAGCGCGGCCCTTCCCGGTAACTTTTAGCTTTACTTGAAGCGGTGTATATTCAAAAACCGGCGCTTTTGACTTTGTGGATGCTAACAAAATAACACCTCTAGCATGAGAAACCTTCATGGCAGTTTTGGCGTTTTTGAAAAAGAAGAGTTCTTCACAAGCAATTACATCTGGTTTATGTAATTTAATAACTTTTGTTATGTCTTTGTAAATTGTATCTAAGCGCTTTCCAAAATCACTATTTGCTTCGGTTGTAATACAACCAAAATCCAAAACCTTTAGGTTTTCTTTTTGTTTGGAAATCACCCCATACCCAGTGGTAGCTGTGCCTGGGTCGATTCCTAAAATTTTCATATATCTGCCTTTTTACTTTTGTTTTTAAGAGGACAATTTATCTAAAACCTCATCGGGAATATCAAAGTTTGATGCCACGGATTGTACGTCATCAAGCTCTTCTAGGGCATCCAAAAGTTTTAGTATTTTTGATGCTTCGGCTTCGCCTTTAATTTTAACCGTATTTTGGGGAATTTGCAAAATTTCTGACTGTGTTGCTTCATAGCCCTTTTCTTTTAGGGCCTCTTTCACTTTGCTTAAATTTTTAGGGTCTGTATAAATTTCTAGAGAATTGGTTTCCTTTTTAATGTCTTTGGCGCCGGCGTCAATGGCGCTAAGCTCTAGCTCTTCTGCCTCGTTTTGACCCATTCCTGCTGTATCAATTCTAATTAGCCCTGCTTTTTTAAACATCCAAGAAGAAGCGCCTGCGCCACCAAGGGCACCGCCATGTTTCATAAGCGCTGTGCGCACTTCACTTGCCGCCCGGTTGCGATTATCCGTTAAAACCTCAATTAAAAGCGCAGTTGAAGCCGGTCCAAACCCTTCATATGTCACCTCTTCAAGCTGAGCTCCGCCACTGGCGCCAGATCCTTTTGCAATGGCGCGGTCCACGTTTTCTTTTGGCATGTTTACTTCCCGCGCTTTTTCAATAGCCAAGCGTAGTTTGTAGTTTAATTCTGGATCAGCGCCTTCGCGGGCTGCAACTTCAACAAGACGGGCAACTTTAGAAAAAATTTTGCCCCTTTTTGTGTCCACTATTGCTTTTTTATGGCGAATGGAATGCCACTTTGAGTGCCCTGACATATTTACAGCTCCTTAAGAAATCTTTTAATATTTTATCAGATTTTAGGTTAATTTTAAAGCTAACAATCTTATTGTTTGTAGCTTTAAATATACATATTCGTAACGATTAGGATAATATAATCATCAACATTGCTATTTGTAGTGATTCGTAGTTCCACAAAAAAAACCGGGGCAACTTGGTGCATAATGTTGCCCCGGACGGGACGGTGGTAGAGATTAGAGAGTAGTATGGGGTGCTTTGGGAGGAGCTCCCCAAGGATGAGAGCGTGATCGGATGACATCATCGCGAATGCACTGCTCATCCCCGGGTGCGCAATGACGCATTGAGCCCTCTGCGCTCCGCGGTTCCCTTAACCCTTCTTCCTTCCCTGAATCCTTCTTCCTGAAGGATTCAACAACTCCATAACACATTTTTCCCACCTCCTTCGGGAAAGGTTTGAAGATTGCTGAAATGCTACCTCGCGGTAACAGAGTTATTCTCTGCCTGCTCGATGGCGCGCTCGACCACACTCATCACATGGTCGGGAACTGAACCAACTTCCTCGGCTACCTTCTTGAGGAGGCCAGGCGCCCGGCACTCTATGGCTACCATCGAGCCAAGACACCGCGCCACCTTACTTGATGACAGGTCATGATTCCGCAACTTGCGGATCATACCTGAAACCTGCTCGCAACGCGGGTCTTTCTTGCCTCGCTTCTTCCTGTTTGATCCCAATCAAACCACCCCCCTTCGTTAATTTTTCTCCAACAATGAACGCGGAACTCATCACTCCTGTGATGTGTCCGGTAGAAATCTCATACGAGCCCTCTACCGGAACCACCAACATAAAATATTCGTGTTTATTCGCGGATTATAATTAGTGATCTTGTTCGTGATCCAAAAAGGCCCCCTTGCGGAGGCCTAGGTTTCACAACTTTTATTTAACAATTAAAACCCAAACCTCCGAGGAAAGGCAATAATAAGCTTAACAAAAACGTTCTTTTGGGTTCTAATTGCTTTCATAGTCAAAACTATATACCTAATTTTTAGTTCTGTCAAGTCCAGGCGCAACTAGAGTTGATTTTGAGCGAGTAAAACGAGTCGAATGGCCTGTCATGAGTAAGTAAAACGATTCGAATGGGTCAAATCCTGTTCTGCAAACAAACTACTTTTTAGTTGAAATTTTACACTCTTTTAGGTTACAGGTTGCAGAAACTGTGCCTCTCAAATCAGTGCGCATAATTTTAACCCCGGCTTTTTCCAACAAATCTATTGTCTCTTTGTTCGGATGCCCATAGCGATTATTTTCTCCAACCGAAATAATAGCAATTTGGGGCGCAATTTTTGCAAAAATTTGCGGGTTATCATTAACGCCATTTTTGGAACCGTGGTGAGCAACCTTTAAAATGCCTGATTTTAAATCTTGATTCCCTGCCAAAATTTCATCAGCCGCGCCAACTTCCGCATCACCGGTCAACAAAACACTGTTTTCTCCATAAGTTAGTTTAATTATAATTGAATTTAGATTTGTGTCCTTGTTTTGGCCAGAAAGTGGGTATAAAACATTAAACTTTACATCTCCCACTAAAATTTCCTCTCCTGCCTTGCCCCAAAAATGTTTTGCACCTTCTTTTTTTACTTCTCCTTCCCATTTTTGATACAAGCTTGATTCCTCATTGCTTTGCGGTTCTAAAATGGCATCAACTTTATATTTTTCTAAAACAGAAACCAATCCTTCTAGGTGATCCTTGTGTGGGTGGGTTAGTACCACTAAATCAATTTCCTTGTCCCATGGCGGCATTTTTTGGCCCAAGTGAGATAAGACCGCCTCCCCTGGTCCGCCGTCAACTAAAATTTGGTGCTGTCCCGGAGTTTGAATAAAAATACTATCCCCTTGTCCAACATCAAAAAACTCAACATGCAGTTTCTGATCACTGTGGTAGAAAACCGCATACCAAATAGTAACTGTTGCTAATAACAATACTAAAATTATGGTTTTTTGAATCTTAAGGGATTTAGAAAAATTTAAAAATGCTTCCTTTAGGCGTGAAGTTAAACTCATTTTTCTTTTTCCTCCTGTGGCATTGCTTGTCTTCGCCAAAGCCAGAGTGTAAAAACCGCATAAATTGCCATTGGCAAAATGATATTTGAAGGCGCAAGATTAACTGTTGCAAGCGAAACATTACCTAATTTTTCGGCAATAACTAATGTGTAGGTTAGCGCCGCCCAGGTAATATAGCCGGTAATTTCTCCCAGCTGTTGCCAAAGCATTCCCGCCAATCCAGAAACAAACCCCAAAAACATGGTTATGGGAATTAACGGCAATACTAATATATTTGAAATAGGAGCAATTACTGATACATAGCCAAAATAGTAGATGATTATTGGAAATGTGGCTAATTGCGCCGCCAGCGTTAAGGCCAGCGGTTCGCGAATCCACTTGCTTAATTTCTTTAGCCACTCACTAAAAATTGGCCCAAAATAAATTAACCCTAAGGTGGCCATAAAAGAAAGCTGAAAACCAACATCAAACCGTAAAATTATGGGGTTAATAGCAATCATTACTAATCCTGCTAAAACCAATAAACGTGTTGCTTCCTTTTTGCGGCCAAGCTGAATAGCTAAAAGAGCTAAGGAACCCATAATAGCCGCACGCACTACTGATGCTTGAGCGCCGGTTAATAACACGAATGCTAAAATTGACGTCAAAATTAAAACAAAACTGACATTGCGTTTAAAAAATGTTAAAAACAAAGCGCCTAAGGCGGAAATTATAATAGTAATGTTGAAGCCGGAGAGAGCCACAATGTGGGTTAGGCCAGTTTTGTTAAAATTTTCAAGCACCGCCTCACCCATTCCCTTTTTATCTCCAAGTAAAAGGCCTCCCAAAAAAGAACTTTGTGGCTCAGGCAAAATTGATTTTATGGAGTTTTGAAATTGATGCTTTACACTAAATAAATATTTATAGATCACACTTCCTTTGTTTTCCCCTAACACTTTAATTTCAGGATTGTACATTACCGAATAAATCTCAGAAACTGAAAGATAATTTTTGTAGGAAAATTCCTCACTTTCAAATGGTTCTTTAAGCTTGCCTTTAATTTCAACCCCATCACCATATTGATATTCCGGATATCGCGGCACTTGCACTAAAACCTTGCCCGAAACTTGCTTTTCTGCGCCATCAATTACTATTTTTTCAGCGCTTACTGACAAATTAATTTTGTCACTTCTTATGTCGGGCTCTCCTGAAATGATGCCGGTAATTGTTACTTCTTTACCATTATAATATCCCAAAACACTCTCGTTAACTTTTGGTATTGCAAAATGCAACCTAAAAATTCCAAAAACCAATGCAATAATGCAAAAAGCTAAAAGCAAAACGAGCTTTTCTTTGTAAAAAATCACGCCAATTAATAACAAGGCGATTATTATTCCCACCAGAATTTTTGCATCATATTCCAAATATGGCGCTAAGCCAACGCCTAGCACAAAAAATAAAGATAGCGGAATAAACGCCCGGCTTAAAGTGATATTCATATCCTAATTTTAGCACAAATTTTATTGACCAAAAGGGCTATTTTTGGTAAAATTTTAAGGTAACTCAAAAGTAGGGGCCATTAGCTCAGTTGGTTAGAGCACCTGCCTTTTAAGCAGGGTGTCCTGGGTTCGAATCCCAGATGGCCCTCCATGGATTCGACAAGCTCACCATTGTCGGGCTTGACGAATACATTAGGTTTTCTGGGATGAGAAGTTTACCCTGCGTAGCTTTGCGAAGTAGGGAATCCCAGATGGCCCTCCAAATTCATAAACATATTTAAAGTTTAAGTTATGAGTCATTGGGAATTGATTTTTAAACAAAAGGAAAGGGTTTTTCCACATCCCCAAGTGGATATAAAAAATATTATTCCCATACTCAAAAATAGTGGTTTTAAAAAAGTCCTTGATTTGGGTTGCGGTACCGGCAGACATACTACCTTACTTGCCAAGGAAGGCTTTAAGGTTTATTCAACTGATATTTCTAGTGAGGGTCTTAGGCAAACAAAGGAATGGTTAAAAGCAGAGAATCTTAGTGCAACATTAAAATTAGCATCCTGTTATGAAAAGTTTCCTTTCAGAGACAATTTTTTTGACGCAATTATATCAACGCAAGCAATTCACCACAATTATCACAACAAAGTAAAGTTTTGCATTTCTGAAATTGAGCGTGTCTTAAAACCAAATGGGATTCTATTTATAACATTTCCCCTCAACAAAAAAGGGCGGGGTGCTACAAAATATAAAATAAGAGAAAAAAGAACATTTATTCCACTTGATGGGCCAGAAAAAGGTTTGCCCCATTTCATTTACACTAAATCGCTGATAAAAGAAGATTTTTCTAATTTTAAAATTCTAGATCTTTATAAAAACAAAAAGAATCACTACTGTTTTCTTGGGAAACTAAAGTAATTTTTAGCAAATTCTCAATCAAAAATCCCGCCTCATGGCGGGATTTTAATAATTATTAGCTTAAGATGTTGGTGCTGGCTGGCGGCGGGCTCTAAACATGGAAGAGCCAACCATTATGAGCAGCGGTACTAAGAGCCACCAAATTCTGTACCCCATTACTTTTTCTGCCAATGGAGAGGCCGCAAACATGGCTGCTTGTGATTCTTGGGCCAAAAAGAATATAAAGCTTGTTACCAACAGGCCGGCCAAGAAAAAGCCATAAGCCGCGGTTACCAGCACCGAAGCTAACCCCCTTGAAGATATGTCTTGGGGCGCTGTAAACTCTCCTCTTGAAACCAAAAACACCACAATGGCTGTAAACACTATAGTTTTAACCATAAAGACAGACAAGTTGCTTTTTACCCAAATGTAGCCGGCCAAAAGCGTTGAGCCCTGCAAGAAATTAAAAAAAGCATCGCCAAGTTCACCGGCTACTGCCAAACCAACATACATGGCAATTAGGACAACCGAAATCCGCTCTCTGCCAAGCAATAAGGCCGCAACCGTGGTAACAACGAATGCTAAAGTGATTATAAAGTCCCAAGTTGGGAGAAGAACCATGGGGTCCTCCAATTTATTTTTGGTTTTTCTTTTCGACTTTTCTAATTTTTATCACAAAAATGCAAAAAAAGCAAATTCTACAACAATTAGCAATAAACAGTTAACATTAAACAAAAGGCCGCGTTTCACGCGGCCCTCATTTTACGTTTTACATTTCCTAATACTCCGGCATTGGCGGCATTGGTCCGGGCTTTTCTTCCTCTGGAATTTCTGAAACCAAGGCTTCAGTAGTCAGTAACATTGCCGCAGCAGAAGCAGCATTTTGCAAAGCGGATCTGGTTACTTTTAGCGGATCCACAATGCCAGCTTCCAACATTTCAGTTTTCTCGTTTGTGGCAAAGTTCCACCCTAAAGTTGGGTTTTTAATATCGCTAATTTCTCTTAAAATTACGGAAATGTCTTTAATGCCGGCATTAAAAGCAATTTGGCGAATAGGCGCTGTTAGGGCCTCTTTTACAATTTTTACACCAACTTTTTCATCTTCTGGAACCTGAAGTTCATCTAAAAGCGGCGCCACTTTTATTAACGCGGCTCCTCCGCCAGGCACAATGCCTTCTTCAACTGCTGCTCTTGTTGCCGCCAGAGCATCTTCAATGCGGTGCTTTTTTTCTTTAAGTTCAACCTCTGTAGCGGCGCCAACTTTAATTACAGCCACCCCGCCCGCAAGTTTAGCAAGTCGTTCCTGCAACTTTTCTTTTTCAAAATCAGAAGTTTCTTTTTCAAGCTGGGCCTTAATTTGCTCAATTCTAGCTTTAATTTCTGCCTCGCTACCTTTTCCCTCAACAATGGTAGTGTTGTCTTTGTCTGAAACTATTTTCCTGGCTTGGCCCAGCATTTCAAGTTCAGCAGCCTCTGGCTTTAAGCCAGTATCCTCTGAAACCACTTGCCCGCCGCATAATATGGCAATGTCTTCTAACATTTCTTTTCTTCTGTCACCAAAGCCGGGCGCTTTAACTGCTAAAACATTTAGCACCCCGCGCAATTTGTTAACAACTAAGGTGGCAAGCGCTTCGCCGTCTAATTCATCGGCAATAATTACAACGTCCTTTTTGCCAGTTTGGGCTAATTTTTCTAAAAGCGGTAAAATGTCTGAAACTGCTGAAATTTTTTGGTCTGTAATTAGAATATAAGGATTTTCAATAACTGTTTCCATTCTTGTGGTATCAGTAATCATGTAAGGGGAAACATAGCCCCTGTCAAACTGCATGCCCTCAACAATTTCTTTGTCTAACCCCAAAGTTTGAGACTCTTCAACTGTAATAACACCGTCTTTTCCTACCAAATCCATAACCTCTGAAATTAAGTCCCCAACCGCAGGATCATCGGCGGAAATTGTGGCCACCTGGGCAATTTCCTTTTTGCCTTTAACCGGTTTTTTTAGTTTGCTTTTTAACTCTTCAACGACTTTTTCGGTAGCTTTTTCAATGCCGCGGCGCATGGCAACAGGGTCAGCGCCGGCGGTTACATTTTTAATGCCCTCTTCAATAATGGCTTGGGCTAAAACTGTGGCCGTGGTGGTACCATCTCCTGCCACTTCATTGGTTTTTTTAGCTACCTCTTTAATAATTTGGGTCCCCAGGTTTTCAATATGTCCCATAGGGTTTTCTTTGGTTTTGCCAATTTCAATTTCTTCCGCAATTGTTACACCATCATTTGTAATGGTTGGCACACCATACTTTTTCTCTAAAACAACGTTTCTGCCCCGTGGACCTAACGTTACCTTTACGGTATCTGCTAATAAATCAACACCCTTTTTTAGGGCTAACCTTGCTTCTTCTGAAAATTTTACTTCTTTAGCCATCGCTTTCCCCTTTCCTCTTAATTAGCTATATTTATCCAGCTTGATTAATACCAAAACTTTTGCTTCAAATTTAAGTTCGCTCTCCTACGAATTTACTAATCTAACGGATGTACGGATATGTTCTATCTTAGCAACTTAGTTCGCCTAAAGGCCGATCGCCCTCTGGGCGAAACCTCAAAACTTACCAACTGTTATTCCAGTATTGCCAGGATGTCTGATTCTGAAATTAAATAATATTCTTTGTTATCTATTTTAATTTCCTTTGGGCCGTATTTTTCAAAATAAACCTTGTCACCAACCTTAACCTCTAAGGCCACTTTTTTACCATCAACAAGTTTACCGCTGCCAACCGCCACAACCTCGCCTTCCTGGGGTTTTTCTTTGGCCGATTCTGGCAAAACAATTCCAGATGCCGTTGCTTTTTCTTCAATTGGCTTTACCAAAACATTTTCGCCTAAGGGCTTTACCTTCATAACAACTCCTTTTAAAAATTACCGATTAATTTAGAAGCAAAAAGAAAAACAAAAAGATTTTCTTTTTGTTTGTCTTAATGCTAGCGGCGGGGGTGGTGGGAGGGGGCCGCCACCAGCACAAAAACAACCAAAAATTTTTGAAATACACTCCCTATTATATTAATTTTGAGGGCATGATGTCAAGTGGATTCTATGTGGATTTTTTTGTCACTTTTTGGGTGGGTGGAAACAGAGCTCTTTGTCTGAAATCCGCACTCTACCTTCAGGTGAAGAGTGTGTTATGGGATTTTTTAAAATCCGTTTTTCTTGATACTTTTTTAGTTTTTTTTCAATGAAATTGCCAAATTTCCCACCTAATAACATCTCACCAAATTTTTGGATATAACCAAAGATTGCCGAATTTTTCAGCGGCCTTATTTCTATCCCCTGCTTAACCTTAAAGCCGGCTTGTTCCATCCACCTGTTTGCATTGACATAATTTTTATAGGTAGCCGCTTTATTAAAAATTGGCACCAAAACAGAGAAAACGCGACCATGATAGGAATCATGCGGTAAAATTTCTAAAAAATCATCTGTTTGGTACCGGTTTAGGCAGATTCTGCCGGCAATTTTCTCCCCGTGCCGCCTAAAACCGGTTAATTGGGTTAGCAAAACCATAAAAAAGCGCGTGGTCCAAATGCGGCCGGCCTTAGTAATTACTAAAAAATCAATATCTGACTCTTTGCTTGCTTCCCCGCGAGCCAAAGAACCATTTAAGCCAATCATGCGCAAAAAAGGCACAAGTTGCAGCACTTTTACCACAAAATAAGCTCGCCCTAAGTATTTTTTTTGAATATCAACACTCATTTTATTGGAATCTCCTTTTCTTTTATGGTAACCTAAAAATTAAAGGAACAAAAGATGAAAAAGCGCGTATTTTCAGGCATTCAACCCTCCGGACTTATTCATATTGGAAACTATCTTGGCGCCATTTCCCAATGGGTCCAAGATCAAACAAAATATGAGAGTATTTTTTGCATTGTGGATTTACACGCCATCACTGTGCCGCAAAACCCAAAGGAACTTGCCAAAAATATTCGCGAACTTGCCAAAATTTACTTAGCAAGCGGTATTTCGCGAATATT